>JADMIO011374041.1_pt1 | contig 61785 bp, 54 predicted proteins | sample 8958161 | NCBI WGS metagenome assembly JADMIO01 (sample SAMN16585339, study PRJNA669376) | soil metagenome | isolation source: Crop rotation soil | place: USA: Cullars Rotation, Alabama | collected 2011
CGACAACTTGTCCACGTGGAATTCTAAGCTTAGGATCCCAATGTGCTGGAAAATAAGTCGTGATCATCGTAGGAAAGATTGTCTTCTTTGTTTTAGTTTGCGCGCGGAAAACTACCACCTTACTGTCCAGTTCGGCCGCGTATTTTTTGTCAATGGTGAATTCGCTGTTTGCAAATTTCATTTCACATACATTGATACTGTGATCTGCCCGGTCCAGCAGCAGATCTATTTGTGCGCCCCTTTCGCCTTTTTTAGGTGTATACCGCCAGCCCGAAACTTCGGTGTACACGGCTGCGATACCGAGCGCCCGCTTAATCTGATGTATGTGTTTTTGACATATAGCTTCAAATGCGTAACCGCTCCAGCTATTATATGACTGACCTTGCGCAATTTTATGCCAGGTACCGGCTCCCGTAGCGCGGGCGCGATCTATGAACTTGAGATAGAACAGTGAGTATTCATCTGAGAGTTTATAGATACCGTCACGGGCAGTTTTTTCAAAAGGAATGTATTGCGTGATGAAGCCGCTCTGCTCAAGTTCTTCAAATAAGCGGGTGGTTGTGCCGCCGGTGGTGAGCCCGCAGGCTTTGATAACTTCGGCCCGGCTCAGGCCCCCCGGTTTTTTAGCCAGTTCGCGAACGATGGTCTCATGATGACTTGCATCGTTGAAGAGAGATCTGTAAAGCAGGCTGAATTCCATCTTTAGCATCCCGTTCTTTTCAAAGAACAACTTATCGATGACCTGCTGGGCACTTTGTCCTTTATCTGCCTGTTTTAGATATTGGGGGATGCCGCCCATAGCCATATAAAGTTGCAGAATTTGATAATGGTCCAGTTTCAGGCCGCGGTTGATCAGGTAATCTTCAGACTCTTTCAGGCTAAAGGGTAAGAGCTGAATAGTTCTGCTTATCCGGTTGTGCAGGCCACCTTTATTATGGAGGATATTTTCAATCATCCATGACGCGGCCGACCCGCAAATCACTACTTTCAGTCGGGGCTGGCGGGATGCCCATGTGTTCCACCAGTGGCCGAAAGCAGTTAGAAATCCTGATTTAGCAGTATGTATCCAGGGAAATTCATCAAACAGCACAACGGCGGGCTGATCTTTCAGTTTGGGAGTAAGAAAATTACTGAGAAAAGTAAATGCCTGCAGCCAGTTGTCCGGGGTTGCAAACGGGATAGCCGATTGCATGGCCCGTTGCAGTGACGTGATGAAATTGAATAATTGTTCCGGTAATCCGGCTTCATGAATGCCCGTGCATTCAAAGACAAGATGTTTTTTAAAATAATTCCGGATCAGAAAAGTCTTTCCCACACGGCGGCGTCCCAATACAACAATCAGCTCCGCGTCTTTAGAGACAAGCATCTCTTTTAAGATTTTCTTTTCCGGATCACGGCCCACAATCGTTTCTGCCATAAGTTATGGACAAGTTTATAATTTTATAATTGTCCACAAATATATCGAATTTCATACTTATGGACGAGTATAAATTGGTATAATTGTCCATAACTCTCAATTTTGGGAGATACAAAAGAGGTGAAACCTTTCCGTTCCGGCGATATTCCGTATCTCTCCAACGGGGTGCCTTCAACCAAATACAAAGTTCTTCAGCATATTAAGATACAAGCGGGATCATACAACGTACGAAGCCTGGAGACTTCGTACAGCGGCGAATCTGCAAATCAGCAATCACCCCCATTTCCCAAATACCTGCTCCGTCTTCTCATACCTGAACCGGAAAATATCATTCAACTGTTTGCGAACAAATACCGCGTTTGCCGCATCGCCCAGCCAGCGAAGGGGTATTTTGTAATGAACAATATCAGTCATCTCCGTACCGCCGTCAATTTTCTTAAAATGATGCTGGTGGTGCCAGAGGCTGTAGGGGCCATACCGTTGCTCATCTATGAAATATTCCTGGTCTTTCACGTGCGTAATTTCGGTCATCCAATACAGTGGTATAGCCAGTACGGGGCTTACTTTATATTCAATGATCTGCCCGGCATACATGCCACGCCCGTGGTGTTGAGATATAATTTTAAAACCAAGGTCGGCGGGTGTAATGTCTTTGAGTTTGGAAGGGTCCGAAAAAAAAGCCCACACAGCAGGGAGGCTGGCAGGTATACGTTGAACAGTTTTTAGAGAATGCACAGCCATAAACCGGGTATTGCTTTAGAGCCAATAACGGCCTGGGGCAATAAATGTTCATTAAAGCAACCGGTATTTATTGAAAGCCGCAACGTTTCACGCGCTTGCGCGCAAACCAAACGAGCTTTCCAGCACGCGGGTAATGGTATTTTTTAAGCGGGGGAGGGTGAAGATGGTTTTTTCTATGTACTCCACTACGCCCAGTTTCAGGATAGATGAGGTAACCGAAATTTCCAGGTTGCTGGAAAAAAATATAACGGGCGAGGGGAATACACGTTTTTTCAATTCACGCAAAACATCATATCCATTATAACAACCGTCCAGGTTGTAATCCAGTATAATAATGTCCGGGAGCTGGTCAAGCGCAGCCAGAAAATTTTCGCCGGTGCTGAATACCTGAATATCCTGGCTTATATTTTCCAGTTGCTTTAAAACCAGGGTTTGGTAAACCGGGTTATCTTCTACTACAAATATCCTGGGCTGTGCTTTTTGCATGGTGTTCATCTTGTGCAGTAGGTTATTCAACAATACTGCCAATTGGTTCCTTTTTGCAACGCACTGGTAATCAAAGAGCATCTATTTCCAAGTGGTGTTATCCTTCCCACAGGTGGAAATTTTTTTCACCGCGGGAACATTATACACCAAAATCAGCTTTCAATTGATCAATACATTGCCCGATGGTATCGCTTACGCGGGTTACCAGCGGTGCGAGTTCTGCTGTATCCTTTTCAAGTTTTCCATTATTTTCTATCAGGCGTATATCATCTTTCAAAACGGAGATGCCCATAGAGTCTATGGTAGATTTTAGTTTATGGGCTATTTTGCCCATACGCGGCCACTCCTGTTTATTCAGCGCATCGTGCAGGTCTGCCAGACCGGGCGGTACCGTTTCAATAAAAAGCTGAACCATTTTTTTGATAAATGCATCATCGCCGCCAGACACAGATTTTACCATGGTAAGATCATACAGTCGCTCCGTTGCAGGGGGCGTGTTTGCTGGTGTACTGTTTGCTGGTGCGGGCGCCGTTTCACCGGTACCGTTCGTTGGTAGGTTTCTCTTTATCACGTCAAAAAGATTTGCTTCAGTAAAAGGTTTAGAAAGGTAGTCGTTCATACCTGCATTGATATAGGTTTCGCTATCGCCCTTCAATGCATTGGCAGTAAGGGCTATAATGGGAATAGCTGCCTTTTGGGGGTCGGCAAGTTGCCTTATGTGTTGGGTGGCGGTAATGCCATCCATTTCCGGCATTTGAATATCCATCAATACCAGGTCAAAATATTGTTGCTGCAGTGTATCAACTGCTTTTCTGCCATTGTCTGCAATGGTTACATCAAAGCCCCAGCCCTGCATAATATGTCTTGCAAGGAACTGATTCAGTTCAACATCTTCTGCCACCAGCACATGGCGCCTGCCCAATGAAGAATAATTAGCAGCCCCCGGGGCAACCGTTTCTGGCAGCGGTTCTTCATGTTTTTTATACGGAAGTATAAAGCGGAACGTGGTGCCTTTGTTTACCTGGCTTTCAATCCATATTTCGCCACCCTGCATTTCTATCAGGTTCTTACAAATAGAAAGGCCCAGGCCGGTACCACCGTATTCGCGGGTGGTATTGCTGCTGGCCTGTACAAAAGGCGTGAAAATGGCATTTAGTTTATCTTCGGGTATGCCTATGCCGGTATCCTGGATAATGAATTCTATGGCCATCCAGTCTTCTTTGTCAAATTTTATCTTGCTTTCTAATGTAATACTGCCCCTGCCGGTAAACTTCACCGCATTGCCTAAGAAATTATTCAGTATTTGAACCAGCCGGTAGGGATCGCCTTTTACATGCAGGCTTTTGGGAAGTCCGTTGATATGCGATAGCCGAATGCCTTTTTCTTCTGCCTTAAAACTGAAAGAATGAATAATGGTATTTATTTTATCGGCTACATTGAAGGGTATCTCCTCCAGCTGCATCTTGCCCGCTTCAATTTTTTCCAGGTCAAGAATATCATTTACAATGGCCAGCAGGTTGCTGGCAGAATCCTGGATAATGGAAAGATAGCTTTGCTGTTCTGCGTTTAACGTGGTTTTGGCCAATAGTGCCGCCAGGCCCAGTATACCGTTCATGGGTGTGCGTATTTCATGGCTCATATTGGCCAGGAATGTTTTTTTGGCCGCGGCAGAATCTTCGGTGGTTTTCTTGGCGTGCATCAGTTCCTGCTCTGCCAGTATACGTTGTGTTATATCCTGTGAAAACCCAATGATATACGGCTTTGCTCCGGGTTCTTCTACCTTATAGTTCTGGTATAATAAGTATATTTTTTTGCCGGCCTTGTTCACTACACTGAATACGCCCTGCGACCGCCCGCTTTTATTAATAACATCCAGGTAATTGGATTCAAACTGGCCTTGTTGCTCAAGCGGAATAAAATCTTTGATGCTTCTGCCAATCATTTCTGCTTCTGTGTACTGCAGCGCGTGCAGGATGGCCGGGTTGGTGGTAAGTATTTTTCCATTCAGTTCGTGCGTGCATATAAGCGCCTGGCTGTAATTAAAAATATCGCGGTAGCGTTTCTCGTTTATTTGTACCTGGTCTTCAATATTTTTTCTTTCTGTAATGTTAAGACCGTAGCCAATCACCATTTTAATGGCGCCCTGCTCGTCGGGAACGGGGAACAATTTGCGCAGAAAAATTTCTTTTTCACCGGCAGCATTTATCATCTCTTCTTCCCACTCTACCTGCCGTTTGGTTTGCAATAACTGGGTAAAAACCGTTTTGCGACGGTCTGCAATGCTTTTGTCTTTACCCCGTTTGGCAACATATTCTTCGTCGGTTTTCCCAATCATCCAGTTGCGCATGGCTGGGTCTTTTACCGCAATGGGGTTCAGAAAAAGATAACGGCCGTCTGTATCCAGCACGGCAATGTCTGATGGAATGAAATTGAGTATCTCTTCGTAAAAATTACGCTGCAATAACTGAAATTCGTGATCCGTACTCATAATAATAGGGCTTGATAAAAAGATGCCGGCATTAATTAATCACCAGTTCCTTACTCTGGATCATACGGTAAATGGTAGATTTACCTATATCCAGCAATTTGGCTACCAGCAATACATCACCCTTGTTATTGTCGAGATAATGCTGGATGATAAAATTGGTATGTTCACGCAATGTTTTACCACTGGCAAAAATATCCGTTACCCGCGCGGCGGTGTTCAGTGTAATGTTCTCGGGTTCTATCACCGGGCCATCACTCATTACCACCGCCAGGTCCATCACCGATTTCAGTTCGCGCACATTACCCGGAAAACGGTAATTCATCAGCTTTTGCTGGGCTTCATTAGAAAGCGTTTTCTTTTCGGTTTTGTTTTCTGCACAAAACTGGTCAATGAAGTATTTCGCCAGCAACAGTATATCGCCACTGCGGTCTCTCAATGGCGGAAGGTTAATGGGCAAACCATATAAACGATAATAAAGATCTTCACGAAAAGTTTTTGCCTGCACAGATTCAAGCAGGTTTTTATGGGTAGCGGTAATGATACGGGCATTTACCGGTATCACCTGGTTATCTCCCACACGGGTAATTTCTTTTTCCTGTAATACACGCAGCAACTTTGTTTGCAGGTTGATGTCCATTTCACCAATCTCGTCCAGGAACAGCGTACCACCATTGGCTTCTTCAAATTTGCCGATGCGCCGCGTAACAGCTCCGGTAAACGCACCTTTTTCATGACCAAACAATTCACTTTCTATAAGGTCTTTCGGAATGGCGGTTACGTTTACGGCTACAAATGGTTTTTTCTGCCGGTCAGAATTATAGTGAATGGCTTTTGCTACCATCTCTTTGCCCGACCCCGTTTCTCCATAAATTGAAACGCTGATATTTGTTTGAACAGCTTTTTCAATCATGCTGAAAACCTTGTGCATGCTGTCGCTGCTGCCGATCATTGTTTTTGAAAAATCGTATTTGCGGCCTACTTCCTTTCTCAGCTGTTCTACTTCCTGCTTCAGTCCGTTGATCTCCTGCAGGTGTTGTATGGTGTTCCAGAGCCTGTCTTTGGTATCATCGTCTTTAACGATATAATCAAAGGCGCCATTTTTCAACAGGTTGATAGCAGTGGCAATATCTTCCTGTCCGGAAATGATGATTACCTGGATATTATTATTGTGTTCCTTAATTTTTTTGAGGGCTTCACCGCCGTCGCAGTCGGGCAACGAATAATCCAGCGTTACCACCTGCGGGTTCTCATGCAGGGCGCTGAAAAATGCTGCGGAATTTTCAAAACGTTTTACTTCGTAATCTGGGTTGAGAGAGAGATAATGCTGCAGCATGGAGCCATACCACACATCATCTTCAAGGATGAAGATCTTGAAAGCAGACCGGTTTTTCATATTTTGGATTTTCTGGAGATATAACGCAAAAAATTAAAATTTATTCCCAAATGAGGAAAGCTTTCCTGTTTTTAGGATAAAAATTGTCTGCGCCGACAAATAACTCATTATCAACGAGTAAATATTTCCACTTATAAGACTGGCCCTGGCCAAGTACCCGAATCAGTATCTTTGGGATATGCAGGAACAAAAAAATAAGCTGGCAGAAAAATTTGCCTATGAATACCAGCAACTGAACCCGCAACAGCAAAAAGCGGTAAGCACTATAGAAGGCCCGGTGATGGTAAATGCCGGTCCCGGTACCGGTAAAACGCAGATACTTGCCCTGCGTATTGCCAGCATCCTTCAACAAACCGATACCAACCCCAACAATATTCTTTGTTTAACGTATACAGACAATGGCGCCATTGAAATGCGCAACCGCCTGCTTAAAATTATTGGCGCTGCAGCTTACAATGTACGCATACACACTTTCCATTCTTTTTGCAATGAAGTAATACAGGATAACCTTACATATTTTGGTAAACTGCAATTGTCACCGCTTGGTGAGCTGGAAGAGATAGAGCTTTTTTATAAGCTTATTGACAGCATAGATAAAAACAGCCCGCTTAAACGCTTCCGCGGAGAAGTGTATTACGAAAAAGACCGGTTAAAGCAACTCTACAGCCTCATGAAAAAAGAAGCCTGGGATCCGGCTTTCTTTAACAGTCGCATAGATGCTTATATCAGTGAACTGCCCACAAGGGAAGGTTTTTTTTATAAAAAGAAATACAAAGAATTCAATGCAGGCGATCCCAAACCGGCAGCCATTGCAGATGAAATAGAAAAAATGGAGATGCTGCGTGCCGCGGTAAACCTGTATCCGCGTTACAATGAAATGATGGCCGGCCTTGGCCGTTATAATTTTGATGATATGATATTGTGGGTACTGGAAGCATTTAAAACAAACCAAAACATGTTGCTGGATTACCAGGAGCGGTTTCTTTATTTTTTGGTTGATGAGTTCCAGGATACCAGCCGCTCACAGAACCTGCTGTTGCAATACCTTACCGGCTACTGGGAAGCACCCAACCTGTTTGTGGTGGGCGATGCAGACCAAAGCATATTTTCTTTTCAGGATGCCAACGTGGAAAATATTGTTGAAGTAGAACAAAAATATGGTGAGCACCTTACCAAGATAGACCTTGTACATAATTACCGTTCTACACAGGATATACTTACCGCCGCGCACCGCGTAATTGCACACAACCAGTTGCGTACGGTATTGCCCCAGAACAATCGCCCGTTAACAGCCTCTAACAACCAGCTGGCCGGCATCTCTATTGCGCCTGTAATAGCAGAGTATGCTAACCCCGCACAGGAGGCAATAGACATTGCGCTGCAAATAGAATCACTGATTCAACAGGGCATCAGCGGAAAACAGGTGGCAGTAATTTATCGCAACCACGCGCAGGTAGACCCTATCATATCTATGCTGGAAGAAAAGAAGATACCGGTAAATACACGGCGCAAAACAGATGTGCTCAGGTTGCCCTTCATTCAAAATATTCTGAACATCCTGCATTGGATAAGCAGCGAAAACCATGTGCCCTTTAGCGGAGACGATGTATTGTTTCAGTTGCTGCATAGCAATTTTTTCTCAGTATCCCCTTTAGAAATAGCACGGTTAAGCCTTGCCGCAGATGCCAAAAACCGCGTGGGTAAGGGAGAACCATATTCATTGCGGCGGCTGATGGCGGAAACGGCCGCGCCCAAACCAGATTTGTTTCACCAGCCCAATGGCCAGTCTTTGAAAGAAATCAGTGATATGCTGGAAGCGCTGCTGAAAGCATCGGCCAATAATACCCTGCAGCAATTACTGGAACAGGTGCTCCAAAAAGCCGGCGTACTTTCCTTTGTTATGAAAAGCCCGGAAAAGCCCTGGCTGATGCAGGTGCTGAATGCTTTTTTCAACCACCTGAAAGAAGAAAACAAACGCAACCCGGATCTTACGCTGGAAACATGGCTGGCCAATATTGAAATCATGAAAAAAAACCGCCTGCCAGTACCCTTGTATAAACTTACCGCACATGATGAAGGTGTGAACATGGTAACCGCACACGGCGCAAAAGGCTCTGAATATGCATATGTATTTGTGATTGGCTGCACGCAAAATATTTGGGACGAGAACAACCGCTCCGGTAAATTTAATTTTAAACTGCCGGATAACCTGGTAAGCACCCATGGAGGTGCAACTGATCTGGAAGAAAGCCGGCGCCTTTTTTATGTTGCTATTACCCGGGCCAAAACCCACCTGCAGGTATCTTACCCGCTGAAAGACGATAAAGACAAGGAACAAACAAAAAGCAGCTTTGTAACAGAAATGCTGGAAGAAAGTGATTTGTCTGTTACTGCTAAACAGGTGCCCGATGCATTGCTGGCAGATTACCTGTTGTTGCAGTTTGCAGAAAAAGCAAGGCCGCAAATAGAACTGGTAGAAAATGAATACATAGATCAACTGCTGAAAAAATATACGCTCAGCGTTACCCACCTCAATAATTTCCTGGATTGCCCGCTGAAATTTTATTACCAAAACCTGATCCGCGTACCGGCAGCCAAAAACGAAAGCATGGCTTTTGGTAGCGCTGTACACTGGGCCATAGAAAGGCTGTTTGTAAAAATGAAGGCCAACGGCAACGTATTTCCGCTGAAAGAAGAACTGGTAGAAGATTTTAACTGGCACATGAAAAACAACCGCGAAGCGTTTACGGCAGCTTCATTTAAATTAAAAACCGAGTATGGAGAAAAGATACTGCCTGCATATTATGATTACCATGTTAACCGGTGGAACAAAGTGGTGATTGCAGAAAAAGCGGTGCGCAATGTGTCCGTACAGCAGGTACCCATTAACGGAAAATTAGACAAGCTGGAGTTCAATGGCAAATTGGTAAACGTGGTGGATTATAAAACCGGTAAATATGCCAATGCCAAAAAGAAACTGGTACCACCCAACGAAAAAGAACCCAATGGCGGCGATTACTGGCGCCAGGCCGTGTTTTATAAAATTTTGCTTGATAATGATAATACCAACGACTGGCAGGTGGTAAGTACCGAATTTGATTTTGTGGAACCGGTGAACGATCAATACAAAACCGAAATTATTCAAATTGCGGAAACAGATATCACTACGGTTACACAACAAATAAAAGATACCTGGCAAAAAATACAGGCAAAAGAATTTAGCATAGGTTGCGGCAAGCCGGATTGCGAATGGTGCAATTTTGTAAAATCTAACCAGCTGGCAGTGGTCTTGCACCCGCAGGAAGAGGAAGAAACGGTGTAGGCCGGCATCCATGCAAAACAACAACGTTTCCCTTTAACCGGGTACCTGTTGTAGAGAGCGGTACCTGCATCAATTTTATACCATTATTAGCAAAGCCACCCACCCAAAATACCTGAAACAACCTAAGTTTGCAGCCTTATGAGCAGGACAGCCGGTACCTACTTTCTATTTTTAGCAATCATTGGTTTTTTTATTGCTGCCACCGGCAATGGATGCGCCAATCCCATTGCGCCTTCGGGCGGGCCAAGAGATTCATTGCCACCGGTGCTGGTATCGGTATATCCCAAAGATTCGTCAGAAAATTTCAATTCAAAAAGGGTTACTTTTTCTTTCAACGAATTTGTTGAAGTGGCCAACGTGCATGATAACCTCATTGTTTCTCCGGTGCCTAAAACAGACCCTGTAGTAGAGTCTAAATTAAGAACAGTTACCATACGCATCAAGGATACCCTGGAAGCCAATACTACCTATTCTTATAATTTCGGCGATGCCATTAAGGATATAAACGAGGGGAATATTTTGAAGAATTTCACCTATGTTTTTTCCACCGGAGATCATATAGACAGCCTGGAACTTTCCGGCCGCGTGCAGCTGGCAGAAACCGGCCTGGCAGACAGCACCCTTATTGTAATGCTGCACCGTAACGGAGATGATTCAGCGCTGATAAAACAGAAGCCACGTTTTATAGCCAAACTGGATAGTACCGGCAGGTTTCACTTCAGGCATTTGCCGGCAGGCGTCTTTTATTTGTATGCGCTCAAGGATGAAGGCGGCCAGAAAAAATATCTTTCAAAAAAGCAATTGTTTGCTTTTGCGGACCAACCGGTAAATATTGGTGGCACCAACCCGCAACTGGTGTTATATGCATACACAGAAAAAGATACTTCAAAACCTTTTGTTTCCAAAACGGCAAAGCCTGCAACGGTAAAGACAGACAAAGAAAAGGAAAAAGACAAGCGGCTGAAATTTTCTATGAACCTGGAGAACGGACAGCAGGATCTGCTGGGCAACCTGGAACTGATTTTCCAGGACCCGCTCAAAACTTTCGACAGTTCTAAGGTACAGTTTACTGATGAAGCGTTTAAACCGATTGCCAACTACCGCCTTACGGAAGACTCCAGCCACAAAAAAATTACCCTTACTTACAAATGGCCGGAGAACACAGCGTTTAACCTGGTGGTGGACCGTGATTTTGCAGAAGACTCCAGCGGCCGCAAAATTGTGAGAACCGATACCCTGAAATTCAAAACATTTAAAGAATCAGACTATGGCACGGTAAGCATCCGTTTCAATAACCTGGATTTATCCAGGAAGCCGGTGCTGCAAATTTTGCAATCCGGCGCTGTAAAAGATTCGGTAAAACTGGTATCAAAAGATTACCGTGTAAAGCTGTACAAGCCGGGAGAATATGAAATGCGCATTTTGTACGATGCCAATGGTAATGGCACCTGGGATGCCGGCGAGTTTTTTGGCAAACGCCGGCAGCCGGAAATAGTGCAGGCCATCCGGCGGAAGCTGGCAGTAAAAGCCAATTGGGATAATGATAATACAATTGATTTATAGTACTAAGTATTTAGTATATAGTACCAAGACGAGGCGCAAGGGATGGTTGAGAGTACAAAGTATTTAGTATATAGTACAAACACGAGGCGCACGAGTGGACAGGCTTTTGCGCTAATATTATAGTTTATCATGAGCATCCGTTCAATCTGCGTTCTATAAAACCGGTAGCTATTTTCACATTATCTTTGCGCTATGCAATTCTCTTCTTCTTTGTTGGAAAATGCGGTGAATGAATTTGCCAAACTGCCGGGCATTGGTAAGAAAACCGCCCTGCGGCTGGTATTGCAATTGTTAAAAACGGCGCCCGAAAAAGTGACCGCCTTTGGAGAAGCCATCATAAAAATGCGCGAACAGACAAAATACTGCCAGCGCTGCCACAATATTGCCGATGCCGATATCTGTTCCGTTTGTGCCAACAGCATGCGCCAGCAGCAGACCATTTGCGTAGTAGAAAATATCCGCGATGTAATTGCCATTGAAAGCACCCAGCAGTTCAACGGTGTATACCATGTACTGGGCGGCATCATTTCGCCCCTGGATGGTATTGGGCCAGACCAGCTCACCATTGAATCGCTGGTAAGCCGGGTGCACAAGGAAAATACCGAAGAACTTATTTTTGCCCTCAACCCCACCATACAGGGAGATACCACCATTTATTATGTACAAAAGAAACTGCAGGGGCTTTCGCTGCGTATTACCACCATTTCCAGGGGTATAGCCTTTGGCGGAGAACTGGAATACGCAGATGAAATGACCCTGGCCCGCAGCCTCCAGAGCCGGTTACCGGTAGAAAGCTATGTTTCCGGCCGCCACTGACCCCGTTGCAGCAACAAAACCAGTCAATCTTTGTAATTACAGTTACTTGTTGTAATTTTGCAGCGCAAATACAGGCCGATTTGTTTATTGTTCAGCCTGTTTAAAAACTGAACTAATAAACGATGATTATTCTGGACAGCTTCTCCAAAATTTCCTCGTTAATAGTTTAGAAGGGTTTTTATAACCTGCCTGGTGGCTGGCATCATTCATATGCCCATGCAGGGGTTATATCATTTGGAAACACGTTGCCGGCAAGAGCCTGGTTGCCCAACGATAAAACTTTAAACTATGACGGATATCAGAACAGCACTCCAAAAACGCATCCTTATTATTGATGGCGCCATGGGTACCATGATTCAGCGCCACAAATTACAGGAAAACGATTACCGCGGCGAACGGTTTAAAGACTGGCACAAAGATGTAAAAGGCAATAATGATCTGCTGAGCATAACCCGCCCGGATATTATAACCGGCATTCACAAACAATACCTGGAAGCCGGCGCGGATATCATTGAAACCAACACCTTCAGCAGTACGGTGATTGCGCAGGCAGATTATGATATGCAGTCACTGGCTTTTGAAATGAATGTAGCTTCTGCCAAATGCGCCCGGGCCGCGGCTGATGAATACACAGCAAAAGATCCTTCAAAACCACGGTTTGTGGCAGGCGCCATTGGCCCGCTTAATAAAACATTGTCGTTATCTCCGGATGTTAATAACCCCGGCTACCGCGCCGTAACGTTTGATGAAGTGGCCCTGGCATACGAGGAACAGATTAAAGGACTGGCAGAGGGCGGGGTAGACTTATTGCTTATTGAAACCATTTTTGACACCCTGAATGCCAAAGCCGCTATCTACGCTGCAAAAAAATATTTCCGCGAAAGCAAAAAAGCCGCATTGCCCATCATGATTTCAGGAACCATTACAGATGCCAGCGGCAGAACCTTGAGCGGCCAGACACTGGAGGCGTTTTATGTTTCTGTAATGCACGCAAAGCCCCTGAGCATTGGTTTAAACTGCGCATTGGGCGCCAGCGAAATGCGGCCGCATATTGAAGAACTCAGCCAGATAGCGGGTTGTTATACATCGGCCTACCCCAATGCGGGCTTACCCAATGCATTTGGAGAATATGATGAACAACCGCATGAAACTGCTCACATCATTGAAGAATGGGCGGCCAACGGATGGCTGAATATTGTAGGCGGATGCTGCGGCACCACGCCGGATCATATAAAACACATTGCAGACGAAGTGGCAAAGTATGCCCCGCGCGAGCTACCGGTGGTAGAAACAGCGTTGTGAGGGATTTCGAGATTGCGGATTTTGGGATTTTGAGATTTGTTTGGCCAGCCCAATCGCAATATCCCGCAATCTCAAAATCAGAAATTTTGTGAAGGATTTTGAGATGGCGGATTTTGAGATTTTGAGATTTGTTTGACCAGCCCAATCGCAATATCCCGCAATCTCAAAATCAGAAATTTTGTGATGGATTTTGAGAATCTGAGATTTTGGGATTTTGAGATTTGTTTGGCCAGCCCAATCGCAATATCCCGCAATCTCAAAATCAGAAATTTTGTGAAGGATTTTGAGATGGCGGATTTTGAGATTTTGAGATTTGTTTGACCAGCCCAATCGCAATATCCCGCAATCTCAAAATCAGAAATTTTGTGATGGATTTTGAGAATCTGAGATTTTGGGATTTTGAGATTTGTTTGGCCAGCCCAATCGCAATATCCCGCAATCTCAAAATCAGAAATTTTTAATTATTGATTATGTCTACAAACAATACCATAAAACCTTTTCTGCGTTTAAGCGGCCTGGAACCTCTGATTGTGCGCCCGGAAACCAATTTCATCAACGTGGGCGAGCGAACCAATGTTACCGGTTCTAAAAAATTTGCTCGCCTTATCAAAGAACAGAAATATGAGGAAGCCCTGAGCGTGGCGCGGCAACAGGTAGAAAATGGTGCGCAAATACTGGACGTGAACATGGACGATGCCATGCTTGAAGGGGTAGAAGCCATGACCACCTTCATTAACCTGGTACAAAGCGAACCAGACATTGCTAAAATACCCATCATGCTGGACAGCTCCAAGTTTCCTATCATAGAAGCAGGACTGAAATGCGTTCAGGGAAAGTGTATTGTTAACTCCATCTCTATGAAAGAAGGAGAGGAGAAATTTATAGAGCAGGCCATTATTTGCCAGAGTTACGGCGCATCTGTTATTGTAATGGCTTTTGATGAAAAAGGACAGGCAGATACCAAAGAACGCAAAATAGAAATATGCCACCGCGCTTACAAAATACTTACTGAACAGGTAGGCTTTGCACCCGAGGACATCATTTTTGACCCCAATATTTTTGCCATTGCCACCGGTATTGAAGAGCACAATAATTACGCGGTAGATTTTATTGAAGCCACCCGCGAAATAAAAAAACTGATGCCCCTGGCCAAAGTAAGCGGCGGGGTAAGCAATGTATCGTTTTCTTTTCGTGGTAACGATCACGTGCGCGAAGCCATACACAGCGTATTCTTGTTTTACGCCATTAAAGCCGGTATGGATATGGGTATTGTAAATGCCGGCCAGCTGGTGGTGTACGATGAAATTGAGCCGCAGCTGCGCGAAATGTGCGAAGACGTTATCCTGAACCGCAACAACGATAATAATGAGGCAACGGAACGCCTCATCAATTTTGCTGAGACCGTAAAGGCAAAAGCAAAGGAAACTGTAAAAGACGATGCATGGCGCAACACCAGCGTGGAAGAACGCCTGAAACACTCACTGGTAAACGGCATCACTGATTATATTGAAGCAGATACCGAAGAAGCCCGCTTAAAATACCCCCAGCCGCTGGAAGTAATTGAAGGGCCGTTGATGGCAGGCATGAATGTGGTGGGCGACTTGTTTGGCAGCGGCAAAATGTTTTTGCCCCAGGTGGTTAAAAGCGCCCGCGTAATGAAGAAATCCGTTGCAGTACTTACCCCGTTTATTGAGGCCGAAAAAGAATTGCGCCGCCAGGCAAACGAAGCCTCCGGTACAGCCAACGAAGAAGGTGCCGGCGCTGCAAAAATATTGCTGGCCACGGTAAAAGGAGATGTGCACGATATCGGTAAAAATATAGTGGGCGTTGTACTGGGTTGCAATGGTTATGATATCATAGACCTGGGTGTAATGGTGCCCACGGAGAAAATATTGGACACCGCCCTAAGAGAAAAAGTGGATATTATTGGCCTGAGCGGTTTAATTACCCCATCGCTGGATGAAATGGTGCATGTTGCACACGAAATGAAAAGACGGGGTATGCAACAACCATTGCTCATAGGCGGCGCCACTACCTCGCGTATGCATACTGCCGTGAAGATTGCGCCCCAGTACGATGAAGGCGTGGTACATGTGCTGGATGCATCAAGAAGTGTAACCGTGGCCGGCTCTTTGCTGAACGACCAAAAGCCTGCGTTCTTAAGCAATATAAAAACTGAATACAATAAACTGAAAGAAGATTTTGCCAATAAAAAGTCGGTAAAACAATTTTTGAGTTTGCAGGATGCACAAAAGAATAAAGTAAAAATAGACTGGAATAATTTTTCGCCAATTACACCTTCTTTTACAGGTATCAAAGTATTTGAAGACATTTCACTGGAAGAAATTTCCGGGTATATAGACTGGCAACCATTTTTTATTGCGTGGGAACTGCATGGCAAATTTCCGCAGATTTTGAGCGATGAAAAAGTAGGAAAGGAAGCCACCCGCCTGTACAATGATGCACAAAAATTACTGCAGCAGATAATAAAAGAAAAATGGTTGCAGCCGCGTGGCGTAATTGGTTTCTGGCCTGCCAACAGCGATGCAAAAGATACTGTTACGGTTACCACACCCACCGGCACACAGCACCTGGAATGGTTGCGTCAGCAAATCAGGAAAGCAGATGGCCAGCCCAATATTTCATTGGCAGATTTTATTGCACCCGCATCAACCGGCAAACAAGATCATATTGGCGCATTTACAGTTACCATACAGGGTATAGAGCCGCACATCAAACGTTTTGAAACGGCGCTGGACGATTATAATAAAATTACATTGCAGGCACTGGCCGACCGCCTGGCGGAAGCATTTGCAGAATTGCTGCACGAAAAAGTGCGCAAAGAATATTGGGGTTATGCTGCGGGTGAACACCTTAGCAATGAAGAGCTGATAAAAGAATCTTACATGGGTATACGCCCCGCGCCCGGTTACCCGGCCTGCCCCGACCATACCGAAAAGTACAAACTTTTTGAGATGCTGGGCGGTAAAGAAACTACGGGTATTACGTTAACAGAATCGCTGGCCATGTACCCCGCCTCTTCTGTAAGTGGCTGGTACTTTGCCAACCCGGAAAGCAAGTATTTTGGCGTTGGTAAAATAGATAAAAACCAGGTAGAAGATTACGCCAGAAGAAAAAACATGCCGCTGCAGGAAGCAGAGCGCTGGTTAAGGCCCATATTGGATTATGATGCGTAAGCATTTATTGCCCGCTGTGTAATTTACCTTAACAGCTGCATGACGCTGCAGCTGCGCAAAACCAAATATCTTTGCCGCACCCCCGCACGTGTGGCGGGCCGCAGCTTACTGAAAAACCATAAGCAAGAACTATGATAACGCAAACGCGGATTTTACTGGCCACCTTTGTACTGTTTCTTTTAAGCAGTGCCGTAACAAATGCCCAAACCCAACCGCGGCGCAGGGGAGAACTGTATTTTTCATGGGGTTACAATACCGAGTGGTACACCAAAAGCAACCTGAAGATAGACCAGCCCCAACTGGGCAATAGTTATACATTTAAAGGTATAAGCGGCCATGATCACCGTGGCTGGGACGAAGGCCTTTTTTCTAAAGCACTCACCATTCCGCAATACAATTACCGCCTGGGGTATTTTTTTGGTAATAAACAAGACTGGGGTATTGAAATCAATTTTGATCATACCAAATTCATTTTTGCAGATGATCAGCAGGTGCATATAAAAGGTACCATCAACAATAAACCGGTAGACAGCTATGTGCGCTTCCGGCAAAATGATGCCCCGGGGGCAGACAGCAGTTCTTATTATTTCCTGAACAATGGTGCCAATTTTCTTTTGTTCAATATTATGAAACGCTGGCACCTCAGCGCCAATAAAAGCGGCTCCATCATGATAGATGGCATCTCAAAATTTGGCATTGGCCCGCTTATTCCGCATGTGCAGAATAAATTCTTTGACCAGCCGGAAAACAACGCAGATTTTCAATTGGGCGGATGGAATACCGGTATTGAAGGCGCGCTCCGTTCTACTTTTTTTAAACATGTTTACCTGGAGCTGGCTGGCAAGCTGGACTATGCACGCTATTCTCACCTGCATATTTACAATGGGTCTGCACGGCAGGCTTTTGGTACTGCCGAAATCATTCTCAGTTTGGGCGTATCATTTAACACGGGTAAGAAAAGATAGATGTTGTTCACCGTTTGCCGGGAGCAGGCATCAGAATAAATTCAATTCAAAAAATTCAAAAAAGCAGGCGGTAGTATTAAAACAAAAATGGATGATGATGCCATACCAGATGGTTTCTTCCTTCATTCTTAAATAACCCAGCCAAAGCGCAAAAGGCATCATCCAAAAAAATGAGATAAAACTCATGTGCAGTATGGTAAACAGGAATGCGCTGATGATAATGGCCTGGCGGTTATCAGTTATTTTGGTTAAACCCTGCTGCATTACGCCGCGGAAAGCCAGTTCTTCAAAGATAGCGGGTTGCAATGCAACGGTAAGAATGGTAATCAGCTTGGCATATTTCAGGTGGCTGAATGCATAATAGTAATAAGATTCTGTATCAAAGATTGTCCTGTTAAGCCATTTCACCGCATAGTTTACCACAATGGCTGCAATCACCGCAATGCAGGCATAAGATCCTATTTTAAGAACGGAGAACTTTTTCCAGTTAAAAATAGCTTTCAGATCTTTCCAAAACCAACGGGTATACACAAGCGTAAAAACAGACAGCACACTGTCTGCAACCAGCAGCGGAAGCAATCCGTGTGTATATTTTGTAAAATTAGACAGCAGGCACACGGCCAGGTGCACCGCAAAGAAAATGGAAAGGCTTACCAGTAACCGTTGTTTTTTTACTGCATCATCTATATCCGGTTCACCGGCCTGCGCCACCCCGCAATGGTTACAAAACAGCGCTTCTGCGGCAATGGTTTGCTGGCAATGCATGCATTCACGGAGTTCAGTTATTTCCTGGCCGCTGCCTTCCATCGGAGATTAATTGCTTTTGGTTTCCCGGTATATAACCGGTGTACAAGTTTACATGATTGCCGGTTAAATAATGCTCAATTAATTCCCAATTCTTTCAGTGCGTCTGACAGCCGGGCCGGAGATTGAAAATGGATGCTCTTGATACCAACTGCTTCGCCGGCAGCTACGTTGCGCAGGTTATCATCAATAAAAAGGGCGCTGGCGGCATCAATATTAAACCGGCTGAGTAAGAGATGGTAAAATTCCGGAAACGGCTTTCTTGTTTTTTCTACGCCGCTCACCAGGCGGCCATCAAACCAATATAAAAATGCATAGCGTACCAGTGCAATCTGAAACAGCTCTGCCTGCCAGTTGGTAAGTGCATATAATTTGTATTGGCCGCTTTCTTTTAAACGGCGCAATATTTCCACTGTTTCCGGAATGGGGCCGCGCAGCATTTCCGTCCACCGGCCATAATAATCACGGATGGGCTGTTCCCAGTCCGGAAATTTTTTTATCAGCTCTTCTGTACCCTCGCTGATGGGCCGGCCGGCATCCTGCTCTTCGTTCCATTCTGCGGTACAAACCCGTGAAAAAAAATAATCTCTTTTTTCCTGGCTGCTGAAATAGGTATCGTTGTAAACATAGGTGGGGTTCCAGTCTAACAGAACACCGCCCAAATCAAAAATGATTGTTTTTATTGCCTGCGCCATAATATGTATTGGTTATTGGGTGGTAAAGATAATTACTAAGGCGTTGCAACTGCCTGGCGGCATGCGTGTGTTGTAAATGGTGAAAGCGTTGTTTACTGCAGTTCAACAAACGGTGCATTGGTATCTGAAGCCAAAAATTTATTGCGGGTGGCTACAAAGGAGGCCACCAGGTTTAATAACAGTACAAAAGCCAGTCCTGCGGCCAGGTTTATTTTTTCAGACACCAGGCCAATTACGGAAGGGCCAGTGAGAAAGCCAATGAGCCCGCCGCTGGCAATAGAAGAAATGCCTACTGCCGGGCTTATACCGGGTACATTGGCGGCTGCACTAAACAATATGGGCACCACGCATGCATAGCCAACGCCCACCAGGCTAAAGCCGGCTATCGCCGTTGCCTTGTTATGAAACGCAATGGCCAGCAGGAAACCGCATGCCGCAATAAGTGTTCCGCCTACCACAATTTTTTTTGCGCCGGTTTTTGGTATCAGTGCATCGCCATTAAACCTGCCAATGGCCATCATAATAGAAAATCCGCCATAGCCAAGGCCTGCAGCTGCAATGCTGCTGTGTAAAGATTCTTTCATGTAAATAGCGCTCCAGTCTGCCACGCTGCCTTCTCCCATAAAGCTTACAAAACAAATAAAAGCAAGGCCAATAACTGAAACCGGTGGCGCAGACAATGAAGATCCGGAGTGAATGTACGAGCGGTGTACCAGCAGGTGTTTCCGTATTGCCATCAACACCAGGATGATGGCGGCAGCTACAAACAGTATTTGCCAGAGTGGCGCTATGTGTACACTGTAAAAAATAGCCGCCAGCCCAATACTTACACCGCCGCCCAAACTGTACATACCATGACAGCTGCTCATGATTCTTTTCTGGTATTTTTTTTCAATCATGTCTATCACGGCATTGATAGATACGCCATTAAAAAAACCAATCAGGCCGGTGGCAAATAGTACCAGCCAGAAAACAAGCCTATACGATACCGTTACCATTACAATAAACAACAGGCATTGAAGCACCGGCCCGGCCAGCAACCATTTGCCTACTTTAATACGGCTGAATACCCTTGAAGAAAGCAGCACGCCGGTTAATGAACCTGCGGGTGAAAGCAATAAAGACAGGCCCAGTGTACCGTCTGTAAACCCCAGTCTTTGCTTAATGGCAGGTAATGCCGCTACCCAGATACCCAGTAGCAGGCTGCTTACAGAAAGCAGGAAGCCCATGGTAAAACCGGGTTTGTGTTTTATAAATGTGGTCATATTCCGTAGCATACGCCTTACTTGTACTTAAGTTTAAAATAGAGCATTATGCAAGACAAAAAAAGTACCGTGCTGTTGGTATAAATAATCGAGCCATTTTTTATGATGATGCCATATACCAGCCACATTACCACGCTGGCGGTGGCAAACAGGAACATTACCAGGGAAATATCGTGGGCAGATTTTGTTTTCCAGGTTTTTATTACCTGCGGTAAAAAGACCAATGAAGACATGGTGCCTGCAACGTATCCGAGTATTTCTATTGGCGGCATGGGTTGGTTGTATTAAGTAAGTGAAGAATGAATTGAAAAAAGAAGTTTGTGGTATGCCGTTAGCACCACAGAAAACGCTTGTACATGCAAGGACGTTTTTAAATGGTGATTTCAATACGGTTGCTGTCCGGGTCCAGCACTACGCTTTCATAATACCCGTCTCCCGTAAACCGCGGTTCTCCCAGCACGGTGTAACCCGCCTGCCGGATGGTTTCAGTAAGCACATCCACATTTTCCCTGCTGCCGGTACTAATGGCAAAATGAATAAGGCCGGTATGCTGGCGCAGGGTATCATTGGTGCTGGCGGGTATACCGGGCATTTCCATGAGTTCCAGCCGGGCACCATCACTGAAAGAAAGAAAATAGGAGCTGAAGCTTTTTGCCGGGTTATGGTATTTTTCATTGGGCACTGCACCGAAATACTGCATATAAAATGCTTTCAGCGCTTCCAGTTGCCGGGTCCAGACGGCCAGGTGTTCTATTTTCATAAAAGGAAGATAGTAAAAACTAAAAAGCAAGCGGTGAAAAAGCTATTGGCCGCCTGCCAGCCAGCGGGAAAGGGCTTTTGAAACAGTTGCCATTATTCAACCAGTTTTCCTAATCTTTGCAGCATAAAAAACTTATAGTATGAATTTACCTGACAATCTCCGGTACACCAAAGACCACGAATGGATTAGCATGGAAGGTAAAACGGCTACCATTGGCATTACAGATTTTGCCCAGGGAGAATTGGGCGATATTGTGTATGTAGAAATAGAAACTGTGGGTCAGGCATTACAGGCAGAGGCCGTTTTTGGTACAGTAGAAGCAGTGAAAACGGTAAGCGATTTGTTTTTGCCGGTATCTGGTACGATTACTGAAGTGAACCCATTGCTGGCCAACCAGCCCGAACTGGTAAATACAGACCCGTATGGACAGGGTTGGATGGTGAAAATGACTGTAAACGATCCGGCAGATGTTGAAAAATTGTTAGACGCAGCTGCCTATCAGGACGTTATTGGGTAAATCCATCAACATTCTAATTTCGTAAATGGAGTGGCGGTTTTTGAGTCCTTTGTCAGAATACTGCTTTCCGCAAACACTAACCTGATTGAACAATACTGTTACATATAATGAACAGGAACTGGTTTTGTCATTGAAGGCTAAGGATCAGCAGTCCTTTAGCTATCTCTATGACAATTACTCCGGTGCCCTCTACAGTATTGTGTTGCAGGTGGTGGCAGACAGGGAACTGGCCAGCGATGTGTTGCAGGAAGTGTTTGTGAACATCTGGCGAAAGATAGAAAGTTACGACCCCACCAAAGGACGGCTCTTCACCTGGATGCTGAATGTTGCCCGGAATTTGGCAATAGATATGGTAAGATCAAAGGCATACCAGAACAGCCAGAAGAACCAGGGCCTGCCGGAGGGCGATTATCTTGAGAAGGGTGGCGGCAGTACTATGCAACCGAGCGTAGACAATATAGGTCTTAAAAAGATTGTGCAGCAGTTAAAAGAAGAACACCGCGTGTTGATAGACCTGGCTTATTTTAAAGGCTATACACACGAAGAAATAGCTCAAATTCAAAACCTGCCGTTGGGAACGGTTAAGACAAGGATAAGAAGTGCATTAACACAACTGAGAGATTCATTAAAGTGAATATAAAGGAATACATATCAAGCGGCATCATTGAAAGCTACGTGTTGGGTTTAGCCAGTGACGAAGAACGTGCTGAATTTGAACAACGCTGTGCCATGCATGCCGAACTAAGGCAGGCTAAAGAAGCTTTTGAAATAAGCCTGGAACAGCATGCGCTTGCCCATGCGGTGCCTGCACCGGCTGATATCAAAGAAAAAATCTGGAATGATCTTTATCCGGGTATTACCAGTGATGCTGAAAGCGATGCAAAAGCACCGTCTGCTATCTTAAAACCGTTAACGCCTGTGCGCCGCCTGAGTTTTGCAAAATTACTGGCCGCCGCTTCGGTTATTTTGCTGGTGGGCAGCACGCTGCTGAATTTTTATTTTTACAACCAGTACAAACTCACTTCTGCCCGGCTTAACAACCTGATTGCCGAGAACGAACAGATGGCCAGTAACAATACCATCATGCAAACCAGGTTGCAGGAGTTTGAGAAAGAACACCAAATAATTACAGACACCAATATGGCCGTGGTTGCCATGAAAGGCCAGGCCGTAGCCCCCAAAAGCGCCACTACGGTTTATTGGAATAAACAAACCAAAGACGTATACCTGATGGTAAATGATCTGCCACAACCTGTTGCCGGTAAACAATACCAGTTATGGGCAATTGTAGACGGTGTACCGGTAGATGCGGGTATGCTTGATATGAGCGTGGCAACCGGTGTGGTAAAAATGAAAAATATTCCCAAAGCTCAGGCCTTTGCAGTAACGCTTGAAAATGCAGGCGGCAGTAAAACACCCACCATGCCCATTTACGTAATGGGCAAAACCTGAGCGGGCATGCTTTCATATTATTTTTAAATGCTTTAGTTTAGCGGAAACTTTCCCGCGTGATAAAGCGAATACTGAGCAACTTTTTTTTTCCGCTTGCCTGGACAATAGCCGTCCAGGTTTTATTATGCCTGCCCGGAACAGATTTGCCTTCTGAAAGCCTTTTTATCCCTCATTTTGATAAGATTGTGCACTTTTTTTTATTCGGTGGCTTTACGGCTGTCTGGTGCTATTACTATTTTCTGAAAGGAACTGCTGCCAGTAAATTGAAGACAATATTTTTTATAGTGTACCTGTTGGTAGCCATGAACGGTATTGTGCTTGAATTTGTGCAACGCGATTATATTCCGTTCCGCAGTTTTGACCTGGGCGATATTATTGCCGATGTAGTGTCTGCCAGCATTGCATATGGTATCTGTAATATCAAATTAATTAAAACCAGTGTATAAAAAATAAGGCCCCTGTTGAAACAGGGGCCGTAACCAAAACTAACTGCTTATGAGAAAATTGACTGCTTATGAGAGAGAGAGTTAATTAATAACTTCTGTATGTATAACGCAAATCAGGTGCCATTAGTATGATTGATTTGGTTAAAAAAGGTTTAAAGCACGTTGGTAAATTCTGGCAGTCAAGCCGGGAAAACCAGTCTTCCAAACTTTTTAATTCTTCTGAAACGCACTTCCAGCCTGTATTGTAGCCAAAAAGGAAATCCCTTTTACATTTTTTTTTGAGTTCGGGCAATAAAAAAAGCACTTTTTAAAAAGTGCTTTTTGCTGGGGAGAATGTTCTACGGAGATGACAAATTATTTTCCCATCAATCCTTTTAGCGAATCCAGGATGCCGCCCCCGCCCGTGTTGGCATTATTGGCACCCCCGCCGGTAAACTGGTTTAAAATATTTTTAATATCGAATCCACCCCCGGATTGTCCACCGCCGGTAAGGCTGCCGAGTATGCTGGTAATATCGAAACTATTGTCATTGGCGTCGTTGGTTTTGTGTACCAGTTTTTGCAGTACCATGGGTATAAGGCTGGCTGCAATACCGCTGGCCGCGCCCTCTCCCAAACCAAATTTTTTCATCAGGTTTTGTACAAATCCGCCGGATATCTGTTGCGCTGCAGGGGTATTGGCTATATCTCCGCCCTGGTGGTTAAAGAGGCCTATCACATCCTGCGCATTGCCATTGGCCAGCATATTTTTTAACCCGTCCATAATAGAACTGCCGGCCAGTGAAACGGCCGCATCATTGTGTTCATTGGGAATAGCAGGGTTGTTGATGATGCTGCTGCCCGCATTTTGTTTTATCAGGTCTAATAGATTGTCGAACATAAAATGAAGTTTAGACTAAGTAAGTTAGAATTTAAATAGAGAAGGTTGCAAGATTATTTTTTTTATTTATATAAAAATAAAGCCGCAAGACCTGTGTGTGATGTTAAGGTTACGCGTGTATGAGGCCAATAACCTTTACGCTGCGCCTCATAATCTACCGCTGCCGCAACGTCTTTATACTAAATACTAAGTACTCTATACTCTAGTTCTGTTTTGTCATTTTTTCCGCGTTTTCTGCAAACTGCAGTTTGTCTATCAATTCTTTTATTTCGCCGTTGAGAACGGCATCCAGGTTATAAAGGGTGAGGCCAATGCGGTGGTCGGTTACACGGCCCTGCGGAAAATTGTAGGTGCGAATCTTTGCGCTTCTGTCGCCGGTACTTACCAGGCTTTTGCGCTGCCGCGAAATTTCATCTTCCTGTTTGCGTACCTGTTCTTCGTACAGCTTGGTGCGCAGCATGGTCATGGCTTTTTCACGGTTGCCCAGCTGGCTGCGTTCAGTTTGGCAAACCACTACCACGCCGGTGGGTATATGGGTAAGAAATACCTTGGTTTCTACTTTGTTTACGTTTTGTCCGCCGGCGCCGCCGCTGCGGGCAGTTTCCATTTTTACATCGCTTTCCTTAAGCTCAAAATCTACTTCTTCTGCTTCGGGCATTACGGCAACGGTGGCGGCGCTGGTATGCACACGGCCGCTGCCTTCGGTATCGGGCACGCGTTGCACCCGGTGTACACCACTTTCAAATTTCAGGGTGCCATATACATCGTCTCCCACTACCTCCACCTGTATTTCTTTGTATCCCCCCACAGTTCCTTCGCTTTCAGAAAGTATGGCCGTTTTCCAGCCACGTCTTTCACAGTATTTGATGTACATCCGCAGCAGGTCGCCGGCAAAAAGGCTGGCTTCGTCTCCGCCTGTACCGGCACGTATTTCAAGAATGGCATTTTTCTCGTCCTGCGGGTCTTTGGGTATCAGCATCTGGCGGATGTTTGATTCCATTTGTTCCTTTCTTTCTTCCAGGCCGTTTACTTCTGCTTTTGCCAGGTCGCGCAGCTCTGCATCGTCTCCGTTCAGCGCTTCTTTGTTAAACTCAATATCTCCCAGCAGGCGTTTATAATCTTCATAAGCCTGTACAATCTTTTCCAGGCTCCGGTATTCCTTGCTCATGGCCCCAAACTTCTGGTTGTTATTCACAATTTCCGGGTTACTAAGGGCGATGCCCAGGTCTGTAAACTTTGCTTTTATGGCTTCTAACTTGTCTAACATGTATGCTGTTTTTGCCGTTTTAATGCTGCTGCGCCTGCCCCGGGCCAGGTTTGGCCGCACATTGGCCTTTTTGCGAAGCGGCAAAATTAAACCATCTGCAGCACATTTCTTGGCAAAGAACCGGCAGTCTCCGCCATCGCTAAATGTATTTACCTTCGCGCCTTATTCAGTTAACATATAACATGTCATTCAGAAAGTTCAGTGCCACACAATTGTTCAACGGGTACGGATTGCTGCAAAATAATGCTGTTTTAATAACGCTGGCAGACGGTACTATTGAGGCTGTTACCACCCGTGAAGAAGCGGGCGATGATGTTCAGGAACTGGAGGGCATTCTTTCACCGGGCCTCATTAACTGCCATTGCCATCTGGAGCTGAGCCACCTGAAAAACGTAATTCCGCCGCATACCGGGCTGGTAGATTTTTTATGCAGCGTGGTTACCAAAAGGGGCTTTGAGCCTGCCCTGGTGCAGCATGAAATAGAAAAAGCAGAAGCAGAGATGTACAACAATGGCATTGCAGCCGTAGGTGACATCTGTAATACCGCCGATGCGGTACGGGTGAAAAGCAGCGGCCGTATGCGCTGGCAAAGTTTTATAGAAGTACTGAGTTTTACAGATGCCCGGGCCGCAGACAATATGGTACAATACAACAAGGTACTGCAAGCACATGAAGATGCATTGCCCGCGCCCAACCGCAACGTATTAACACCGCATGCGCCCTACAGCATCAGCCCGCTTACGTTTCAATTGCTGAACGATGCTACTGCCGGTAAAATCATTTCCATCCATAACCAGGAACACCCGGCAGAAGATGAGTTGTATGCAACGGGTGGGGGCGGATTGCTGGAACTCTTCAAAATTTTTGGTGTAATGGCTTCGCCCTTCCCGGTAACGGGCAAAAGCAGCCTGCGTTCTTACCTGCCGTATTTTACAAAAGGACAAACCATTTTTTTAATCCACAACACCTATACCCCGGAGCAGGATGTTGTTTTTGCCAATGATTATGCGCGGGCAAACGGGTTGCAACTGGTGTATTGTTTATGCCCCAATGCCAACCAGTACATAGAAAACAAAATGCCGCCGGTAGAAATGCTGATGGCCAACGGTTGCCATATTGTGCTGGGTACCGATAGCTATAGCAGCAACTGGCAACTGAGCATAGCCAAAGAGATAAAAGTAATTAAGGAGCATTTTCCGCAGCTGCCCCTGGCCACTATTTTGCAATGGGCAACCACCAATGCTGCCAGAGCGCTTGAATGGCAGGAGGACCTGGGCAGTTTTGAAAAAGGGAAAAAGCCCGGGGTAACGCTCATTGCAAATGATTTGGAAAGCTCGCGCAGAATAATATAAGATCAATGGCCAGCGTTCACCATACAAAAGGAATTGTTTTGCGCACCGTGAAATACGGCGAAACAAGTGTCATTGCCACCATTTATACGGAGCTGTTTGGGCTGCAGTCTTATTTGGTTAACGGGGTAAGAACATCGTCTAAAAAAGGCCCGGGCAAAGCCAGTTTATTTCAGCCGGCGGCCATATTGGAGATGGTGGTGTACCACAATGATCTCAAAAACCTGCAACGCATTAAGGAATTCAGATGGGGCTATCTCTACAACAATATTTTTGCTGATATTTTTAAAAATGCGGTTGCGCTGTTCATGGTTGAGTTGTTGTCTAAAACCATTAAACAACCAGAACAAAACACCGATCTTTTTTATTTTATTGAAGATGCATTTATGCACCTGGATGCCAGCATGCCTCAGGTGGTAGGCAATTTCCCGCTTTTCTTTTCACTGCATTTGGCCACCATATACGGCTTTCGGCTGTCTGACGAATACACTGCGCAAAACAATTACCTGGATTTGCAGGAAGGTGAATTTGTGCACGAGCAACCGGTACACCCATATTTTCTTGCCGAACCATACAGCCATATTACTTCACAGCTGCTGAAAACCATGCAACCGGAAGAATTGCAGGGCATTCAGATGAACCAGGAAACCCGCCGCATACTCATGACGGCCTACCAGCAATTTTATGCACTGCACATACCAGATTTTGGCGCTATGAAGTCATTGATGGTTTTACAGGTTGTGTTGAGTTAAAAAAGCTGATTAAACCCGGCGCTGTTCTTGCAGTCTTACCGTTTTCCAAAAGCAAAATGACAGTGCATGAGCGTATCCAACCGGCAGAAAAACCTTCATTTGTTATGGCGCGCAGGCTTTGGTCCATCGCCCGGAGATCTCACCCGTATAACCGATGCGCAGCCGGCTGAGTATTATAAAAAATTAGTGCAGGCATCGGCCCTGCAACCCGCATATATAGACGTTGCAGACGAAGATTTGAAGCAACTGCTGCAGGGCATGCAGGAAATGGGCGGTATGCAACGGGCGCAACTTTCAGCAGAACAACGGAAAGCACTGCGTATTAAATCAAGAGACGGATTAAAAGATTTGAACCTGGCCTGGCTGAACCAGATGATAACCAGCCCGCAGCAACTGCGCGAAAAGATGAGCCTTTTCTGGCACGGTCATTTTGCTACCCGCACCGTGAACATCATTTACCAGCAGCAGTTGCTGGATATCATTCGTACCCATGCGCTCGGCAATTTTGGAGATTTGCTGAAGGCCGTAAGCAAGAGCGCCTCCATGATCAATTTCCTCAACAATAACCAAAACCGGAAAGATCATCCCAACGAAAATTTTGCGCGCGAAGTAATGGAATTGTTTACCCTGGGCCGCGGCAATTACACCGAAAATGATATCAAAGAAAGCGCGCGCGCATTTACCGGCTGGGGAGCGGCCCTTAACGGCAGCTTTGTTTTCCGCGAACGACAACACGATGGCGGCCAAAAAACCTTCCTGGGCAAAACCGGCAATTACAACGGAGATGATGTTTTGCAGATGCTGCTTGAACAAAAACAAACAGCGCGTTACATTACACAAAAGATCTACCGGTACTTTGTAAACGCAGTGGCAGACCCACAGCAAACAGACTGGCTGGCCAACCGGTTTTACCAAAGTAATTACAATATCCAGGCGTTGCTGACAGATATTTTTAGCAGCGATTGGTTTTACAGCGAAAAAAATATTGGCGCAAAAATAAAATCACCGGTAGAACTGATAGCAGGCATACGCAGAATATTGCCCATGGAAATTGAAAACGAAGCTGCTCAATTGTTGTTGCAGCGCCTGCTGGGGCAAATTCTTTTTTACCCGCCCAATGTAGCGGGTTGGCCGGGCGGCAAAAATTGGATAGACAGTTCTACCCTGATGATGCGTTTGCGCATACCCCAATTGATTTACGAAGGCGATGCGTTTAGCATGAAACCCAAAGATGATGACGACCAGATGATGGGAATGAAAGACGGCGAAGTGCCGGCGAAAAAAGCCAATGGAAAAGGGCAGCAGATAAGGGCTACCATTAACTGGGGCAGTTATATACCCTATTATGAGAACGTGGCCAGGGAAAACCTGGCGGCAGGTATGGCATCGGTTTTATTACAGGCCAATACCGTGAATACGGCTACTGTTGCCCGTTATGCAGATGCCGCCAGCCGCGAAAGCTTTATTAAAACCACCACCATTCAGCTGATGAGCACACCAGAGTACCAGTTGTGTTAAGGCAGGTTTGGGATTTTGGGATTGCGGGATTTTGGATTTTGAGATTTTTGAAATTTGAAAGCATGAACATCAAAAGAAAACAGTTTATTCAACTCGGATCGCTGGCAACAGCGTCTTTGCTGCTGCCCAAATTTATGAAGGCAATGGAAGCGCCGCGGATGGTGCCCCCCGGCAATAAAGTGCTGGTGGTATTGCAACTGAGTGGCGGTAATGATGGATTGAATACCGTAATACCGGTGCGGAACGATATTTATTACCGCTCACGTCCAAAACTGGGTATAAAGAAAGAAGATGCATTATTGCTGAATGATGAAACAGGACTGAACCCCGCCCTCAGCGCATTCAAAGATTTATATGACGATGGCAGCCTGGGCATACTGAACAATGTTGGTTACCCCAACCCGGACAGGTCTCATTTCAGGAGTATGGATATTTGGCAGAGCGCCAGCAACAGCAATGAATATGTTAATAACGGATGGCTGGGCCGTTACCTGGATGCACAATGCAGGGGCTGCGATAAGCCGGTACAGGCCCTGGAAATTGACGATGTGCTGAGCCTTTCTTTAAAAGGCGAGCAAATGAATGGCATTGCCATGCGCGATCCCCGGCGGTTGTACAATACCAGCCATGCAAAATATTTCAAAGATTTACTGGCGCAGCACGGCAATACAGCCAGTGAGCAACCGGTAGACTACCTGTACAAAACCATGGCGGAAACGCTGAGCAGTGCCGATTATATTTTTGAACAGAGCAACTTACGGCCAACCGCTGCGGCTTACCCGGCTACCGGCCTGGGACAAAGCCTTAAAACAATAGCATCGCTGGTGTTTTCTGATATCAGCACCCGGGTATACTATGTTTCATTGGGCAGTTTTGATACACATGTGGGGCAGGAGGGCCAGCAAAAAAGATTGTTTACAGAGATGAACGATGCAACCAGGGCTTTTGTAGCAGATTTAAAAGCCAATAACCGATTCCAGGATGTATTAATGATGAGTTTTTCAGAATTTGGCCGCCGCGTGAGCCAGAATGCCAGTGGTGGTACGGACCATGGTACCGCCAACAATATGTTTTTAGTGGGCGGCGGGCTGCGCAAAAAGGGTGTATTTAATGCACTCCCTGACTTGGCAGATTTGGACGATGGCGACCTGAAACATTCGGTAGATTTCCGGGATGTGTATGCCACTGTGCTCAATAAATGGCTGCATGCAGACGATCAGCAAATCCTCGGCAAAAATTCTGCCTACCTGGATTTTCTGTAACCCCGCACCATTACTTCCGTCCCTCATTCGTTCCTATTGTCGCCTGATTAGCGGCCTGTTCGTTCCCATTCGCGTCCTATTCGCGTCCACCATTCGCGTCGTATTTGCGTCCCTCACTCGCTCCTATTGTCGCCTGATTAGCGGCCTATTCGTTCCCATTCGCGTCCTATTCGCGTCCCTCCCATTCGCGTCTTATTAGCGTCCAAAAGAAAACCCCGCCAAAGCGGGGTTCAAATCTATTAATAGGACAACCAACGAAATTTATCCATCGTGAGCGGATAATAATATGCGGTGCTGCTTATTGTTTGTGGTAATTTATTCCCAACCTTTTTTAGCAATACCGGCTTTAATGGCAGCCAGGGCTTTTTCTTCGCCCAGCAGGGTAGTCAGTTTATTGCCTTTGCCATCATTTCCCTGAGCCATATAAGCGCCTTTTGCGGTCTTGGTAATCACGGCATCAAGAATTTTCACACCCTTTTCTTTAGTTTTTACGTTGTAGGCGGTCAAGGTAACTTCTTCAGACATAATTTAGTTATTTTAAATGTTTAGTAAAATGCTCCGGAGGCAAGCGCCGGCCTGCCCGCAAACGGGTTTAAAGGTAATCAGAATAATTCAAATAGCCTGCCAAGCTGGTAGCGGCTGGCGTACCGGCCCGGTTTCTGAGCTAACTCATTAAACGTCAATCCTTGCGTATTTTGCATGAGATTCAATGAATTCGCGGCGCGGGGCCACTTCATCGCCCATCAGCATGCTGAAAACAATATCTGCCTCGGTGGCGCTTTCAATGGTTACGCGTTTCAGGCTGCGGCTTTGGGGGTTCATGGTGGTTTCCCAAAGCTGTTCTGCATTCATTTCTCCCAGTCCTTTATAGCGCTGAATGGTAACACTGTCTTCCTTACCGTTACCCAGTTTTTCTACCAGTAGTTTGCGCTGGTCTTCGTTCCAGGCATAGGCCTGTTCCTTTCCTCTTTTCACCAGGTAAAGCGGTGGTTGGGCAATGAATACATAACCCTGCTCTACCAGTTCTTTCATATACCGGTAAATGAATGTGAGGATGAGGGTGGCGATATGGCTTCCGTCTACATCGGCATCGGTCATAATGATGAGCTTATGATAACGGAGTTTTTGAATGTTCAGGGCTTTGGGGTCATCGGGTGTACCAACGGTTACGCCCAGGGCGGTAAACATGTTGCGGATTTCCTCGTTTTCGTAGATGCGGTGCTCCATGGCTTTTTCTACGTTCAGGATTTTACCGCGCAGGGGCAGAATGGCCTGGAAGCTCCTGTCGCGACCCTGTTTAGCGGTACCGCCCGCAGAATCTCCCTCTACCAGGTAAATCTCGCAACGCTCGGGGTCACGGTCAGAGCAATCGGCCAGTTTACCAGGCAAACCGCCGCCGCTCAAAACGCTTTTGCGTTGTATCAGTTCCCTGGCTTTTTTGGCGGCTGCCCTTGCCTGGGCTGCCAGTATTACTTTGCTGATGATGTTCTTGGCTTCTTTGGGATTTTCTTCCAAAAAGGCAACCAATACTTTTGAAACAGTAGCGTCTACCACCCCGCTAACATCGCTGTTGCCGAGTTTGGTTTTGGTTTGCCCTTCAAACTGCGGCTCGGGTACTTTTACTGAAATGATGGTGCTGAGGCCTTCCCTGAAATCATCTCCTTCAATTTCTACCTTGGCTTTCTCAAAAAGGTTTTGTTCATCTCCATATTTTTTGAAAACGCGGGTAAGCGCCCTGCGGAAGCCGGCTACATGGGTACCGCCTTCAATGGTATTGATGTTGTTAACGTAAGAGTAGATATGTTCGCTGTAGCTATCGTTATAGGTAAGCGCCACTTCAACGGCCACATTGCTGGCGGCATCGTGGCCTTCTACAAAAATAACGCGGGGAATGAGCGGGCTGCGACCGGCATTTTTATCCAGCATTTCTACAAATTCAGTAATACCTCCTTCGCTGTAAAAGTCTTTAGAGTAAAAATTACCGTCATCAGTTGTTTCGCGGCGGTCGTTCAACGTTATACGGATGCCCCTATTGAGATAAGCCAGTTCGCGCAGGCGGCTTTCCAGGATGTCTTTTTTGTATACGGTAACATTAAATATGCTGCTGTCTGGCCAGAAATGAACAGTGGTGCCGGTAGCATCACTTTCGCCTACTTCCCTTACTGCGTATTGGGGAACGCCAATCTTGTATTCCTGTTCAAAAATTTTGCCGTCTCTCCGAACGGTTACATGAAGGGTAGTGCTCAGTGCGTTTACGCAGCTAACACCCACACCGTGAAGGCCACCGGATACTTTGTATGTGTCTTTATCAAACTTACCGCCCGCATGCAGCACCGTCATTACAATTTCCAGGGCCGATTTTTGTTCTTTGGTAGTAATGCCGGTGGGTATACCGCGGCCGTCATCTTCTACTGAAATGGAATTGTCTTCATGAATGGTAACATTGATATTCTTGCAAAACCCGGCAAGCGCTTCATCAATAGAATTATCTACTACCTCGTATACCAGGTGGTGTAAACCTTTCTCGCTAACATCGCCAATATACATGGCCGGGCGTTTGCGTACCGCCTCCAGACCCTCTAAAACCTGTATATTATCTGCCTCGTAACTGTTGTTTTTTGGAACTGATTTTTCTGAAGTTGCTATGCTCATTGGAGGGTATTAAAAAGCCGTTTAACAATCGTAAAATAAAGTGAGCAAAGTTACGGAAAAATAAGGGGTTTACAGGTAATAAAACCAATCATTTTTACACTCTTTTTCAAGTATTTTGATACTTCCAAAACCGGTTTTTTCGGGGGCGGAAATGCCTGCCCGTTTGCCGGGTTTTCATGGTCCGGCCGGCAACTGGTTTTACCCTGGTTTTAGGTAAATTAATGTTGGAACAGTACATTTGCATCCGGTTATGATTCAACCACAGGATATACTGGCACTGGCACACAAACAGCCCATCATGCATGAGCAACTGGTAATGCTGCAGGAAAAAGAGCAGCAAATGCCCGGTTCTGTGCAATATTCTATCAGGCGCTACAACAAACAGCCTTTATGGAATATGGAAGATGTGGGCATGCTGGTATACCATTATAAAAAAGACCAGCCTGCAGAGAACCACCTGGAACTTCGTTTTTGTATTGCCGGCAATGTTTACTGCCGCAAACATGAAACGGAATGTAATAGTTGCCGGCTCAACAATTCACGCTCATGCGAGGAAAGAGTGGAAACCGTTGATACGTTGAGTTTCCGGTTTTCGCCGGTGCATTTATCGCAATTTGTAAAGCCGGCCAAGCTCAACAACAAGCTTACCGAGAACATTCTTGGGTTTACACATGCTTCGTCTTTTTCTAAAACACTTTCATTGTGCAGCCGCACCCGCATGGTGCTGGAAAGCCTGCTTAACCATAGTTATTCCGGTGCGCTGGAAAATATTTACATCAACGCACAAACGCAGATGCTGCTGCTGTACAGCCTGGAATGTATGCTGGGCGATAAAGAGGTAGAATCTTTCCAGTGCAAGTTCCTGGCAAACGATCTGGATCGTGAAAAGATCATTAAATCAAGAGAGATATTGCTGCAGCATATTGGCGAGCCCCTCACCATTAAAGAGCTCAGCCGCAAAGTGGCCATTAATGAATGCTACCTGAAAAAAGGGTTTAAGGAATTATTTGGCACCACCATATTTGATTTCTACCAGGGCCAGCGCATGGAGCACGCCCGTTACCTGCTGTACGAGAAAGGTCTCAGCGTAACCGAGGTTTCTATGATGCTGGGATATTCATCTATCTCACATTTTTCTACTGCCTTTAAAAAACATACCGGGTTGAAGCCCTGCGAACTTTTGCTACACTGATTTTTGATTTTGAGATTTTGGGATTTTGAGATTTTGAGATTTCGTTCGGCGGGTACAGCAAAAGCAAACTCCACATTTCGCGACCCGCCCCTCAGTGAAGGATTTTGGGATTTTGGGATTTTGAGATTTTGAGATTTCGTTTAGTAGCTACCGCAAATGAAATCTCAAAATCCCGCAATCAGAAATCCCTAAATGTCTTCAGCAATTTATTCTCTGCCCGGAAGCGTTACCCCCAACCCGGGCTTATCTAGCGGGTACATATAACCGTCTTTTACCACAAAGCCGCCGGTGGCAACATCTTCCAACAGATCAAAGCTGCCATCCAGATCAAGATATTTTGTATGCGGGCATGAGAATGCCGTGTGCAGGGCAGCGCTGATGCTTACAATGCTTTCATCGTTACAACCCCAAAAAAGATCAATGCCTGCGGGTTTTGCTATACTGGCAATTTCCAAAGCTCCGCAGATGCCGCCGCATTTCATCAGCTTTACATTGAATATACCATATTGCAGTTGCTGCGCAAGCGTTAATGCTGATACCGCATTTTTTAAAGATTCATCTGCAGCAAGAATAGCCCGGGCAGACAAAGGCAGTTGCAGCAAGTCTTCATCTGTATAGGGAGGCAATGGTTGCTCAATCAGTTCTACGGCCGCATGTTTGGTTTTTTCCAGGAACTTTTTGAGTTGAAGCAGGTCATAACCCGTATTGGCATCCACCCTTAATTTACATTGATTGCCAAATTTTTCTTTCAGTTTTATGATGCGTTCCGCATCAGCTTCGGCATCTAAACCAGTTTTTATTTTTAAAACACGAAAGCCCTGTGCATAGTAATCTGCCGCATCTTCTACAGTAGACGGAACATCTTTGATGCCAATGGTTACGGATGTAAGCATTTTTTCATGATGCCTGCCATAGAAATCAACCAACGGTATACCAAGAAACTGGCAAAAAGCATCGTGCAGCGCAATATCTATACAGGCCTGTGTGCCCGGCGTGTTTCCAAAATGCTGTGTACAGGTATAGATATGATGAAGGAAATGACGAATGTCTTGTCCCACCAGGAATTGCATAAAATCAGATTCCAGGTTTTGCAGTGTTTCTGCCGGGGTTTCGTCTACCACTGCGGGGTCTGGATTGGCGGCCCCGATGCCGCGCATTCCGTTTGCCAGCGTAATTTCAAAGAAAATATTCTCCACTTTAGTGATGGTTTCCCTGGCTATTGTATACGGCTTTTGCAAAGCCAGGTTTTTCCGGTATGCCCTGATGGATGTTATTTTCATGAAACAGCTTCTTTTTGGAGACGGATAAGTTCACGGATAACCGGAACAATTTTTTCACAGCCTTCCTGCAGGGGAAGCATTACGGGTACCTGAAGCTGTTTTTCATACCCGGCCTGAAAAGCATAAGCTTCTTCCTGGGTGCAGTGTTCAGTATTGAGCGCAATGCCCACCACAATTGATCCCAATTGTTTTACCAGCGCTATTTCAGATTCAATGGAATGTATCTCTCCCCATTTGGGGTCGTGCTCATAATATTTTCTTTTGGGTGCATGTACCAAAATTACCCACCTGGCATTACCAGATACCAGCATTTCTGCGCCACAGGGCCCGCTGGGGTTGCGCAGTGCCGACTGGCCTTCAATAAAAATAACATCCGGGTTGGTTGCTGCATTGCAACTGAGCAATGCATGTTCCAACTCGCCGGAAACAAAATCATTGAGCGTGCTGTCTAATATAAAGCCATATTCTCCACCTTGTAACCAACCTGTTTGCCCGGTATAGATCATTTGCGCCTGTATGCCCGCTTTGTTGCATTCATTCATAATAAAACGCGCAGTGGTTCTTTTACCCAATGCGCAATCCGTGCCCATTACGGCCACTACCGGGGTGGGCATGGTAAGAATTTCGCCGGTCCAGAAATGCAGGTCTTTTCTCTTTTTTGGGAGACGGATATCTATTAACTGCACGCCGTTCTCTTCTGCCAGCTGTTTAATATCGGGCCTTTCACAAAGGTGGTCGTGCAAACCATTTACAACAGACAGTTTACGGCGGATAGCCGTTTTCACCTGTTCAACCAGGCTGTCTGGAAACACCCCGCCAACGGTGGCCACCCCTACTATACAAACCGTTGGTTCTGTTTGCATGGCTTCTTCAATGGTTGCAAAAACGGGGATATTCCGGCGTTTGCCATCCAGCACTTCACCGGCGTCTTTACCCGCATGAACATAGTCAACTACGCCCGCAATTTCATAACGCCTGCTTTCACGAATAAGGCCATGCGCTGTTTTGGCGTCTTCGGTTGCCAGGATGCCATTAGTGATGATAATTGCTTTTTCCATTGTTTTAGCTATACGGTGCACCAATAAAACCAAATTTTATTGCTTAGTTTTAAACGAATATATCCCTGTCTGCTATTAAAATCAAACTGCATGAGGAAAATTACCCTGATCATGGTAGTAATATGCCCGTTGCTGGCATCTGCCCAATGGGGTGGCAAAATTAAAACAGCAGACAGTCTGCTTACCATTCTCCATGAAAAGCAACTGTTTAATGGTACAGTTCTGATTGCTGAAAAAGGCCGTGTATTGTACAAAAAGGCATTTGGTATTGCCGGCGCAAATGGCCGGCCGCTAACAACAGGTTCAGCCTTTAACCTGGCTTCTGTTTCCAAACAGTTTTTTGCCATGATGGTGATGATGCTGAAAGAACAGGGCAAACTGCAGTACGATGATGCCGTTCAAAAATACCTTCCCACATTTCCTTACCCGGCTATAACCTTACGGCATTTGCTGAACCAGGTATCCGGCCTGCCGGAATATTTTGAGATAGCAGACCGGTACCGCAACCTGCTGGATACCCTTACCAACGAAAAAATGCTGGCATTGCTGGCCGCCCAAAAACCGGCACTGCTGTTTACACCCGGGCTGCGGTTTCAATATTGCAATACCAATTATACAACACTGGCTTCTGTTATTGCTGCGGTAGCCGGCATGAGCTGCGACTCTTTTTTTTACCAAAAAATTGTACAACCATTGCAATTGCGCAATACCTATATCTATAACCTTACCATGAAAACATTTCCCGCATCCCGCGTATTTGGTTTTCACTACGCAAATGGCAAGGCGGTGACAGACGATCTTGTTTGGCTGGATGGTATTGTGGGCGATGGAAACGTGTATTCTTCTGTTGAAGATTTATACAAATGGGACCAGGCATTGTATACAGAGAAACTGGTAAAGCTTTCTACTTTTAAAGAAGCAATGACCCCCGGTAAACTCAACAACGGAAGCCAAACCAATTATGGTTTTGGCTGGTTCATAGAAAAGCAAGATACTGAAATAGCCCATTCCGGCGGATGGGCAGGTTTTGGAACTTATATAGACCGGTTTATTGGCACTAAGCAAACCTTTATTTTGCTGGACAATTCTGCCAATGGCGCTGCCCGCCGCGTTATTAAAGACTTACTGCTTGATAAGCCGTATACTTTGCCCCAAACGCAATTGATAATAAACGTGCGGTTGATAGATGGCACCGGCGCCGCAGCCAAAACCGCGGCGGTACGCATAGCGGACAAGCGTATACGCGATGCGGGCATGCTTACCCCTTTTAAAAACGAAACCGTGATTGACGGAAAAGGGCTGGTACTTGCGCCGGGCTTTATAGACAGCCACAGCCATCATACCGGGGGGTTAGAAAAAGACCCGGCAGCTTTAGCAGCCATCAGCCAGGGCATTACCACCATTGTTACCGGGCAGGACGGCAGTTCAGAACCTGCAGATTCTTTGCAGCAATGGATGCAACGCCACCCGGTGAGCATTAATATAGCCACCTATACCGGGCATGCATCGCTCCGCGAAAAAGTAATGAATGGCAGTTTGCTGCGGGCTGCAGATACAACAGAAATAGCTGCTATGCAACAATTGCTGGCAGATGATATGCGAAAGGGTTCGCTGGGCCTTTCTACCGGGCTGGAATATGAAGCAGGATTTTATTCTACCCGGGATGAGGTTATAGCACTTGCAAAAACAGCTGCGGCTGAAGGTGGCCGTTATATAAGCCATATACGCAGCGAAGACATGAACCTGGAAACGGCGCTGGATGAAATCATTGCAGTTGGGCGTGAAGCAAAACTTCCGGTGCAGGTTTCGCACATTAAAATTGCCATGCGCAGCAAATGGGGCCGCGCCGGTAATTTGCTGGCCACCCTGCAGGCTGCGCGTGCAGAAGGCATCAACATTACAGCAGATTGTTACCCCTATACCATGTGGTCTTCTACCCCCAGGGTATTGTTTCCGAAAAAAGATTTTGACAATGAAGCCAGTGCTGAATATGCAGTGCAGGAATTGTTTGACCCCGCAGCATCTGTGATGACAAGGTTTCCGGCAAATACAAATTATGAAGGAAAGACAATAACTGAAATTGCTGCAATAAACAAAGAAACACCTGCCAAAGCGCTGATGCGCGTTGTGAGAGAAGCCGGAGAGAAAGGTGCCAGCATTGCCGGCGCTTCTATGATGGAAGAAGATGTGGCCAACCTTTTAGCATGGGGCCAAACCAATATTTGTTCAGACGGTGCAGATGGCGGGCACCCGCGGGGCTATGGCGCCTTCACCCGTGTACTTGGAAAATATGTAAGGGAGAAAAAAGTGATGACCCTGGAAACCGCCATCTATAAAATGACGGGGCTTACCGCGGAACACCTGGGTATTACAAACCGCGGAATAATTGCCCCCGCTTATTTTGCAGACCTGGTGTTGTTTGACCCCGCAACGGTAAACGACCTGTCAACCATCAACAACCCAAAAGCCTTATCTGAAGGTATTGTGATGGTGTGGGTAAACGGAAAAGTTGTTTACCAGGATAAATCACCCACGCATGTTTACCCCGGTGTATTTATTGCGCGTTAATTACACACGGTAAACAAGCATATTGATGCAACAGCCGTTTTGCCAATCTCGATGTATGCCTTTTACCGGTAGCCCGCTTTTACATCTGGCGGGGAAGAAAATAGAGAACGGTGGGTAAGCAAAAAACCGCTGTTATCCAGGTATAAAATGGCGGTTTTTCCATCTGCGGCATTTTAATGATTTGCTAATGGGGTGAAGGCAATTTTGCGGCGATAGCTGCGTTACCGGGGCATGAACAGGAAACCATTTTACTGCTTATTGATCTTGTTGGTCTCAATCATTCATTTTGCTGCCGGGCAGGATACTGTTAGCCGCGCAGCAATCATTGCAGACAGTACCCGCCCGGATACGGTGAGAAATACTGCCATACGGCCAGACAGCAGCCGGCGCAGGTATTTTGATAGCACCCTGTTTGCAGATAACAACACCCTTACCAGCAGTGACTACCTGTTGCGGATACAAAAAGTATACGAAACACTGAACAGGGTGCCGGTGGTTACCGGTTCATTTGACCAATTGAATGAAATTGCCGCCAACCTCAATGAAAGCGATACCGCGCTGGCGCTGATACGGGAGCGCCTTTCTGTAAACGACCGTACCCTCAATCTCCGCAACCTGCAAATGTTTTACACACTGCTGGAAGCCATCCAGGAATCTGATGCAAAGTATGCAGTGCTGTTAAAGGAATACGATGATCATCTTGATTCGCTGAAAAGAGAAGTGCTTGATTTGCGGAAAGACACTACGCTGCGGCACCTCTTCAGGGATTCTTTGCTGAGGAAAAGTTTTACTGTTCAGTTGAAAGGCATGCGTGCCAAATGGGCCATTACAGATACACTGGTTAGAACCGCTACCAATAATATCAACAACCTCAAAGCGCATGAATCTTCCAATGCCATTGCGGTTACGGAAATGCTGCAACAGACAAGCAGCCTGCTCGCCCGTATTGGGCCACGCGCATTTACAAAAGAACGCAACTACCTGTGGGAGCAGCGGCCGCAAAGAGCGGGCGGCGCTGGCAATGCCACCAATTTCAGGAAATCGATCAATAATGAAAACAAAGCGGTAAAATATTATTTTCAAAATACCCGCTCCAGGCGGTTCTGGCTTTTGCTAACCGGCATTATCTTTTTTTATTGGGTATTCAATAACTACCGCATCCTTAAAAAAGTGAATAAACTGGCATTGATTGATGCATTTCATTTCAAATACATAAACCCCATACCGGTTGCTGCCTGCCTGGTGTGGATGCTTACGCTGGCTCCTTTGTTCGATTTACATGCGCCTGCCATTTATATTGAAACTACCCAGTTCTTACTGATGCTGGTACTTACCGGGCTGTTCTGGAAAAGATGGCCGCAAAAATTGTTTTATTACTGGTGTGGTATTGTAATACTCTTTGTGTTATTATCCGGCACCCGTATTGTAGGTTTGCCCTTTTCATTACAACGCTGGTGGGTATTGTTCATCAATGGCGGTGCTATTTTTTTGGGTTTGCTGTTCCGGCAACGGTTGCAAAAAGCAAATGAAAGCAGGGTCCTTTTCTTTGCAACCGCCGTATACATTGTACTCAATTTCCTGGCAGTGGTCTGCAATATATTCGGGCGATCAACGCTGACGCAGATTTTTGGTTACACATCAATTTATACATTTAGCCAGATAATTGCCCTCACTGTATTTGTGAAATTGCTGGAAGAAGCTTTTTTATTGCAAATACAAACCAGCAGGGTAAAGAAAAACTATCCTGATTATTTTGACCCCGCGCCCATTATCAAAGGTGTAAACCGGTTGGTAATTGCCGTGGCAGTTGTTATTTGTTTGATAGCAGTTACTACCAATCTCAATATTTACAATTATGTATACAACCAGTTACAGGCGTTTTTGGTTACCCCCCAGGAAATAGGCAGCATTTCATTCACCTTTGGCGGGGTTGTATTGTTCCTGGGCATCATCTGGCTGGCTAATTTTCTGCAGAAATACATTGCTTACTTTTTTGGTGATATTGGAGACGATGCGGTATTTGATAATAAAGGCGAACGTTCAAGGCTTATGATTACCCGCCTGGTTTTACTGATAGCAGGTTTCTTATTGGCGGTTGCGGCCTCCGGCTTGCCCATGGATAAGATAACTGTAATTCTTGGGGCATTGGGTGTAGGTATTGGTTTGGGACTGCAAGGCATCGTAAACAATTTTGTATCTGGCATCATCTTAATTTTTGACCGGCCCCTGCGTATTGGTGACACCGTTGAAGTAGCTGATAAAAAAGGAAGGGTAAAGGAAATCAGCATCCGTTCCAGTACATTGCTAACGCCAGATGGTGCGGAGGTGATAATACCCAACGGAGACCTGTTGGCGCACAATATTGTAAACTGGACACTTAGCAATAACCACGTTCGCGCAGAATTGCCGGTAACAGCAGAAGGGCCTGTTGACCCGGAAGATATCCGAAAAGGTTTTGCAGAAATACTGAAAGACAATACGCATGTATTAAACCAGCGCCAGCCCGAAGTCTATTTTACTTACTTAAAAGGAAAAACGGTGGAAATGGTTTTCTCTTTCTGGTGCAAAGATGTATCCCGGCTGGAAAGCACCAAAAGTGAGGTAAGCAAGGCGGTCTACAATTTCCTGCAGGAAAAAGGCATCGATATTTTATAAGATTACAGCCGGTAAAAACAGGCAGGCTACCGGCTTATCTCTTCAAGGCTTTCTTTTACTGCGGCAATGCTGGCGTCTAAATCTTCTTTGGTTAAAGCATTGTTGAGGAACCAGCTTTCAAATGCAGACGGTGGCAGGTATATACCGCGGCGCAGCATGGCATGAAAAAACTGGTTGAACTTTTTATTGTCAGCCCCTGCAGCATCTGCAAAATTGGTGACCGGTTTGCTACTGAAATGAACGCTTATCATAGAGCCCAGCTGGTTAATTACAAAAGACTGGCCCCATGCAGAGAATGCTTTCATTAAACCATCACGCAGGTAAATGGTTTTTTCTTCCAGCTCTTTATAAACAGATGGGTTGTTTTTCAGCTCTGTAAGCATGGTATACCCTGCAATCATTGCTATGGGGTTGCCGCTTCAAGTGCCCGCCTGGTAAACATTGCCCAGCGGCGCAATATGCTGCATGATTTCTTTTTTGCCCCCAAATGCGCCCACGGGCATTCCGCCGCCAATTACTTTGCCATAGGTAACAAGATCTGCATCTATACCCAGCACGGCCTGTGCGCCGCCTGCTGCCAGTCTGAAACCGGTCATCACTTCATCAAATATCAATACTATGTTTTGCTGGTTGCAAATTTTTCTAAGTCCGCTCAGAAAGCCTGCTGCCGGCAGTATGCAGCCCATATTGCCCGCTACCGGTTCAATAATGATGGCGGCAATTTCATCTTTGTGTTCTGTTACCAATTGTTCTACGGCATTGAGATCATTGTAAGCACAGGTAAGCGTGTCATTAGAAACGCCCCCGGTTACACCCGGCACCGTTTGAATATTAAATGTGGCCAGCCCGCTGCCGGCTTTCACCAAAAACGGGTCTGCATGACCGTGATAACAACCTTCAAACTTAATAAATTTGTTTTTGCCGGTATAGCCCCGGGCAAGCCTTAAGGCGCTCATGCAGGCTTCTGTGCCGCTGCTTACCATGCGCACCAGGTCTACGTTGGGCACCATACCAATAATAAGCTCGGCCATTTTTATTTCCAGTTCTGTTGGCGCGCCGTAAGAAGTAGAATATACTGCCTGTTCCTGTATTGCTTTCACTACCGGCGGGTAGGCATGCCCCAGTATCATGGGCCCCCAGGATGCTATATAATCTATGTATTGATTGCCATCTGCATCGTACAGGTAGGCGCCTTTGGCATGTTTTATAAAAAGCGGGGTACCGCCCACGCTCCTGAATGCGCGCACGGGCGAGTTTACACCACCGGGAATAACCTGTTGGGCCCTTTCAAAAAGAGAAATGCTTTCCTGTATGTTCATGGCAGATTGTCTATTTTGCAGGGCGTAAAATTAGTTCATTGCCATGAAAGTTTTTATTACACGGCAAATTTTAGAAAGCGGCCTGCAAGTATTAAGAGATGCCAACATTGAGTATACCCAGTTTACAGAAAAAAGAGTGTTGCACTCTGATGAACTTGTACAGCTCTGCAAAGGATACGATGCATTGCTGAATGCCAGCGGCAATAAGATGGATGCTGGTTTTTTGGAAGCATGCCGGCATCTTAAAGTAATTGCACTGCATTCTGTTGGATATGATAATGCAGATATAGCCGCTGCTACCCGCTTAAAGATACCGATAGGCAATACCCCGGGCGTGCTCAGCAATGCCACTGCAGACACTGCTTTTTTACTGATGCTGGCCACCAGCCGCAATGCGTTTTATATGCACAACAGCATTGCAAAAGCTGAGTGGAAGTATTTTGACCCTTCTGCCAACCTGGGTGTGGAACTATATGGCAAAACCCTGGGAATTTTTGGCCTTGGCAGTATAGGTTATGAAATGGCAAAGCGTTGCAGCAAAGTGTATGGTATGAAAATTATTTATCACAACCGGGGTAAAAATGAGGAAGCAGAGCAGGAACTCGGCGCAGTAAAATTATCTTTTAATGAGTTGCTGCATGAATCTGATGTATTGTCTGTGCACTGCGCGCTTACGCCGGAAACAACAGGTATATTCAACATGGCGGCCTTTAAAAAGATGAAACCATCGGCTATATTTATCAATACATCGCGCGGTGCCGTTCATAATGAAGAAGACTTGTTGGTTGCGCTGCAGCAAAAAATTATCTGGGGCTCCGGGTTAGATGTAACCAACCCGGAGCCGATGTTGCCCAATAATCCGCTCCTGTCTATGCCCAACGTTTGCGTATTGCCGCATATTGGCTCTGCCACTTTTGAAGCCCGCAGTGCCATGAGCAGGCTGGCAGCAGAAAATATTGTGGCAGGTTTGCGTGGCCTGCCATTACCACATTGGGTAAACCCATTTTGATTGCGCCTTCGTCAGAGTGATCTCAGCAGCGGCAGGTTGCTGTGATATGTTTTCAATACCAGTTCTCCAAACAGTGTATTGGCCCAGGCAAACCATTTGCGGCTAAATTTGGTTGGATCGTCTTTGTGAAAAGATTCATGCATAAAACCAGTGCCCGCATGCGTTGCCACCAGTGTTTGCAGGCATTTTTTTATTTCCGGCTCATTGGTGCTGGTGAGTGCCCGGATGGTGATGCCCAGCGGCCATATCATATTCATGCCGGCATGCGGTCCGCCAATGCCTTCTGCACTCAGGCCTTTAAAGAAGAAAGGATTGAATTCAGACAATACCAGCCTTCTTGTATTTTGATAAATAGGGTCGGCCGCAGGTTTGGCATCCAGGTAAGGCAATGCCAGCAGGCTGGGCACATTGGCATCGTCCATTAAATTATAACTGCCAAAACCATTTACTTCGTAAGCGTATACCCGGCCCATCTGCAGGTGTTGAACTGTTGCGTATTGCTGCAATGCTTTTTCTACTTCAGCAGCCAGTTGCGTGCAATCATTTGCCAGTGCGGCATCGTTGTGAATTTTACCTACCATTTCTGCCGCTTGTTTCAGTGATACTACTGCAAAAAAGTTGGCAGGCACCAGGTAGGGAAAAATAGTAGCATCGTCACTTGGCCTGAACATAGAACAGATAAGGCCCACTGGTTTTACCGGGTAACCATAACCACCCAGCGGAACACCATCGGTTGCCCAGGCAGTATTGCGCTGAAAGGTATACGGACCATTACCGTTTTTGCGTTGCTGTTCTTTAAATGTTTTCAGGATTAAAGCAATGGTATCTTTCCAGCTGGCATCAAAAGGCGTAGTATCGCCGGTGAGCTGCCAGTATTTATGGGCCAGGCGTATGGGGTAACACAATGAATCAATTTCCCATTTGCGTTCATGTATGCCCGGCTTCATATCGGTGATATCTGAGTGTTTCCACTCGCTCACCTTGTTTTCATCTTTGTAAAACGCATTGGCGTAGGGGTCTTTTCTTATGCATGCTGCCTGGCGGTTGATTACACCGGCTATCAGCTGCTGTAATTTATCATCTCCTTTGGTGAGTGAAAGGTAGGGCCAAACTTGTGCGGTACTGTCGCGCAGCCACATGGCGTCTATATCTCCCGTAATTACATAAGTATCCGGTTTGCCATTGAGGGTTTCAAAATCTACGGTAGTATCAAGCGTATTGGGAAAACAGTTTTCAAACAACCACGCTATTTCTTTACCCGGCAAAGCTTTTTTAACTTCATCTATTGCAGCTTCTACATGTACACTGGTAAATTTCCTGTCTGCCAGCGGCGGGCGGTTGCTTACGAAATCTGCTATATTGTTTTGGGCAAACAAGTTTGTTTTTTGCAGCAGGATGCCGGTGCTGAGCATGCCGGAAGTTTTCAGGAACTGTCTTCTGTCACTCATAGCTATTGTTTTTGGTGGTGGTGAGTGAAGGTAACAAACAGTGGCATCACCATAAAATTATCCCTGCAGTAATTTTACCGCATCGCGTGCAAAATAAGTTGCAATTAAATCTGCGCCCGCTCTTTTCATTGAAGTCAATGTTTCCAGGATGGCCTTGTTTTCATCTATCCAGCCCATTTTGGCGGCTGCTTTTATCATGGCATATTCTCCGCTGATATTGTAAGCACTAACGGGTACCTGCACCGCATTTTTTACTTCACGGATTATATCCAGGTACGCCAGTGCCGGTTTCACCATTACAATGTCTGCACCTTCTTCTACATCCATCATTGTTTCTTTAATGGCTTCTTTGCGGTTGGCATAGTTCATCTGGTAGGTTTTTTTATCGCCAAAACCGGGGGCGCTGTCCAGTGCATCCCGGAACGGGCCATAAAAACAAGAAGCATACTTGGCACTGTATGCCATGATGCCTGTTTTGGTATAGTTGTTTTCTTCCAGTGCATTGCGGATAGCGCCTATGCGGCCGTCCATCATATCGCTGGGGGCCACAAAATCTGCCCCGGCTGCTGCGTGGCTAAGGCTCATTTTAACCAATGCTTCTACTGTTTCATCGTTTACAATTTCCCCGTCTTTTACAATGCCATCGTGCCCGTAAACAGAGTAGGGGTCTAATGCTACGTCTGTCATCACCAGCATTTCCGGCACCGCATCTTTTATAGCGCGGATGCTACGTTGCATGAGACCATCTTTGTTCCATGCTTCTTTACCGGTATTGTCTTTGGTATCATCTTTCGCTTTTACAAACAATAATATGCATTTGATGCCCATGGCCCACAGTTCTTTTACCTCTTTTACCGTAATATCAAGGCTGTTGCGGTAGTAACCCGGCATGGATGCAATTTCTGTTCTTATCTTTTCTCCCTCATCTATAAATAAAGGCGCAATAAAATCATTGGCCGATAAAGATGTCTCTGCCACCAGGCCCCTGATGGATGCATTTGCGCGGAGAATGCGGTTGCGTTTGGTCAGTTTCATAATATCTCTGATCTCTGATGTGATGATTTCTGATTTCTGATGATTTGCGTCACCTATTTCTGATTTTGAGATTTCGGGATTTTGAGATTTTTTTGATCCCGGTTTCTCTTGGCAGTTTTGTCTGCTGCATTAAAGATACTAACCAACTCATTGGCTTCCTTAATGAGTAAATCTAATTGTTCTATTTGCGGTAGAGGAACCAAATTGGTTTCCCGGGTTATCTCTAACCAATACAGTGATTCATCGGCTTCTTCAAGTACAACCTCTATTTTATAGATAAAGTCTGCATTGGATTTTCCCCTGCAGGCAGCCCGGTAATTTGCTCCAACCGACCCCGCTGATCTAATTAATTGTTTGGCTGTTTCATATCCGGCAGCATTTTTTGGAAACTGGGCGCAGCAGCCAATAATATCAATATGAAATTTCTTAGTTCTCCGTTGCAGCTCGAATTTTGTCATGGCGATGTTGACTGATTCTCCACAATTTGAGGATTTCCAGATTATAAACCCGGTGTTTTTCCTCAATAAAAACTGAGGATTTCATCAGCCCTGAATGTGGTTTAAACAGCGGTTAGCCAAAAATCTAAAAATCCCGAAATCTCAAAATCAGCAATCTACACCCATGCCTGTGGTTTCAAACAAACCTGGTACAATTTATCTTCTTCGCTGCCGGGCGCGGGTTCATAATTGTATTCAAAGCGTACGGTGGGCGGAAGGCTCATTAAAATGCTTTCGGTACGGCCATGGGTTCTTATGCCAAAGAGTGTTCCGCGATCGTGCAGCAGGTTAAATTCTACATAACGGCCACGCCTGATTTCCTGCCAGTATTTTTGATCGGGCCCATAACTGCTGTCTTTTCTTTTTTGAACAATCGGCAAATAGCCCTTTAGAAAAGCGTTGCCATTGGCTTCCTGGAAAAGGCGCCATTTTTCTGCCTCTTCTGTATTGGCCGGGCGGATATGATCATAAAATACGCCGCCAATGCCCCGGCTTTCTTGGTTGCGGTGACTGTTTACAAAATATTCATCGCACCGTTTTTTATATTGCGGGTAGAGGTCTTTATCAAAAACGTCCATCGTATTTTTTATGGTGCCATGAAAATGAACGGCATCTTCTTCAAAAAGATAATATGGGGTAAGGTCGGTACCACCACCAAACCAGCGGTCGCACACGTTGTCATTTTCATCGTACAATTCAAAATAGCGCCAGTTGGCATGCACGGTTGGTACGTATGGGTTTACCGGGTGCAACACCAGCGATAAACCGGCGGCAAACCATTTGGCGGCGCCTTCTGCCTGCAACTGTTGTTTCATTTTGTCATGTACATGGCCATATACAACAGATGTGTTTACACCTCCTTTTTCAAAAACAGCACCATTGCTTATTACCCTTGTTTTGCCACCGCCACCGCGCCCCTCGGCCCTTGTCCAGTTGTCTTCAATGAAACTGGCCCTGCCATCTGTTTCTTCCAGTGCGCGGCAAATGTTTTCCTGCAGGTGATAGATGTATTCTATCCATTGCTGGCGGAACGCAGCCGTAGTGGTTTTATAATTTGATGCTGTTTCCATGAATATTTTTTAATGCAGTTCCATAGACAGCGATGCACCTGCGCCCCTGCGTTTATATTCTTTTACGGTGTCTACAAATGCTTTTGCATGATCAACAGGTACATTGGGCAGAATGCCATGACCCAGGTTAGCAATGTATGACCCCTGGGCAAAAGCATCCAGCATTTCTTTCACTTCTTTTTTTATAACGGGTATGGGAGACAAAAGTTTGGCGGGGTCAAAATTGCCCTGTAATACTACTTTGTTACCGGCAAAATGGCGTGCCTGTTGCGCCGTAATGCACCAGTCTATGCCCAGGCCGTGAGCACCGGTTGCGGCCATCCTGTCCAGCGAATGCCATGCACCCTTGGCAAAAATAATCACCGGCACTTCTTCTCTCAATGCGGCTACAATTTGCCGTATGTATTTCAATGAAATATTTTCAAAATCATTGGGGCTTAACAAACCGCCCCAGCTATCAAAAATCTGTACGGTATCTGCGCCGGCTTCTACCTGGGCTTTCAGATAAGCAATGGTAGTATCTGTTATCATTTGCAACAGCTGGTGGGCCAGTTCCGGTTGTGTATAACAAAATGCTTTTGCTTCATCAAACGTTTTGGAGCCCTTGCCCTGCACCATATAACACAATAATGTCCATGGTGCGCCGGCAAAACCTATCAGCGGCACACGGCCATTGAGTTCCTGTTTTATCAATTTTATGGCATCAAACACATATTGCAGTGTTTCATGAACTTCGGGTACGCGTATCCGTTTCATGTCGGCCGCAGTTTGTATGGGGTTGGGCAATACAGGGCCGCGGCTTTCTATGAGCTGAACTTCCAGTCCCATGGCCTGTGGCACTACCAATATATCTGAAAACAGGATGGCCGCGTCTACGCCAATGATGTCTACCGGTTGCAAGGTTATCTGGCAGGCCAGTTCCGGCGTTTGGCAGCGCTCAAAAAATCCATATTTTTCTCTCAGCACCATATACTCAGGCAGGTAACGGCCGGCCTGGCGCATCATCCACACGGGAACTCTTTCTGTTATTTCTCCGCGCAGTGTTCTTAAAAGAATATCATTTTTTATTGTGTTCATATCTTTTCTTTGCCCGTCATTTATGAACGCGGGGCTTTGTTTGGTTATCTTTCGCTGTGTACAAAATAATCAATGGCTTTTTGTACCAGGTTTTCTTTGCCGGGCTGGCCGGCGGTAATAATGTTGTTGCTGCTGTATTTTTTTATAGCAGCGGCGGTGGTACTGCCAATGGCAAAGAAAACAGTTTGGTTACCGGGCCGGTTGCCGGAAAAAAAACTGTCTGCGGCACTGGGACTATAAAATAATATGCCATTGTATGTTTGCTGCACTGCGTGCGGGGTGGGCATGGTACGGTATACTACAATTTCTGTTACTGGTATGTTGTTGTGTTCCAAAATATCCGGCAATTCATTGCGGCGCTGGTTGCCACAGAAAAAAATCACTTCGCCGGTCATTTCATCTTCCACTACCAGGTTTGCCAGTGCAACGGCATTGTCTGCTGTGCCGGCAATGCTGTTCTCACCAAAATATTTTATTACCAGTTCACGGGTGGTTTGGCCAATGCAGTAGATTTTCCATTGTGGCAATTCATTGTCTATGTAAGCGGCAACTGCTTCTACCGCATTCATACTGGTGAACACCACGCTAACGGTTTGCAATAGTGCCTGTTCAATTTCCTGTTGCACTTCTACAGACTGAATGGGTTCAGTTTCTATAAAAGATTCTGTACTGATAGAAACGCCTTGTATGGCCGCATCGCGTATAATAGATGCGTGCAGTGGCCGGGTAGATAATATGGTAATTTTATTTTGCTGCATGCTGAATGCGGGATGTTATTTCCCCGGCGCCTTTTTCCAGGATATCATGGGCTGCGTTAATGCCGGCAACGGCAGCGTCCTGCACCGGCAGGGTGCAACTGGTTTCAATTTTTTCTTTGCCGTCCGGAGACACAATGTTGCCATTGAAAATAATATTATCGTGCTGCAATTCTGCCAGTGCGCTGATGGGGGTTGAGCATCCGCCCAGCAATGTCTTCAGAAAATCCCTTTCAATTTTTACGCAGAGGGCGGTAGGGGCATCGTTAAAAGTATCACAGGCTGCGGCTACTGCATCATCATTTTGGCGGCACACCACCATAATTGCGCCTTGTGCCGGGGCGGGCAACATCCAGTTCAGTTCTACGCAATTGCGCGGCCGCAAAGCAATTCTGTCAAGACCGGCAGCAGCAAAGATGGCGCCGTGCCATGCGTTGTCTTTTACTTTTTGAAGCCGGGTATTTACATTGCCACGTAAATTTTCTATGGTATGGTGCGGGTAACGGTGCAGCCACTGCGCTTTGCGGCGGATGCTGCTGGTGGCAATAACGGCATGGCCCAGGGGGTCTTGTAAAAAGTCATCGCCATCTTTATACACCAGTAAATCTTTATAGGAAGCCCTTTTCAATACAGCTGCCTGAATAATTCCTTTGGGCAGTTGCACGGGCACATCTTTCATGGAATGAACAGCTATATCAATTTTATTGTTGAGCAGTGCAATGTCCAGGCTTCGGGTAAAAATGCCCTGCACACCCATTTCATAGAGCGGGGTTTGCAGGTCTGTATCCCCTTCGCTTTTTATGTATACCAGTTCACTATCGTGCCCCTGGCCTGCCAGCAATTGCTGCACGGCCGTTGCCTGCCAAACAGCAAGCTGGCTTTCCCTGGTACCAATCCGTATTTTGTTTTTCATTAAAAACTTGAGTTTGTACCTGTAGCCATAAAATCATTGATGGCTTCTATGTACTGGCAACCCCGCTGGTTTTGATGGCGCATTTTAACAGCCATGGAAGTGATTACTTTCTGGATTCTTGCCTCTGGTTTTTCAGCAGCAATGTTTAGCAGGGTGGTGCTGGCATAGGCCCCGGTATCAAGCCGGCAGTAATGTATTTGCTCCAGTTTGTCTTTAACTGCTTTTAAAACGGGCGAGTGTTTGCGCATTTGGCACCATTCTGTAAATTCAGCAGCATGGGCAGCAATAATGGCTTTTGCTTTTGGTACTTCCGCCTTTCTTTTTTGCAGGGTCTTGTCTTTTAGTGTAGACAGGTCATCTACATTCACCAGCGTAATATTTTCTAAATGTTGGGCTGCAGCTTCAACATTATATGGAATAGACAGGTCTATGATAAGTTTGTTGCCGTGGCCACTGAGTTGTGCTGCTGTAATGGTAGGTTCTGCGGCGTTGGTGGCTACCAGTATTATATCTGCTGCTGCAATGTGTTCGGTAAGCAGGGCCGCGGGGGCATGTTGTAAACCCAGTTCTGTGGCCAGCGCTGCTGCTTTTTCCGGGGTGCGGTTAATAAGGGTAATATTGCCGGTACCCAGGTAATCTACCAGGTTTTTGCAGGTATTGCGGCCAATTTTGCCGGTGCCCAGCAGCAAGATTTTTTTAGCCGCCGGTTTGGCAATTTTCTCTTTTATATACTGCACTGCGGCAAATGATACCGAAACGGTTCCGCCGCTTAATGCAGTTTGGTTTTTAATGGCTTTGGAAGATTGTAAAACGGCGCCAACCATCCTGTCTAATGTGGCACCAATAAACCCTTTCTCCCGCGCCAGTTTTACTGATTGTTTAATCTGCCCAACAATTTCATAGTCGCCCAGTATTTGCGAATCTAGTCCTGCAGCTACATTGAACAAATGTTCAATGGCCTCAGGCCCTCTTTTTATATAAGAAAACTCGTTGAAACTTTCAGCCGTACCGGTGGTTTGGGTACAAATAGCCTGGATGAGATGCTGCACGTTGTCTGTAATACCATACACTTCGGTACGGTTGCAGGTAGAAAGTATGAACATTTCCTGGAGACCAAAACGGGGAGCGGCTTCCAAAACTGCGCTATATTGTTCAGTGCCAATGGCAAATTGCCCGCGCCTGGAAGCATCTGTTTTCTTATAATTGATACCGGCGATGCAGAAATTCATTATATCACTATGGTCATTTCCTATCATGTAAACAGTTTCTGATTTCAGTACGGCGAAATTAGCTTAGCGGCTACCAAAAAACGAAATTCAATGTCACCAGACTGTCATTTTTTTAGATGAATTGTGTTAACCGGCCACCTGACTGTAATCCGGGAGATTTACAGCAGCAAGCCGGGTGTTTTCAGTTGGCGTTAACTACATTTGCAAACATTTGATTTATTATGGCAGCGGCAATAAAAAGAGGACTCCTTTTAATGAACCTTGGTTCGCCCGATTCTACGGAAGTAAAAGATGTAACCAGGTATCTGAAACAGTTTTTGATGGATGAACGCGTAATAGACTATCCTTACCTGTTGCGGAGTTTGCTGGTAAAAGGGCTGATTGTACCTGCGCGGGCACCCAAGTCTGCGGCGGCGTATAAAACCATCTGGACAAACGAAGGATCGCCACTGGTGGTGCTTACCAAACAACTGCAACAGGCCGTTCAGCAGGCTGTACCGGAAACTGTGGCCATTGCTATGCGGTATGGCAACCCTTCTCCTGAAGCAGGTTTTGATGAATTGCTGGCCCGCGAGCCAAACCTGGAAGAAGTGGTGCTGCTGCCACTGTACCCGCACTATGCCATGAGCAGCTATGAAACCGCAGTGGCCTATGCCGTGGAGATTTATAAAAAGAAGAAGTATCCGTTTAAAATAACTACCGTACAGCCGTTTTACGATGAGCCGCATTACCTCTCTGCCATGGCAGAAAATATGCGCCCATACCTGCAGCAGGATTATGATCATATTTTGTTCAGTTACCACGGTATCCCGGAGAGGCATATACGTAAAAGTGACACCACGGGCAACCATTGCCTGAAGGTGCATGATTGCTGTAACACGCCTTCCGTTGCCCATGCCACCTGCTACCGCCACCAGGTATTTACCACCACCCGCCAGGTGGTGAAGCAACTGAATATACCCGAAGAAAAGTACAGCATCTCTTTTCAATCACGCCTGGGTAAGGGCTGGTTGCAGCCATTTACCGATATACGTTTTCAGGAAATGCCAAAAGAAGGCATAAAAAAGTTGCTGGTTATATGCCCCGCTTTTGTGAGCGATTGCCTGGAAACACTGGAAGAAATTGACGAACGCGGCAAGGAGGATTTTTTAAAAGCGGGCGGCGAAACCTTTACCATGATTCCATGCCTGAACGTGCATCCTTTATGGGTGCAGGCCATTGCCGGGTGGATGAAGGATTACGCCTCCGGAAGCAGGGCGCTCATACATTAACTGGCCGGTAGGGATGCGCCTTTGAGGCAACCACTTTTGAGTATTTGAAATGTACCAGGGGACGCCAACGAACTGTAAACTAAAAACTACAAACCAAAAACTAATATGTATTTCTACATAAAAGCGCTGCATATTATTTTCATTGTAACCTGGTTTGCCGGTTTGTTCTACATGCCCCGCCTGCTCATTTATAACCGCGAGGCAGCAGATAAACCGGAGCCCATTAGGACTGCATTGCATGAACAGTTTACCATAATGATAAAAAGATTGTGGTGGATAATCACCTGGCCATCTGCTGTGCTTACACTTATTTTAGGCACCAGCACCTGGTGGATGATGGGCAACCTGCCCGCCTGGCTGATGGTAAAATTGTGTTTTGTATTGGGGTTATACATTTACCATCTCTCATTGCACATGATAATTTCACAGCAATTAAAGGGCGTGTTCAGGTATACCTCTCAGCAATTGAGAGTATGGAACGAGATGGCTACTATTTTTTTAGTGGCTATTGTAATGCTTGCTGTAGTAAAACAGGCTTTGAGTTTTGTGTGGGGATTGGCCGGGCTAATTGCGTTTGTTGCAGTGCTGATGCTGGCAGTAAAACTGTATAAGAAGGCGCGGATGAAAAAATAGTAATTGGTGGTGGCAAAAAATGAAGCCACCCGCTAAGAATAGCAGGCGGCTGTTGGTTGTTTATGAAATCAAAAGTTAAATCAGTGTTTCAGGGTAGCTACCAGGTGACTGCCGGTTCCGGGGTCATCATAAGCTACTACCAGGTTGTTATCATTTAAAGACAGAATGCTGGCATCTCCATTGGTAAAACTGAACGTACCGCTTAAAACGGTTTCGGTAGTTTTGAAGGTCCAGGTAAATGATTGCGTTTGCGGATCGGCAGCGTTGCATTTTACAGCGGCTTCATCCATACTGCCGGAACCATCGGTTTTAAATAAATAAGAATTGTCTAGTTTGCAGGCTGCTACCAGGCCGGTTACATCGGTTTCAGTAACGCCGTCTTTATTGGCATCGATGCCCACTGTTTGTAATTTCCAGGCACTTTGCGTTATCAGAACTGTTTTTGATTTGGGAGCCACCGGTGCAGAAGGTTCACTCTTTGAGCAGGAGACTGCAAGTATCAGCAGACAACAAAGAGGCAGTATTTGAAATACTGTTGGCTTCATGGGTGGATTTTTAATGCTGTTTATTAAACTCATATAGTGAGGGTTTTATTGTATTGAAACCTTGGTTTTCGCTTAACAAAATTTTATATAAAGGTTTATATTGGCAAAGGAATTGCAAGTTGGTTGTTCGTATTTTTACCAGCAACGGCGGACAGTTCACTGATAATAAGTTAAAACGCCAATGCCACCCCCTTAGTATTAATACGAAGGTCAGAAAAATAATTTTTAATTACACATACCATGCTTCAAACCGCGGATGATATCAGGCAATTAAACGAAAAGATTCAGTACCAGGCTGTTTTTACAGACCGGCTGAGAGATGAAGTGGGAAGGATCATTGTAGGGCAGCAATATATGCTTGACAGGTTACTGATAGGCCTGCTCAGCAACGGTCATGTATTGCTGGAGGGCGTGCCCGGACTGGCAAAAACGCTGACAATTAAGTCGCTGGCCCAGGCCATTCACGCCAAATTCAGCCGTATTCAGTTTACACCGGATCTATTGCCTGCAGATGTAACGGGTACCCTTATTTACCAGCAGCAGCGCAATGAATTTGTGGTGAGAAAAGGCCCCATATTTACCAATTTTTTACTCGCCGATGAAATTAACCGCGCCCCGGCAAAAGTGCAGAGTGCCCTGCTTGAAGCCATGCAGGAAAGACAGGTAACCATTGGAGACACCACCTACCGGCTGGAAGACCCGTTTCTGGTATTGGCAACCCAAAACCCGCTTGAACAGGAAGGAACCTATGCATTGCCCGAAGCACAGGCAGACCGGTTTATCATGAAAATTATTGTAGACTATCCCACCAAATCAGAAGAACAACTCATCATCCGCCAGAATGTGCAGGGCTTAAAACCACCTGAAGTAAGCCAGGTGGTTTCTGTGCAGGAGATTTTGCAGGCCAAAGAACTGGTGAGAAGTATTTATATGGATGAAAAAGTAGAGAATTATATACTGGATATTGTATTTGCTACCCGTTTCCCCGACAGGTACAACCTGCTGAAATTAAAACCACTGATTTCTTATGGCGGCTCACCGCGTGCAAGTATTAACCTGGCGCTGGCGGCAAAAGCCAATGCATTTTTAAATAAACGCGGTTATGTAATACCGGAAGATGTACGCGCAATATCAAAAGATGTTTTGCGCCACCGCATTGGTTTAACTTATGAGGCCGAAGCAGAAAATGTAAATGTAGAGAACGTTATAGATGATGTGCTGAGGGCCATCAGCGTTCCGTAAAGTGCAAAGGAAAAACTCATTCTTCACCAACATCTCATTTGTAAAAAGACTTTGGTACTTACAACAGCCGAAATATTAAAAAAGGTTAAAGAGCTGGAGATAAAGAGCAAGAAAATTACCCAGCATCTTTTTACAGGAGAATACCATTCTGCCTTTAAAGGGCGCGGTATGAGCTTTCGTGAGGTGCGCGAATACTATCCCGGAGATGATGTGCGGTTTATAGACTGGAATGTAAGCGCCCGCTTTTCTACACCCTTTACCAAGCTGTTTGAAGAAGAACGTGAGCTTACCGTAATGCTGCTGATAGATGTAAGCGCCAGTTCATTGTTTGGCACGGTGCATGCCCGTAAGAAAGACCTGGTTACCGAAATAGGTGCCGTACTTACTTTTTCTGCCATCAGTAACAATGATAAAGTGGGGGTGATATTCTTCAGCGATAAGGTAGAGAAATACATACCGCCCAAAAAAGGAAAACAGCATGCGCTGTATATTGTGCGCGAACTGCTCACGGCAGCGCCACAAAGAAAAGGCACCAACCTGGGCGATGCATTGCGTTTTTTCAGCAATTCTACAAGGCAAAAAAGCATTTCATTTATTTTGAGCGATTTTTTAGACAATAGTTTTTCCGACTCTATAAAAGTAGCCGGTAAAAAACACGATATCATTGGTATAAAGGTGTATGATAAGATGGATGTGCAATTGCCCGATGCCGGCCTTTTGCAGGTGAGTGATGCAGAAACAGGATCAAAGAAATGGATAGACAGCAGTGATTATTGGGTAAGACAGCAATACGAGAAACGTTTTTTTGAGCACACGGAATGGTGCAAGAACCTGTTCCTGAAAAGCGGCAGCGATTTATTACATGTACGTACGGATGATGACTATGTAAAAATTCTGCAGAAATTTTTTATCGGCCGATCATAAATGAAACGGTAGCAGCGTAATTATTGAATGAGCAGAATTATCTCACATATTATTATTTTCACCGCTTGTATTTTTTCCTGTTTTTTTTGTTTTGCACAAACAGGCATTTCTGTAAAAGCAGCCATTAACAGGGATAAGATAATCATTGGGGAACCGGTTGAACTAAAACTGGAAGCCAATGTACCTGCCGGCACCGATGCAAAATGGTTTCCGCTGGATTCCCTCACTCATTTTGAAATGATAGACAAGGGCAAGATTGATACCAGCGGTACCGCAGATACGCGTACTTACCGGCAAACCCTGGTGATTACCAGCTTTGACTCTGGCCGCTGGGCTCTGCCGGCACTGGCGCTCTCCGTGGGCAACCGCGAATACCTTACAGACTCACTGCCGGTATCTGTAGCTTACGCAAATTTTGACCCCAACCAGGAATACCACGATATTAAAGAGATACTGGAAGTAACCAACAGCGCAGTACAATACATTAATTGGATATTGCTGGGAGTGGCATTGCTGGCTTTATGCGCCGTAGTTTACTTTCTGCTTAAAAAAGCCGGAAAGCCGGTTGTGGCCGTGGTGAAAAAACCGGCACCCCTGTTGTCTGCGCTGGATGAAGCCATGCAATCACTGGAAAAGATAAAACAACTGGGCTATGCCACGCCTGAAACGGTTAAGGCTTTTCATACCGGCCTCAATGATACGTTGCGCCAATACCTTTACCGCAAAACATCTGTGGCCACCATGGAAAAAACCAGCAGTGAGCTGATGCTTCAATTGCAGGCCATTCAGCTGCCCGCTGCAGATTTTACCCGGCTGGCCCAGGTGCTCAGAATGAACGATGCCGTTAAGTTTGCGAAATACCGGCCATCGGCAGAAGAAAATGAAACCGCGTTTGAAATTATTAACCAGTCAATACAGCAGGCAGAAGCCATCTTTATAAAACAAACAAAATAAAAATATTTGCTTGGTCGTAGACTATTTTAAAAATATCACTTTTGCGCAGCCGCTGATGCTGATGCTGCTGGGGTTATTGCCGCTGCTGGCCTGGTGGCATTTTGTTTACCAGTCTAAACAACAGGCAGGGTTGCTCATTTCTTCTATTGGCCAGGTGAAGGGCTTGCGTTCCTGGAAGACAACTTTCCGGCACCTGCCATTTATATTCCGGTTGCTTTGCCTTGCCTGCATTATACTGGCATTGGCCAGGCCCCAAACCAGGAACGATGAAGAATTGGTAAGCGGAGAAGGTGTAGATATTGTATTAGACATAGACGTGAGCGGTAGTATGCTGGCACAGGATTTTAGTCCTAACCGAATGGAAGCGGCCAAAGAAGTGGCTGCCAATTTTGTGGCCAGCCGGCCTACGGACCGTATTGGCGTGGTAATTTTCTCCGGAGAAAGTTTTACACTTTGTCCGCTCACTACCGATCAGCAGGTATTGAAGACCCAGATTTATAATATTCAAAGCGGCTTGCTGGAAGATGGTACCGCTATTGGGTCGGGGCTGGCAACCAGTGTAGACAGGTTGCGCAATTCAAAATCTAAGAGCAAGGTAGTGATATTGTTAACTGATGGTGAAAACAATGGCGGCCAGATACCACCGCTTACAGCCAAGGAACTGGCCAAGGCCACCGGCGTAAAAGTATATACCATTGGTGTGGGTACAGACGGTTATGCACAAACGCCCATGCAAACCCAAACGGGGGCCGTGGTAATGCAGCGTGAAAAAGTGAACATAGATGAAAAATTGCTCACCCAGATTGCCGATGAAACGGGTGGCAAATACTTCCGGGCAAAAGACAATGAAAGCCTGAAGAATATTTATTCTGAAATTGACAAACTGGAGAAATCAAAAATTGAAGTAACGGCGCTGAAACGCTACTCAGAAAAATTCTTTCCCTTTGCCATAGCGGCGCTGGTATTTTTGCTGCTTGAATTGGTACTGCGGTTTACTGTCTTTAAAAAATTTCCTTAGATAGTTTTTAGTTTATAGTTTATAGTTTTTAGTTCGTTGGCGGGTTGCCGGTTTGGAGACAGGTAAAAACACAGAGCGTACCAAGCCGGGGACTTCGTACAGCGGGGAACTCCGAACTCCGAACTTGCGAACTATAAACTAATTTCGTTGTATGAAGGCATTGGTATACAAATCTACAGGCAGCTGGTATGTAGTAAAAACAGCAGACGGGCAGGTTTTCAATGCACGCATAAAGGGTATTTTTAAAATGGATGAAGACATTACGTCTACCAACCCCATTGCTGTAGGCGATGAGGTAGAAATAGAGCTGGAAAATGAACTGGAAAGTACGGCTACCATTACCCGCATTTACGAACGCCGCAACTACATTAACCGGCAATCTCCTTCTCATAAAATGCAGCAACATATTGTGGCCTCTAACCTCACGCAGACGCTGTTATTTGCTACCCTCAGGGAACCACGTACTTCGCAGGGGTTTATAGATCGGTTCCTGGTTACTTCAGAAGCATATCATTTGCCTGCTATTGTTGTTTTCAATAAAACAGATGTGTACAGGAAAAAGGAGTTGGAAAAATTGCAGGCATTGGAGGAAATGTATACCGGTATTAGTTACACGGTAGTGGCCATGAGCGTAAAAGAAAATACAGGTATAGCAGCGGTGAAAGCGTTGCTCAGCGGGAATATTACGCTGTTAAGCGGGCATTCCGGTGTGGGCAAATCTTCTTTTATCAATGCTGTTTTTCCGGAGATGCTGCTGCGTACGCAGGAGGTAAGCGGTTGGAGCGGCAAGGGGTTGCATACCACCACGTTTGCAGAAATGTTTGATTTGCCTTTTGAAGGAAAGATTATTGATACGCCTGGCATCCGCGAGTTTGGGCTTGTAAATATAGACCGTCAGGAATTGTCGCACTATTTTCCTGAAATGCGCCCGCTTATAGGGCAGTGCCAGTTCAACAATTGCCTTCATACCAATGAACCGGGCTGTGCTGTAAAAGAAGCTGTTGCCAATGGCCATATCAGCGAAGACCGCTATGTTAGCTACTACAATATCCTGGAATCTATCAATGAGAAAGAATATTAGTTCAACCTTATCGACTTCGCTTTCCGCGTCTCCCATTCGCGTTCTTCTTCGCTCTCTATTCGCGTCTTATTCGCGTCCCATCTTCGCTCTCTATTCGCGTCTTATCAGCGTTTCCTATTCGCGTCCTTTCCGCGTCTCCCATTCGCGTTCCTCTTCGCTCCCTATTAGCGTCCTATTCGCGTCTCTTATTCGCGTTCCTCTTCGCTCTCTATTCGCGTCTTATTCGCGTCCCCAAAAAAAAGAACCGCTCATATTACTGAGCGGTCTGCAATGAAAAACCAAGAGTACGGATTAAAAGAGATCGTTTATGACAAGAATCGTTTGGCGGTGTTGATCATTAATTTCGTTTCCAGGAACTGGGCTACTTCTACTACTGCGTCATTATCGCGGCGCGGTGCTTCCCTGAATTTGTGCGGGTAAATAGAAATGCCGGTGTAAATATTGTAGTGGAGTGTTAAGGTTCTGCCTTTGTAGTTGAAGTCCCATACCAGTGAATCAAAATCATCCAGCTTGCTGAGAAATTGAATTTCAAGATCATCACATAAAATATCGGCAACTTCGTAAAAACGTTTAAGGCCGCAATCGTCGTCAATGACCGCTTCGGTGCAACCGAAATCGGTGCGTAAGGTAAGGCTCATATGTACGGATTTTTAGGGTATATAAAAAGTCCTGGTTATAAGGACAATTTCACTAAGCTTTAAACCTTTTTGCTTTCGGCACTTTTTCTCCTGTCAGAACCCGTTCTGCACCGGTATTTTTTCCGTTGGCCGGACAGCCATATTTCGGTCCGAACACCTTATTCCAGACAGAGCAGGAGGTAAGGGTTGAAACAACGATGATTAACAAAATCATCTTTATGGCGGAACGGGTTTTCATAGCAGGTGCTGCGTTTTCTTTACAACGGTATAAACTTATAAATATTATTCTTAGCACGCAAGCAAAGGAGGCCTGTTTCGATGAACAGGCCTATTTATTCGCTGATTGCCAGTGAAGTACTAAAAACCGGGAAAAAATTTATTTAGCGCGGCTCCTGGTCTTTGAACCAGCCGGCATAACGGACATAATTGTTGGCAATGCGGTCTATTTCGCCACTCACCAGTTCGGTGGAAATATCTTTTACTTTTTTTGCGGGCACGCCTGCATAGATACTGCCGGCTTCGCAAACCGTGCCTTCCAGCACAACGGCGCCGGCTGCAATAATGGTATTGCTGTTTACAATGGCATTGTCCATAACAATAGCACCCATGCCCACCAGCACATTATCATTAAGGGTACAGCCATGTACAATGGCATTGTGCCCAATGGATACATTATTACCAATAATGGCCTTGGTTTTTTGAAAGGTGGCATGGATAATGGCACCATCCTGTACGTTTACTTTATTACCCAGGCGGATGCTGTTTACATCTCCGCGAACAACAGCGTTGAACCAGATACTGCAATCATTACCGGTTACAACATCGCCCACTACCGTGGCATTGGGCGCAATGAAATTATCTTTTCCAAAAGTTGGATAAACACCGTCTACATGCATGATTACTGCCATACAAAATGTTTTAGTTGATAAGACTGCTCAGCATACAAAGGATGGAAGCAACAATGATGCAGGCAACAAATAAGTTCACTTAATCCGGTCACTTGCCTTTCCAGCTTTCCAGCACAGTGGGATCCGAAGCTTGGAATTCACGTGACTTGAAGTCGCGG
>JADMIO011200119.1_pt1 | contig 61783 bp, 26 predicted proteins | sample 8958161 | NCBI WGS metagenome assembly JADMIO01 (sample SAMN16585339, study PRJNA669376) | soil metagenome | isolation source: Crop rotation soil | place: USA: Cullars Rotation, Alabama | collected 2011
GCCGCGACTTCAAGTCACGTGAATTCCAAGCTTCGGATCCCACTGTGCTGGAAAGCATCATTACTATCGGTGGTTTGAAAACTATTGTTGAGTCGACACTCGGAACAGATCTCGCAAAACCTGCCATTAAACTCGATACGGGTTTCATAAAACCTGGGAAAGCTGCGTGGAGCTGGATCATGAGTAAGGATGATTCAATCGTTTACTCGGAACAAAAACGTTACATAGATTTTGCCGCTGATATGAAATGGAGGTATTGTCTTATTGATGCCGACTGGGACAGGAAAATTGGTTATGATAGCATTACGCAACTGGCTCAATATGCCAGCACAAGAAATGTGGGACTGTTATTATGGTATAACTCCGCAGGCGATTGGAACACAGTAAAATACACACCGAAAAATCTATTGGTTACAAAAGAATCAAGACGGAACGAATTTGCCCGATTAAGAGGTATGGGCATTAAGGGAATAAAAGTAGATTTTTTTGGAGGCGATGGAAGGTCGGTTATAAAATATTACATCGATATTTTAAATGATGCCGCTGAATATAACTTGTTGGTTAACTTTCACGGAGCCACATTGCCGCGTGGCTGGGCACGTACATACCCGCATTTAATGACGACCGAAGCAGTCCGCGGTTTTGAAATGGTAACCTTTAATCAAGCTGATGCGGATGCAGAAGCTAATCATTGCGCAATGCTGCCTTTTACACGCAATGCCTTTGATCCAATGGATTTTACTCCCATGAACCTCAATAAAATACCGACACAGGTACAAAGAAAAACCACCAGTGGTTTCGAGCTGGCTACTTCTGTTCTGTTTCTTTCGGGTATCCAGCATTACGCCGAATCTCCTGTTGGTATGGAAACTGTGCCGGCTTATGTAAAAGAATTCCTGCAGCAACTTCCGGCAACCTGGGAAGATGTAAAATATATTGATGGATTTCCTGGCAAGTTGGTTGTTATAGCAAGACGAAAGGATAACCACTGGTATATAGCCGGTATAAATGGCGAAGCAATAGAAAAGCAACTGTTATTAAACCTTGCCTGGTTAAAAAATTTAAAAGGGAGTTTAATAACCGATGGCGAAGAACCGCTCTCTTTTGTACAACTGCCGGTAACTATAGATAAGTCGGGCAATGTCCCAATTACGATAAAACCCAATGGAGGTTTTGTAATAGTGTTCTGAAGCAAACAGAAATTCTGAACTGACACAAAAGCTTGCGAACGACCAATATTACTTTTGGCCAGTAGAGTCCCTTTCGATCAACACAGATGGAATAACAAGTCTTTCCTCTTTCAAATTAAATCGTGGTTTTTCAAGTGCATGAAACAATAGGATAGCTGCCCTTCTGCCAATTTCAAAGGCAGGTTGTGTAATGGTAGTAAGTGAAGGATTTAATAGTCCTGCGATCTGGAGATTGGAAAATGCAATGATCTTTATATCAGAAGGAATTTTAAGATGCAGTTCGTTGCAAATAGCGTAAGTAATCGTCGCTAATTTTTCAACAGAGCCTACAATGCCATCTGGTTTTTTATTCCGCGAAAGCATTTTTTTGATTATTTCATAAGCAGTTTCTTCACTGGATGAGCATTCCAGGACAAAATGATCTCCCTTGTTTTCATTTTCTGTTATCGCTTTTTCAAAGCCCTCCATTCTTTTTTTTATAATGGAAAGGTTTTTATTCATGGATAAGAAAGCGATCTTCCTGCATCCTTTTTTTAAAAGATGTGTAGTGGCACGATAACCGGCATGAAGGTCATCAGTTTGTACCATGGCTGTGTGTATATCATCACATACCCTGTCGAAGAAAACGAGGGGTGTATTGTGATTACACAGATCAACAATATGTTCATTCGCATCACTCTGGCTCGAGATGGACATCAGTACTCCATCTACGCGGCCATTTTGAAAATCCTTCAGTATTGCCTGTTCCTTTAAAAGATTTTCATGGGTTAGGTAAATCAATACATGGAAACCCTTTTCTTGGGCGACCGCTTCAATCCCATTAATAGCCTGTGAAAAAAAAGTATCTGCCACTTCCGGCAGAACAACGGCTATCGTCTTGCTGCTCTTATGCCGGAGACTGCTGGCATAAGGGTTTGGGGTGTAGTTTAGTTTTTTGGCCAGCTCTAAAACACGCTGCTTTGTATCAGGGCTTATTTCATAGCTGTCATTCAGCGCTTTGGAGATGGTTGCTATTGAAAGATGTAACTCTTTTGCCAGGTCTTTGATCTTTACACTCATTGAAAAAATATTGTTTGTCCTGAAATTCCCGAAAACGGTTTCGTAAAAAAATATAGTCAAACAGTCGTTTACCTTGTTTAATACAGGCAATTTTGTATTGAAAATAGTAAAATATTTTCTGATAGCTTGATAAGACGAACTGCCTGTAAAAAGGATTGCTGAATTGCCAGTAGATAACCGACCGAAACGTGTATAAAAATTCAAGCTTGCCAGACCTGATAGTAAGATTTACCGATTGACAGTTTTTCATTAAACCTTTTCCTGAAATAAATAAATCTTTTTTATTATGAGCAAATCACCACAATTTGAAGCAGTCCCTCTTGGTCACCTCGACGAATGGGAAGACGACCTGTTGCGCAGGTATCCCGATCCGGAAGTTATTGCCACCGGTAAGGCCACCGAAGAGTACCGGGATTATGACAATACTGAAAGAGACACGGTAAAGGAGTTTTACCGCCTGAACCATAAATACCAGACCTATGATTTTGTAATGAAAAAAAGAGAGGAATTTCTTTCTTTCAATAAAGTGCAAATGACGGTATGGGAAGCTTTTGATTTTCTGAACCAACTGGTGGACGATTCAGATCCTGACACTGACCTGGACCAGTTTCAACACCTGTTGCAGACATCTGAAGCTATTCGTGCAGATGGGCATCCTGACTGGATGGTACTGGTAGGATTGATGCATGACATGGGAAAAGTGCTTTGCCTCTTTGGAGAGCCGCAATGGGCTGTTGTGGGTGATACTTTCCCTGTTGGGTGCGCTCATTCTAACCGTATCGTTTTTCCGGAATTTTTTAAAGACAATCCTGATTCGGGAAACCCGGCTTATAATTCGAAGCTTGGGGTTTATGAAGCCGGTTGCGGATTGCGTAATGTACACATGTCGTGGGGGCACGATGAGTACGTGTACCAAATGATGAAAGACAGTTTGCCCGAGCCAGGTTTATATATGCTTCGTTATCATTCTTTCTACGCATGGCATAGGGAAGGAGCGTACGACTACCTGCTTGACAGTCACGACCGTGAAATGCTGAAATGGGTGAAACTGTTTAATCCTTACGATCTCTATTCAAAAAACCCCACCGTTCCCGTATGGTCAGAACTAAAAGGTTATTATGAAGATCTCGTGAGGAAATATTTACCAGAAAAGTTACGGTTCTAATTTTTTTTGCTGTAACTTATAAGTGTTAAACAAACAATTATTCTTTTATAGTGCTTTTAAAAACAACCAAAAACAGACCTATCATGAAACGATTAAAACAAATGCTGTATGGCTGCAGGATCGGGGCATTCGTGCTGCTGTTGACGGCTCTTCTGCCATCCCTTGTCTTCGCACAGGGAGCTACAGTGAAAGGAGTAGTAAAGGACGCGAAAGGCGGAGCACTGCCGGGCGTCACTATTTCGGTTAAGGGTAAAAAGAGTTCGACAGCTACTGCTGCAGATGGTAGCTTTAGTATCAATGCATCCAAAGGTGATGTTTTGGTGTTAAGTGCCGTTTCCTTTACTACACAGGAAGTAACTGTTGCCGATGAATCCGCAGCATTGAATATCCAGTTAGCTGAAAATGCTGCAGCTCTTACCGATGTAGTGGTGGTGGGGTATGGCAGAAGTTCCCGCAAGGTGCTCGCAAGTGCTGCAGTTACCCTTAAGCCGGAAGACCTGAACCGTGGCGCTATCAGCGACGTTGGTCAATTGATGCAGGGTAAGGTTGCAGGTCTGAACGTTACCGCCAGCGGTGACCCTAATAAACCAGCAGCCGTTGTTCTTCGCGGTGCCTCTACCGTTAACAGCCCAGGTGCACCTTTTTATGTTATCGACGGAGTTCCCGGCGCAGATATTGCAACTGTGGCACCTGACGATATCGCATCTCTTGACGTATTAAAAGACGCAGCTGCCACAGCCATCTATGGTAACCGTGCTTCCAATGGTGTGATCATGATCACCACCAAACGTGGAAGAAAAGGCCGCGTACAAACCAGCTACAATGGTTATGTAGGTCTTGAAAAAGTAAGCAACAATCTTGACCTTATGAATTCTGACCAGTTGCGTGCTTACCTGGAGGCGAATGGTTCAGCTTTTTCTCCCAATGATGATAAGGGAGCTAATACGGACTGGCAGAAAGCGATCCAACGTGATAACGCATTTTCTCATAACCACAACCTTTCTTTCAGCGGCGGCGGTGAACACAATACCTACAGCGCCAGTGTTAACTATTTCAGTAAGCAGGGTATTCTGCAAAAAAGTAGTCTCGAAAGACTCATTACACGTTTGAATGTTGAGCAATATGCATTCAATGACAAGCTGAAACTTGGTTTGAACGTGGTGAACTCCACCAGTAATGCCAGCTATACACCGTTACAAAACATTGTGTTGCTGCAGGCTGCCAAACATCTGCCGGTTTCCCCTGTCAAAAACCCTGATGACACTTATTTTGAAAACCTGAATACCACCGGTTATTTTAACCCGGTAGCTATTATTGATAATGCCACGGACGAAACCAAGTACAATTCATTGATCGGGAACTTTACTGTGGAAGTGAAACTCCCTGCAGGGTTTACATTCAATACGAATATTAACTACCAGAGAAATACAGCATTGCATGGTGAGTATTATGGAAGCTATTTCGGGAATTATCCTACCTCCAATTTTTACAACAATCCTGATCCCGGTATTGGCATTTCTCACCAACTGATTGGTAACCTGTTTGGAAAGAATGGATCTGCTTTAAGAAGCTCTTTTCAAAATACCACAAAAACCCTTGAATCTTACCTGACATGGGCTAAAAAATTTGGTGATCATTCCATCAATGCGGTATTAGGTTATTCCTGGCAGGAAAATACTTATGGTGAAGGGTTCCAGACATCAAGCACTAATTTTCCCAGCGATATGACAGGGTATAATAACCTGGCATTAAGCAATCCCTATGCCATCACTTCTTATCGTATCTTCCTCGGAAACGATCTTACTTATGGTCAGATCAGGCTTATCTCTGATTTTGGCAGGTTAAATTATAGCTATAAGGATAAATACCTTTTGCAGGCTTCAATCAGGAGAGACGGAAGTTCTGTGTTTGGTGAAAATAATCATTGGGGATACTTCCCTTCTGTGGGTGTAGCATGGCGTATCATCCAGGAAGGCTTTATGGCTAATCAGAATATTTTCAGTGACCTGAAGCTGCGTGGCAGCTGGGGGGAAACGGGTAACTCAGGTGGTATTGGAGCGTACACCAGCAAGTTGATCTATGGTGTAACGGGTACCTATTATAATAATGGCGTACAGGAAAATGCCTTTGGACCTTTGCAGGGTGCTAACCCCAACCTGCGCTGGGAAAAGACGTCTACAATAAACGTTGGCCTTGATTTCGCAATATTTAAAGGCATCCTGAGTGGCTCAGTTGATTGGTACGAAAAAAAGACCGACGGCATGTTGTTTAATTACGCTGTTCCGGCAAGCCTGGTGCCCGGCGGTAAGATATGGGCAAACGGCGGCAGTGTAACCAACAGGGGAATTGAAGTTTCGTTGAATGCAACTCCTATTAATAAAAAAGGGTTCAACTGGACTATTGGTTTGAACATGGCACATAACGATAATAAGATCACCAGCCTCCAGGGACCTTTGTCAAACGGAGATTCTATACGCTATTCAGATCCTGAAGGACCAGGCCAAACTGGTGCTACTCTCCAGATTTTGAAAGTGGGATATCCTATTGGCCAGTTCTTCACCCTTAATTATGCCGGAAAGAATCCTGGAGATACATCCATATTCCTGAAGCATGATGGCAAAACAACTCTCGGCCCTGCTATAGGTACCGATTATTGGTATGTGGGTGATCCTAATCCCGAATTGATGATCGGGTTAAACAATACTTTCCGCTACAAAAACTTTGACCTGAATATTTTCATGCGAAGCGTTATCGGGTTGAAAATTTTCAACGCAACACGTGCCGACCTTTCTTATGTTACGGCAGCTTCACAAAATAACATTCTTGCAAGTGCAGTTGATGACAAGATGAAGGACAAAAACAATTCCTTCTATTCAACACGCTATATCGACAAAGCGGATTATCTCCGCCTTGATAATGCAACCCTGGGTTATAACTTCCTGAAACCCATTAAAAATGTAACCAGCATCCGTGTTTATGCTTCTGTAAACAACCTGTTTACAATTACCAGTTACGATGGAATTGATCCTGAGATCAACCTGGGTGGTGTTTCTCCGGGCATTGACTACAACAATTTTTATCCAAAGACCCGGACTATGATGTTTGGTGTAAACGTTTCATTTTGATCATTCAACAAACAGATAATATGAAAAAGACATTTAAAAAAATTGGGCTGGGTGCTGCATTGGCAACCTTCCTCTTTGCCTGTCATAAAATAGAGGTAGATGTAACTACCGAGTTAACTCCGGATAATTTCCCCCAGACAGAATCCCAGTTCAATTCGGTAATGGGCCCTGTGTATACTGCTTTTAGAGACGGGTATACTACTGGCCATTTCTTTGCCACAAGCCAATCGACTGATGAATCAGTATTGGCAACTTATGCAGCAGATTGGGTGGATGGTAACAGGTACCTTGACCTTCACAGGCATACCTGGACGAAAGACCATGTTACAGTTGCTGGTGAATGGAACTATTTCCAAAACCTCATCGGTATTTCTAACCAGACTTTGTATATTTTAAAACAGGCGGCAGACGGTCCAGCTAAGAGTACGGGTGTTGCCGAACTGCGTACCATGCGTGCCTGGTTCTACTGGAATATGATGGACATGTTCGGGGGGGTGCCGCTTGATACTGCTTACCCAAGTACAGAACTAAAGGCAAGGGCACCGAGGGCTGATGTGTTCAATTTCATAGAAAGCGAATTGAAAGCAGCAATTCCCTCACTGAAAACAGTATCTGGCGGAGCCACCTACGGCAAGCCCACCAGGTACATGGCCTATTCACTACTGGCTAAAATGTATTTGAATGCGGAAGTGTACACAGGTTCAGCCAAATGGAATGAATGTATTGCGGCCTGCGACAGCGTAATAGGCGCCGGTGGCGGATCACAGTACTCACTGGAACCAATGAATTCTTATCTCCAGATGTTTTACCCGAACAATGGTCCTTCAACCAAGGAATTCATCTTTGCCATTCCTTATGATCCGGCTACTTCTGCGGGCTATAACTTTCATGCCAGGTACGACCTTAACAGGAGACTTGGTATGAAATATAAGTATGCAGGTTCAACCGTTGGTAATAATGTTGATCCTGTTGTTGGTCTTACCACAGGAAATGGACTTCAAAACAATAGCCCCAGCGGTCCCCGTATGACCACTTCCGAGTTTTATGCGTATTTCAACGATCCCAATGATATCCGCAACAAGCAATGGTTAACGGGACTTCAATACTGGGATGATGGGAAACCTATTATGGTTAAAACTTCCAACCTCGGTTATGACCAGTTTTATAACGGAGGCAGCCCAAATGCTGATTATATCTACCAACTTGAATTGAAACCATTAACTGTTTCAAGACTTGGTGCCAATGCTTTCGATCTTGGCAAAGATGAAATTGCATGGAATACCGGTTACAGGAACATCAAGTTCTTTCCCGATGCGGCATCTATAACACGTAACCAGAATAATGACGTGCCGGTTTTCAGATTTTCAGATATTATCCTGATGAAGGCTGAGGCTATCGAGAGAGGCGGATCACCTACACTGGGTCATACGGCATTGTCATTAATGAATATGCTTCGTGCAGTTCGTACAACCAGTGCACCTCTTGCTAACCTGACGCTAGAAGACATTTATGCTGAGCGTTGCCGTGAAATGAGCTGGGAATGCTGGCATCGCAATGATATGATCAGGTTTGGTCATTTTGAAGATCCATGGGGTTTAAGTAAAACCAACAATGAAACCTATCGTCGCCTGTTTCCGATTCCTTCTTCTGCCATTGCAACCAATGGCAAGTTGGAACAGAATCCTGGCTATTAATAATAGATCCAATATCTAGATGATGAGTAATTTAAACCGGAAGACTTTTTTGAAGATGGGGACACTGGCCGTAATGGCTCCGTTAGCCAGCAGGTTTTTTAATGCTGGTGCCTCCCCGGTAAAAAACAAAAAAGACTTCCGGTTTTCTCATGATTTAATGCTGCGTCTTGTTGCAGCGAATGATAAGCAGGTAGAGCAATTATTAAAGGCAACCGATCTTGATAAAAGTGATTTTAGCAGGAGGATCGGGCATGATTTTGCAACCTTATCAGCCTCATACATTTCTCCGGAGTCGGCTTATTATCAAAGCCCGCTGATCGTAGCTCAACTTAAAAAAATAACACAGGTTTTAGCAAGTGTACAGGCAGATGATGGCACAGTGAATATTGGAAACCTGGAATCTCCGCCGGATACAGCCTTCCTCGTAGAATTGCTTGCAGCAGGAGCTACGTTGCTTAAAAAAGACAATTCAAAAGAGATTGCCACGGTAAACGCAGAAATAAAAACGTTCCTGCTTAGATGCGGAGATGCATTAGTTGTTGGCGGTGTGCATACACCAAACCACAGGTGGGTTATTTGTGCTGCACTGTCTCAGTTGAATACTTTATATCCCAACAAAAAATATGTCGACCGGATCGATGATTGGCTGGGTGAGGGAATATTTAATGATAGTGATGGCCACTTCCCCGAAAGAAGTATGACTTATTCCTATGTAGAAGATAATTCGCTTGTCACCATGGGACGCCACTTAAACAGGCCTTCCCTGTTCGATGCCGCCCGTAAGAACCTTGAATTGATTTATTACTACGCGGATCCCAATGGGGATTTGGTTATCACGGATTCCCGCAGGCAGGATCAATACATGAGCAAAAATAATCTTGTGTCCTTCTACCTGCATTACAGGTATATGGCCATCAGGGACAACAGCGGGAAGTTTGCCGGCATTGCAAAGATGATCGAGGGCCTTAAAGGATTTGATGAAAAGATTATTGACACTTCCTTATTTCATTTTTTAGAAAACCCGGTACTGCAACAGGAATTGCCGGCAGCAACAACACCGCCAGTTAATTACGAAAAGCTTTTTACTACTTCAAGTTTATTGCGAATTAGGAGAGATGCAACGACAGCAACGCTTTTTGGCGGGGCCGACTGGCCGATCATCATTGCATCAGGTCGCTCAAATAGTCCCAATTTTTTTGCATACCGGAAAGGTGATGCGATACTCAAATACATGCGGTTATCGTCCAGCTTTTTCAGCATGGGATACTTCTATAGTGAAGGGATAAAAAAAGATGGAACGAAATATATCCTGCATAAGAAGTTAGACGTTCCCTACTACCAACCACTTCCAAAAGATCTCAGGAAAAGCGATGGGGATTATAAATTATCACCCAGTATTGATGACCGTTTCTGGAATAAGATGGATTTCGAAAACAGACCGGTAAGTAACCTGAAAACGTTGAATACAACTGTAAGCATGCAGGAGACAAATGGTAGTTGTGAGTTGAACTTTGAAGTTACCGGGCAGGCTGGAGTTTCTGTAACGATTGAATTATGTTTTTTAGAAGGTGGTAAATTATCCGGTGTTACCAATGGTGATGAAGGAAACAATTTCCTTGAACAGGGCATGGCTACCTACGAATACGGATCGGACAAGATTACGTTTGGACCGGGAGCAATTTCAGGCAAAACCATCAAGGGTTTAGAGGGCGAAAGATATAGTACGCATTTTGGAAGCTTGCGTACCGAGGGCATGCATGTTTATCTTACCGGTGTTACGCCTTTTCATCATAAGCTTAGTTTTAGTTAGAAGTTATTTATACTCCTGAAGCACAAAGCTCCTGCTGGCTACGGGGTGTTGGTTTACATTGTACAAAATGCTTGCTCCATCATGAAATATTTTTTCACCTTGCTTGTCTTTTGGGGAGCTGTAATAAACTGTTCAGCTGAAAAATATTTGCCTACGCACCAGGTCATTCTCACTAATACAACATCTTTTGCACTTAAAGATAAACCAGTTACAATAGAAAGAAAATTCCTGTCAAAAATTCCATCAGGCGACTATTACCCCTTATTACTTTTCTTGTCAGGTGATACCATTCCTTCACAGCTTGATGATATGGATGGAGATGATCGATGGGATGAATTGTTTTTTGTAAAAAGTATTGCAGCTCATACAACCGATACACTCCGCTTAAGTTGGACAACTACAAAACCGATTTTTGAACCACGGACAAGTATCCGTTTTGGTGTTCGTAAAACAAGGGCCGCAAAGGTGTTGCCCGCGATAGCCGATACTTTCTATGCCGATCAATTGCCAGGTGTGATCGGGTACCAGCGCTATCAAACAGATGGACCAACATGGGAGAATGATAAAGTCGGGTTCAGGCTGTATCTTGATGGACGAAATTCGATTGATGTTTTTGGAAAAACAAAGCCCGCCATCACACCTGAAAATGTTGGTATTGGTAAAGATGGTGTTACAGAATATAACTACAGTGCTATGCAGGATTGGGGAACAGATATATTAGGCGTTGGAAATTCGGTTGGCATCGGTGGCGTTTCATTATTGATAGATGATAATCTTGAACGTCTTGGAATTACAGAGCAGGATAAAGTGAACAATGTAGACAGTACGATCTGCCGCATTGTAACCGAAGGACCGGTGCGGTCTCAGTTGCAGTTTGATTATCTCAATTGGAAAATAGGTAGCCGTAACTATAATGCCAGGATGAACGCAAGTGTATGGCCTGGTATATACGGATTTAAGAATTCAATACAGGTAGATCATCTTAAGGGTGATGAAACATTGGTAGTCGGTTTGGTCAACTCAAAAACGGATCAATCACTCACCGAAATACATGTAAATGATAAATGGGTGGTGCTGCTTACACATGATAAGCAAACTGTAAATAAAGATGGGTGGCTTGGACTGGCGCTTGTTCTTCCAAAGGAAAATTACCTGGGATATATGGAAGCGCCTAAAACAGGCAGCATTGCTACCACTTATCTTGGTAAGCTGAAGATAGAAAATAACAAGCCAGTAAATTACTTTGCCATAGCAGGTTGGGAATTAAGTGACGCAGGTTTTAGTGATGCTAACTATTTCAAGAAATATGTGACTGATATGGTGGACCAGTTAATGGCAAACGTTTCAGTTACCGTCAACTAGATAGGTGTAATAATCTTTTCATAAACGCTTTAATATTAAAAATGAACCCGTTTATTAAAACTATTTTTTGCCAGCGTAAAATTTGCGTATTTCTTTTCCTGGTTCTGTCGGTCATTTTATCTTATGCACAAAAAGCTCCCGGGAAAGATCAAAAAGATTCCAATACGCCGTTGCACCTGATGCAGCCAGCCTATCCTGTTCCCTATGGCAAAACAACTGTTGCAGACATCACCAATGTATTGGATCGTGTGTATTCTTATCTTGATGCTACAACGCCTGCAAAGCTTGTTAACAAACAAACCGGAAAAGAAATAACGGATCTTAAATTTCCCGGAAAAGATGCTATTCTTGAGCCCGGTGATTTCAGGTTAATAAGTTATGAATGGGGTGTAACATATGCCGGCATGTTGTCGGCGACTAATGCAACTGGCGATAAAAAATATTCAGAATACACTGCTAAGCGGCTGAAGTTTTTATCACAACTTATTTCTTATTACAAAACACAGGCACAGCAGGATTCTACATTTGTCTCACCGGTAAATTCTATGCTTCACCCGCATGCACTGGATGATGCCGGCGCTATGTGTGCTGCAATGATAAAAGCTGAACAGCAAGGATTGAAATTGGAGTTGCATCCTGTTATCGATAACTATATCGACTATATCAGTAACAAAGAATTTCGCCTGAAAGATGGCACTCTGGCAAGAAACAGGCCTTTCCCAAATACACTTTGGCTGGATGATCTGTTTATGAGTGTTCCTGCACTTGCACAAATGGGAAAGCTTACAGGCGATACCAAATACTTTGACGATGCAGTGAAACAGGTAACGCAATTTGCAGAGCGGATGTTCAACAAGGAGAAAGGTCTTTTCCAGCATGGCTGGGTACAGGATATGGAACCACATCCGCAGTTCTTTTGGGGTCGTGCCAACGGATGGGCCGTTATGACTATGGTTGAATTGCTCGATGTGCTCCCTGAATCACACGCGGGAAGAGCAAAGGTGCTTTCACTCCTGCAGGCACATTTAAAAGGCCTGGCAGCTGTGCAATCAGGCACAGGTTTCTGGCACCAATTGCTGGATAGGAATGATTCTTATTTAGAAACTTCTGCCACTGCGATCTACACCTATGCAATTGCAAAAGCCATTAACCGTGGATGGGTTGATAAAAAAGCTTATGGTCCTATGGCGTTACTTGCATGGAATGCAGTAGCCACCAAAGTAAATGACAAAGGACAAGTAGAAGGCACTTGCGTAGGTACCGGAATGGGTTTCGACCCAGCCTTTTATTATTACCGGCCCGTAAATGTGTATGCTGCACATGGTTACGGTCCTGTTTTATTGGCTGGCGCAGAGATGATCAATTTATTGAAGCAGAATAAATTTGATATCAACGATAGTTCAGTTCAGTTTGCTGAATAATTCTGAAATACTAAAAGAGAAGATCTATGAAAAGATTATTACTGCTGAATGTATTATTTGCCTGTTTAGGCATTGGCGTGCATGCGCAAATACTTGTAAAAGATCCGAAGTCATTAGGTAAAAAGAATAGTATCATTGAGAAGAGAAATAGTGCATTGAATTTTTTGGTAATGGGCGATTGGGGACGTGTTGGTGAGGATCATCAAAAACCTGTGGCTATTCAGATGGGTAAGACGGCTGCCCAATTAAAAGCAGAATTTATCATCGCTGTCGGTGACAACTTTTATCCAAGTGGTGTTATCAGCGAGTTTGATCCATTGTTCAGGTATTCATTCGAAGATATTTATACTGCATTCTCCCTGCAGTGGGATTGGTATGTGGTGCTGGGCAACCACGATTACAAAAGTAACCCAGATGCGCAGGTAGCTTATTCTAAGATAAGCAGGAGGTGGAAAATGCCTGCACGTTACTACTCAAAAAAGTTTTCAATAAATGGCGATACTACCCAACAGGTCTTAATTGCTTTTATTGATACCAACCCTTTGATACCAGAATTTTATAGCAATAAAGATTACGGTCCGAATGTGCGTAACGCGGACAGCAGCGCACAAAAGCAATGGCTTGAAAAAGTATTAAGCGATACTTCCAGTAGCATTAAATGGAAGATAGTGGTGGGTCATCATCCTATGTACACAGGTGGTGGCAGAACAGATGGATACGATACGAAAGCCATAAGAAATTCATTGCTGCCTTTGTTTGATAAATATGGCGTTGATGTGTATCTCGCCGGCCATGAGCATAGCTTGCAGCACTTGGTTGCCAGCGGAAAAACACAACATTATATTTCGGGATCGGCATCTGAGAGGACACCGGTGCATATGGTGCCTGAAGCTAAGATGGTAGCTTCTGAATATGGGTTCATGATATTTACAGTTACGGGTAACGAATTGCTGCAACAGACAATTGATTATACCGGCAAGGTTATCTATACAAATACGATCAGTAAAAAATAATCGACTGTTTAGTTGATCAAAATCGATGAACAAATTTCTTCAACATATCATCCGAACACTAGCCGGTTTCTTTTTGTGTCAGCTCATGTTCATGAGCAATGCTTCGGCGCAATACCATCAGTATGTTGATCCTTTGATTGGCTCGGAAGGTGATGGTAATGTATTTATCGGACCTTCCTGTCCTTACGGTATGGTTAAGCCTGGGCCTGACAATGATAAAGGTGCTAACAGCGGATACTCTCCCGATAATATCAAAGCAATTTACGGCTTTAGCCAGGTGCATGTAAGTGGTACAGGCGGTGGTGCTAAGTATGGAAATGTAAGTGTGATGCCATTTGCCGGCGACTATTCATCTGTAAAGCAGGAGTCGTTGCGAAGCAATGAAAAAGTAGCATTGGCATATTACAGCGTATTACTATCAAAGTGGAATATTCAAACAGAAATAACAACATCTCCTAAAGTTGTTTTTTATAAATTCAATTTTAACGGTGATGGGAGAAAAGCAATAAAGCTTGATGGAGGCGCTTTCCTTGGTGAATCACCGGTGCCGGATGCAAGAGAGGCACAGCAATTCGTTGGCTCCGAGATCGAAGTGATATCTGATAATGAGGTTTGCGGTTATACAAAGATCCGCGGTGGCTGGAACAATGGTGATGCATACACTGTTTACTTTTCTGCTGTATTCAGTAAGCCATTTAGTGCCTTCACGACATGGAAAGGAGATCAACTATTTCCATCGGTAAAAACACAGGTTGATGAAGGTAAAAAAACGGGCGCCATTTTGTTATTTGACAGTACACAACCGGGTACGATCTCTATGAAGATCGGCATTTCGTATATCAGTTGCTTAAAGGCAAAAGAGAATATACAGGCAGAAATATCTCACTGGGATTTTGATGAAGCGCTTCACCAGGCAGAGCAGAAATGGGAGTCACTGCTTGGTAAAATTGAAATAGATAGAGATGCTACTCCCGATCAGAAAAAAATGTTTTACACGGCATTGTATCATACCATGCTCATGCCAGTTGACCGCACCGGAGAGAATCCTTTGTGGGAAAACGGAACACCTTATTATGATGATTTTTATGCTATTTGGGATACGTACCGTTCATCGCATCCGTTGATCACGCTCATTGATTCAAAGAGGCAGGTCGATATAGTAAATGCTTTGTTGCAGATATATAAACGGGATGGTTACATGCCGGATGCGAGAAGTGGTAATTGTAATGGAAGAACTCAAGGTGGCTCCAATGCAGAAGTACTTATTGCGGATGCTTATGTAAAAGGATTGAAAGGAATTAATTATTACCTCGCATTAGAAGCGATGCTAAAGGATGCCAACGTACCACCGGGAGGAAATGAGGAAAAAGAAGGCAGGGGAGGATTAGCGGACTATAACCGTTTGGGTTATGTGTCATCCACTTATGTGCGTGCAGGTAACAGAACACTCGAGTATGCATACGATGATTATTGCATTGCTACAATAGCCAAAGGACTTGGCAGAATGGGAGAGTATCAAAGGTTTTTAAAGCAATCAGACAATTGGCAAAACTTATGGAGAGATATAAGCGACAATGGTTCCAGGGGTTTTATAATGCCGAAGGATGCTGCTGGTAAATGGATCGACAGTATTCGTTGCGATGTCAGCAATGGAAAGGTCTCTAATATCCCATACACGCCACTTGCACAGGATTGGCCGATATGTGTATGCTGGTGGTGTGGATTTTTTTATGAAGCAAGTTCCTGGGAATATTCGTTAAGTGTACCGCATGATGTGGCAATGCTCGTAAAAAGATCAGGAGGGAAAGATGCTTTCTTACAAAGGCTCAATACTTTTTTTGATAAGGATCTGTATAACGTGGGAAATGAACCTTCTTTTCTAACACCGAATTTATACCATTGGATTGGCCGGCCCGATCTGAGCAGTAAAAGGATACATGAAATTATCAACAGGCATTATAATGCTTCACACAGTGGCATTCCGGGCAATGACGATTCCGGTGCAATGTCTTCCTGGCTGGCTTTTCACATGATGGGTTTGTATCCCAATGCAGGACAATCTTATTACCTTATCAATGCGCCTTATTTCAGGCAAACGGTGCTGCATCTTGATAATGGAAAAGATTTCACCATTACCGCAAATAATTTCTCTGAAAAGAACATGCATATTAGATCGACCACATTAAACGGCAAAGTGCTGGATAAGGCGTGGATGGAACACAAGGATATTATAAACGGTGGTGAATTGGTTCTTGAAATGGATGCTTCGCCATCTGATAGCTGGGGAACAAAAGTCATTCCTCCCTCAAAATAGAAATTCATTTTAGGGTTATCCCTTATTGGGTTTTTCATTTAGTGGATTAATTATAACATTCGAAATGAGAAAAGTTTTCATTCTCGCCATTGCTTCTTTCCTGGTTTTGCAGGCATTGTCTCAACAGGCAAAGCATACAATTGCTCCCGGACCATTTACAGCGGATTGGCAGTCGTTTGAAGACCAGTATCAAATGCCGGAATGGTTTAAAGATGCAAAGTTTGGTATATGGGCGCACTGGAGTGCTCAGTGTGTTCCGGAACAAGGTGATTGGTATGCCCGTCAAATGTATATACAGGGCACCCCGAAGTACAGCTATCATGTTCAGCATTACGGGCACCCCTCTGAGTTTGGTTTTATGGAGCTGGATAACCTATGGAAGGCTGATAAATGGGATCCTGAAAAGCTGATGGCTTTATTTAAAAAAGCCGGCGCTAAATATTTTGTTACACTTGCTAATCACCACGACAATTTTGATAATTACAATTCAAAATATCATGCATGGAACTCTGTGAATGTGGGTCCTAAAAAAGATATAGTTGGCGAGTGGGAAACCGTTACAAAAAAGAATGGATTGCGTTTTGGCGTAAGTAATCATTCGGCGCATGCATGGCACTGGTTTCAAACTGCCTATGGCTACGATGTGGAAGGGCCTAAAGCGGGTTTTCGCTATGATGCGGCTGTATTAACAAAAGCAGATGGTAAAGGAAAATGGTGGGACGGGCTTGATCCGCAGGAATTGTATACCGGCTCTACAATGAAAATGCCTGATGGTATTACCAGCATTAAAGCCGCAAATGAATGGCATGAAAAAAATGACCGGCAGTGGACGGAAGAACCACCTGTCAATAATCCAGCGTTTACAGAAAATTGGTTCTTACGTTGCAAAGACCTCGTTGATTCTTACCACCCTGATCTTATTTATTTCGACAATTATGGTTTGCCATTGGGCCAGGCCGGGCTTGATATTACTGCACATTACTACAATGAAAGTTTGAAATGGAACAATGGGAAAATGCAGGCGGTTGTAAATGCCAAGCAATTAAAGCCTGGTCAAAATGCGGGTGTAGTCGAAGATTTTGAGCGTGGATTTGTGGAAGATATAAAACCTTATCCGTGGCAGACCTGCACCTGCATTGGGGACTGGCATTATAACCGTAATGTGTTTTTAGAAAACAAATACAAATCGGTTACTAGAGTAGTTCATCAGTTGATAGATATCGTAAGTAAAAATGGAAACCTCCTTTTAAGTATTCCTATGCGTGGTGATGGCACGATTGATTCTTTGGAATTGGCTTTCCTTGAGGGGATGGGTGAATGGATGCGTGTAAATAGCGAAGCCATTTTTGGTGCCAGGCCATGGAAAATATTTGGTGAAGGTCCCACAAAAGTAAAAGAAGGTATGTTCAACGAAAACGATATACGGTTTACTGCTGAGGATGTTCGTTTTACCATAAAAGGAAAATACCTCTATGCATTAATGCTTGGTTGGCCTGGAGAAAAAGGAAGCAATATTCAATCGCTTGCAGAAGGTTCGCCACTCTTGGCCGGAAAGAAAATTTCGGATGTTTCATTGCTGGGCTTTAAAGGAAAAATTCAATGGAAACAAACAAAGAATGGTTTGCAGGTTTTATTGCCGGATCATGCACCATGCGATCATGCGGTAGTGCTTAAAATCAGCGGTGCTTTATAAATCTTAGCAGAGTTCGAATTTAAAAAGATGATCGGATCACTAAAGATATTTTTTAATTGCAGCATTAACAGTCGATGTAAAAAAACATTGACGAGTTTAATGCTGATATTGCTGGTGGTATATACCAATGCACAAGATTTGATACATTATGTTCAGCCCTTATGTGGCACAGTTGCTGCTAATACCGCATCAGCAAAAAAGCATGGCGAAGGAACAGAGTTGCTTGCCAACACTTTTCCAGCCGTTGGTGTGCCGTTCGGAATGACACAATTCACACCTCAAACAAGAATATCAGAAAAAAAATGTTTATCTCCTTATTAATACAAAGACAGTTTGATAAGCGGCTTTAGGGGAAGTCATTGGATCGGCGGTTCATGTACTCAGGACTATGGGAGTGTTACTATTATGCTACTAAAAAATGAATTGATAACCGATCCTGAGAAAAGAGGCGTGGCTTTTTCTCATAGCGAAGAAACAGCAAAGCCAAACTATTACAGCGTTGTGCTTCCATCAGTAAAGATTGAGATGACTGCACTCTCACATACAGGTATGATACGTTTTACCTGTAAGGAAGACGGAGATTATTTTCTACTGGTTGAACCCAACAGTGACAGGGGAGAAGGATACGTGCATATCGATCCAAATGCAAGAGAAATTAGTGGGTATAATCCTGCACATCGTATATACCAGGGTTGGGGTGAGCCAGCAGGCTTTAATGGAAATTTTTATGTGCAAATTGATAAGGCATTTTCAAACTTTGGTTGCTGGAAAGGAAATGACATATTAAAAAATGTTCCTGAAATAAAAGGTGACGGAAAATTATCAGGTGCTTATGTTCAATTGTCATTAAAAAAGGGTGAATCAGTTTTAGTAAAGACCGGAATGTCGTTTAGCAATATAGCACAGGCAAAAAAAAACCTGGTTGCTGAAATGCCGGGATGGAATATCGAGGCTGTAATAAAAAAGTCCGGGCTGGCATGGAATGAAGCATTAGCAAAGATTGTAGTAAAAGGTGGAACGAAAGATGACATCATAAAGTTTTATACTGCATTGTATCATTCGCAATTATTACCGAGAGTGTTTAGCGATGCGGACGGAACTTATCCTGCATTTGCGGGCAAAAGTGAGCTGCATAAAGCAACCGGCTTTAATTATTATGATGATTATTCCATGTGGGATACTTACCGTGCAGTGCATCCATTGTTCAATATCATAGCGCCTAAGCGAAATAGTGATATGGTGAAGTCTTTACTGGTAAAGGCAAAGCAGGGCGGTTGGCTGCCCATTTTCCCCTGCTGGAATAATTATACGGCGGCAATGATAGGCGATCATTGTATCTCGATGATAAGCGATGCAATAGTAAAAGAGACTGGTGGATTTGATACAAAAGAAGCATACCGGGTTATGCGAAAAAATGCTTTTGTTGTAAATGAAGATTATCAAAGCTATGCCAACGGAAAGGGAAGACGGGCTTTAGCTTCTTACTTAAAGTATGGATATATTCCATTAGAGGATAGTGTAAAAGAATCGTTTCATAAAAACGAGCAAGTATCCCGCACCATGGAGTATTCATACGATGATTATGCACTTGCACAGGTTGCAAAAAAGCTGGGTTATGCCGATGATTATAAAATGCTGATGAAGCGTTCATTGAATTACAAAAATGTTTTTGATACGTCCATTGGTTTCGTGAGAGGGAAGCATAGCGATGGAAGTTGGTCCCAATCGTTTGATGCTTACAACAGGGTTTCCTGGATCACAGAAGGTACTCCTTTTCATTACACTTTTTCCGCACCACAAGATATAAAAGGATTGATGTCTCTGATGGGTGGCCGAAAGGCTTTTGTAAATAAACTGGATACTTTTTTTAACAAGGAATACTACTGGCATGGCAACGAGCATGGGCAGCACACGCCATACCTGTATGTATATGCAGGCGAAGGGTATAAAACGCAGGCGCTGGTAAGAAAGATCGTTGATGAAGAATATGGCATCGGGCCGGGCGGCATTAGTGGTAATGAAGATGCGGGACAAATGTCGGCCTGGCTGGTGTTTAGCATGATGGGGTTTTATCCTGTTTGCCCGGGTAATACTTCTTATGCTATCGGAAGTCCTGCATTTGATGAAGTGATTATTTCCTGTGCTGCTAATAAAAAGTTTGTGATCAAAGCAATCAACAACAGCCCGAAAAATAAGTATATAAAAAAAGCGGTTTTTAATGGCAAAACACTCAGCGATCTTTTCCTGCAACACAAGGATATTGTGAATGGCGGTGAATTGATATTATATATGTCAAATGAGCCGGTAAAAAATTTTCGGAATAATTGCATCTGAGCATGAAGTCAATAGGATTACAATTGTTAAGCATTTTGTTGGTAGCAAATACATCATTTGCCCAAACAAAAACATTTGACATCACAGTCTATGGTGCTGTAGGGGATGGACGTACATTGAATACTGTGTCAATTCAAAAAGCAATCGATGCTGCTGCCTTGAATAATGGAGGAAGGGTGCTAGTGCCGGCCGGCAATTTTGTAACCGGTACTTTCGAATTGAAATCAGGTATTGAACTTCATCTTGCAAAAGGGGCTGTATTGTCGGGAAGCGTAAAGCGTTCTGATTATGAAGGCTCTTCTCCACTTGCTTTAATATTTGCAAAGCATCAAAACAACATATCAATTACAGGCAACGGAATAATCGACGGGCGTGGAGGAGAACTCGTGCAAGATATTGTTAAGCAGCTTGAAAAGGCAGCGCTGAGTGATCCTTCTTTGAAAGGGAAAAGACCACGTGAAGCCAACAGGCCTTACATCCTTTACTTTGAAGAATGTAATGGCATGAAAATAAAAGAGATCACTTTAAAGAATGCAGCAACCTGGGTCCAGAATTATAATGGATGCAGCAACCTGCTCATCGATAGCATACGGGTTGAAAGTACTGCTTACTGGAACAACGACGGCATCGACATTGTGGATTGTAAAGAAGTGAAAATTTCCAATTGTTATATCAATGCTTCTGATGATGCCATTTGTCTCAAGTCAGAAAGGCGGGACAAGCTCTGCGAAAATGTTTATATTGAAAATTGTACGTTGCGTTCAAGCGCTAATGCTTTAAAACTAGGTACTGCATCCTTTGGTGGTTTTAAAAACGTTGAGGCAAAAAATTTAACGGTCTTCGATACATACCGTTCCGCAATAGCAATTGAAGCTGTGGATGGCGGTGTGATTGATAACATAGATGTGCGCAATGTGACAGCGACCAATGCAGGCAACGCTATATTAGTACGGCTTGGTCATCGCAATAAGGATACAGTCAATTCACAGCTTAGGAATGTACACATTGCGAACGTGAAAGTTGAAGTGCCAAAAGGAAAACCAGACAAAGGATATCCCATCGAAGGCCCGTTGCTAAAGTATCCTCCAGGCTTTTCTAAGCCACCTGCCGGTATCGTAGAAAGTGTATCGCCCTGGAATCATTCATCGGTGGATAGTACGACTATGGTTTATGAGCACAATGTATTTCCATCTTCAATTACAGGTTTGCCCGGCAATCCTGTTGAAAATGTTGTGCTGGAAAATATTGAGATCATTTACGAAGGTGGTGCTTCAAAAGAAAAAGCATATTTTCCACTTGATTCGTTACATATCATTACTGAGGCAATGACGGCTTATCCTGAATTTTCTATGTTTGGTGAATTGCCTGCCTGGGGATTTTTTGTAAGGCATGTAAATGGGATAAGCATGAAGAATGTCACATTACGTTATAAAGAACCGGATTTTCGCACACCAATGATATTTGATGATGTGAAGAACCTGCAGTTAGAGAACATCAAAATACCAACTGCAGTTTCACCACCTGTTATTGTGCTAAACAATGTTGCGAACTCAGTTATAAAAGAAGTGAGTATGCCGTATGAATTAAATACCGGGATACGGACACAGATGAAATAATATTAGGAAGGTAAGACTTTACAATACGATTGCCTATATCTAAAACCGCCACATGAACAGATTACAGACCGCAGACTACCTCGTTTTTTTTGTTTACTTTATATGCATTAGCGCATATGGATATTATGTGTACCATAAAAAGAAGGCAGCAGTTACTGACTCAAAAGATTTCTTCCTTGCTGAAGGATCACTGACATGGTGGGCCATTGGTGCATCATTGATAGCATCTAATATTTCGGCAGAGCATTTTATTGGCATGTCGGGATCGGGCTTTGCATTAGGTCTTGCCATATCCACATACGAATGGATGTCTGCAGCTACTCTTATCGTAGTGGCTATGTTTTTTATACCAGTGTACTTAAAAAACAAGATCTACACGATGCCACAATTCCTGGCAAAACGGTATAGCGACAATGTGAGTACGATAATGGCTGTGTTTTGGTTGTTGGTGTATGTGTTTGTGAATCTTACTTCCATTATTTATCTCGGTGCGCTGGCTATTTCATCTATATCGGGGATCAGTTTTGAGTGGTGCATTGCTAGCCTTTGTTTGTTTTCAGTTATAGTTACACTCGGTGGTATGAAAGTTATAGGTTATACCGATGTGGTGCAGGTGTTGGTACTCATACTTGGCGGGCTTGTAACAACGTATTTAGCATTATCGTTGCTTTCAGAAAACTTTGGTTACGGTGGTAATATATTAAAGGGGCTGGGGGCATTACGCAGGGAAGCGCCCGGTCATTTTCATATGATATTTGATGAATCAAATAAGTATTACAAAGAGCTCCCCGGTATATCCGTACTGATCGGTGGCATGCTGGTAAATAACCTCGCCTATTGGGGATGCAACCAGTACATTGTACAACGGGCACTGGGCGCCGATCTGAAAACAGCACGCAAAGGAATTTTGTTTGCTGCATTTCTGAAATTGCTCGTGCCTGTTATTGCGGTGTTGCCTGGCATAGCCATGTATGTGATGCACCAGAAAGGAATGTTTCAGGCAGAGATGAGTGAAGGCGGAATTATTAAGCCCGACCATGCATACCCCACACTGATGAACCTATTGCCTGCAGGATTAAAGGGTGTTGCATTTGCTGCCTTAACTGCTGCGATAGTTGCTTCACTCGCAGGGAAAGCAAACAGCATTTCCACCATCTTTTCATTAGATATTTACAGCAAGTATTTTAATAAGAATGCTTCAGAAAAAAAGTTGGTTCGTGTTGGTCGATGGGCGGTGATCATTGCCATGCTGATTGCAGCTTTCGTAACGCCGGCATTAAAATCTCTTGACCAGGCTTACCAGTTTATACAGGAGTATGTTGGTTTTATATCACCCGGTGTGCTGGCAATATTTGCATTGGGTTTATTCTGGAAACCCACTACCGCTGCAGCAGCATTAACAGGTGCATTACTCACTATTCCTATATCAACTGTATTAAAATTTTTGCCTTACTGGAGCGGCGGTGCATTTCCCGATTATGCTTTTCTCGACCGTATGATGATCACTTTTGTTACGATCGTTGTGATCATGGTTATAATGAGTCTTGCAAAGCCAAGACCGGCTTCTGATCATCATGCTGTAATTGTTGACAGATCTATGTTTAAGGTGGACACAAGTTTTGTTGTTGGTTCTGTCATAATCCTTGGAGTACTCGCAGCTTTGTACACTGTTTTTTGGTGATGCCAGTTTTAAAAAAATAAACTGACTGATATGTATTCACGATTTAGTTTTTACCGATTGTTCACGTGTCTTGTTGTTTTAATAACTATTCATCCATGGCTGTTTGCCCAGGACCAGGGGCATGTATACAACATAGAATTTTTTGGCGCCGTTGGCAATGGTAAAACAGATAATGCCAAAGCTATACAGGCGGCTATTGATGCATGTAATAAAGCAGGTGGTGGCAGGGTAATAATTCCTGCACCCTATACTTTTATGGCAAGCCCTTTTGTATTGAAATCAAATATTGATTTTCATGTGGAAGCTGGTGCCAAACTTTTGGCGAACCCTGATGAAAAAGCATATACCAAAAGCGCTTTCAGACAAAATCCTGGTGAAGGAACCCTATGGATTAGTGCGGAGAATATTGAGAACTTAACTATGAGTGGTGGTGGTGAGATCAATGGCAATGGCATTTCATTTATGGGTGCAGAATTGGATGATAGTTATGAGTTGAAACCATTTAATGTTCTTGATCCCCGTCCTCATGTAGTCACTATCATTGGTGGCAAAAACATTCGCATAAAAGACCTGCATATAGGCAACTCAGCCTATTGGACGGTTCACCTTGTGGGTTGTAATGATGTGGTGGTATCCGGTATTACTTTACTCAATAGTTTAAAAGTCCGTAACAGCGATGGCATAGATGTGGATCATAGTAAAAATGTACGCATCAGTGATTGCTATATTGAAAGCGGCGACGATTGTATTTGCATAAAGAACCGGCGAGAATTCGAAGAGTTTGGTGTCTGCGAGAATATTACAGTTACCAATTGTACCATGACAAGCAGGAGTTGTGCCATCAAGATAGGTTCAGAAAATATGGATACAATAAGACAAGTGATGTTTAATAATTGCATTATCAAAAAAAGCAACAGGGGTGTTGGTATTCAAAACAGGGATGAAGGAGTAGTGACTGATGTTATCTTCTCCAACATGATCATCGAAGGACAGTTGTTTTCAGATACATGGTGGGGAAAGTCTGAGCCCATTTACATTACAGCTTACCGGCGTGCCAGCGGTAATCATAAGGATGCCAACTGGCGCTTTCCAAAAGGGGCTGTGGAAGGAAGGGTAGGACAGGTAAGTAATATTTTTTTTAGCAACATTAAATGTACCAGTGAAAGTGGGGTGTATGTCAGCGGCGAAACAGCGGATAAGGTGTCACGAATATTTTTTGATGAAGTGGATGTTGTCATCAACAAAACAACGGATCATCCGGGTGGAGTATACGATCGGAGACCTTCCGCTGTGCAAGGTCTGATCAAAGAAAATACTTCTGGCTTTTATTTTGATAATGCCACCAATGTAACCGTGAGAAATTGCAGTGTTACCTGGGGAGAAAAACGCCAGGAGTATTTTGCTTATGCACTAAAAAGCAATCTTGTACAAAATCTAAAGGTCATTAACCTCGAAGGAGAGTCGGCATTCCCTTCTAAACTTGAGGCAATAAAAAAATAAAGAACTATGTCATCACAATTTTCACTTAAGGATAAAGTAATTATAGTTACCGGTGGCACTGGTATATTGGGCGATGCGTTCGCAAAGGCAATTGCATCGGAAGGCGGTACTGTTGGGATTTTAGGCCGGAATGAAAAAGTAGCAACAGCGAGAGCTGCAGCAATTAATGATGCGGGTGGTAATGCTTTGGCATTAATAGCAGACGTAACCAATCAACAACAACTGGAAGATGCAGCCCGGTTGATGTTGCATAAGTATGGCAAAATAGATGGGCTTGTAAACGGTGCTGGTGGTAATATGCCGGATGCAGTACTGCAACCTGAGCAAGATATTTTCAACTTAAATATGGACGCATTGCAGCAGGTGATGAACATTAATCTTTTCGGTTCGTTATTGCCGACGCAGGTCTTTGGAAAAGCAATAAAAGTCAATGGCAAAGGGAGTATTGTAAATATTTCTTCGATGACTGCTCAGCAGGCTGTAACCAAAGTATTGGGCTATAGCCTTGCTAAAGCAGCTATTGATTGTTATACACGATGGTTCGCTGTAGAATTGGCCAACCGGTTTGGTGATGCGATCCGGATGAATGCTATTGCCCCCGGTTTTTTCCTTACGGAGCAAAACAGGACTTTACTAACAAATGAAGATGGTTCATTTACGCAACGTGGCAATCTTGTGGTGAACAAAACACCTTTTAAACGCTTTGGCAAAGCAGATGAATTGACAGGTGCATTAATATGGTTACTAAGCGACGCTTCTTCATTTGTAAACGGTACGGTAATAGCAGTAGATGGAGGATTTTCTGCATTCAGCGGCGTTTAAAAAATGAGTGGCGAGTAGTGAATGAAGAAAAGTGGTTGAAGAGATATTTTTTTATCGAGGCAAGAATTTTTTAAGCAAAAACTTTTATGAAATCAAACAATGAATATCGGATGCTTCAAACCATGAGATGGTTTGGTCCTTCTGATCCTGTTAGCTTGACTGATATACGCCAGGCTGGTTGTTCGGGTATTGTAACAGCATTGCATCATATTCCCAACGGAGTATTATGGCCGGTAGAAGAAATTAAAAAAAGAAAAGAGGAAATTGAAAATGCCGGTCTTGCGTGGATGGTTGTGGAGAGTGTACCAGTTCATGAAGCCATTAAAACGCATGCGAAAAATTTTGAAAAGTATATTGAGAATTACAAGCAATCTCTACGAAACCTCGGCGCCTGTGGCATTTCCGTTGTCACTTATAATTTCATGCCGGTGCTTGATTGGACAAGAACAGATCTTGCTTATGCAATGTCTGACGGAAGTAAGGCGCTGCGTTTTGAGAAAGCTGCATTTGTTGCATTCGATCTGTTTATGCTGAAAAGAAAAAATGCAGAAAGCGATTATACAGCACAGCAAATTGAAACTGCAAGGGAACGCTTTGATGGAATGAATGCCGATGATAGATTATTACTTCAACGCAACATTATAGCAGGGCTTCCCGGAAGCGAAGAGAGTTTTACGTTGGAAAAATTCCAGGAAGCATTGGATCCTTACGCTGAGATTGATGCTGCCAAACTACGAAGTCACCTTATCTATTTTTTGCAGCAGGTTATTCCTGTGGCAGATGAATGCGGCATACAAATGGTCATTCATCCTGACGATCCTCCTTATTCTATTCTTGGTTTGCCAAGGGTAGTAAGCACGGCTACTGATATCGAAGCTTTGATAAATGCAGTTCCTTCGTTAAACAATGGCCTATGTTTCTGCACAGGATCGTTTGGTGTAAGAGCCGATAATGATTTGCCTGCCATGGTAAAACAATTTGGCGACCGGATCAATTTTATTCATTTACGCAGCACAAAGCGAAGTGAGGCTGGTGATTTTTATGAAGCCAATCACCTTGAAGGAGATGTAGACATGTATGCGGTAGTAAAGGAGTTGATCGCCGTTATGCGGAATAGAAAAGTTGCCATTGCCATGCGCCCAGATCATGGCCACCAGATGCTTGATGACCTTAACAAGCGCACCAATCCCGGGTATTCGGCTATAGGAAGATTAAGAGGACTGGCAGAAATAAGAGGATTGGAACTGGGGATCGAAAGATCAATGTGAACTGGATTAATTGATTTAAAGGAGCAGATTATAAAGGAAACAAAAAAGACAACCTCGAAAAAGATTGCCTTTTTGGAAGTAGTAGTCGGGACGACTACCCAGAGTTCTAACCAAATTTTAGTTGATTTACTCAGAACTTTGGAGTACTAAAAAAGGAATTAATCTGACTGAATTTGGTAATTGTTTGCTTTACTGTTGCTATGAATATTTTATCGTCCTGTCTGTTGATAAGTTTAGCGCTAAGCTAGGATTGTATTTACATCTATCATAAGCTAATCAAAAAAGGTACCTCTTATGGAAAAGCCTTTGATATATTTATTTTCTACTTATCTCTGTAACATCAATGATTGATTAAATGCATTGCCATTGCCGCAAGTTAGTGATACGCGATACACTCCTGAGGCCATGGCGCTGCCAAGATCGATCTCTTCTGTGGCACTGCCACCCAAATGCGTGATGTCTTTTGACAGCACTCTCTGGCCACCGGCGTTGTATACCGTCATCGCATATTTGCCCTTCGCCATATTGCTTAGCTGCAATGTAATGCGGTTGCCCTTAACTGGGTTCGGATACAGTGTAAAGGAAGCCTTACCGCCGCTGAGGTTCACTAGCAATACCTGGCTAAAGCTTACTTCGCCACTGGCGCTGATGCCTTTGATACGGTAGTAGTTATTCCCTTTTACAGGTGCTGCATCATACCAGCCATAACTGTTCGATACACCGTTCTGTGCTGTCACCTCTTTGGCCTTGCTGAAGTTCCGGCCATCTGTGCCTTTCTCTACTTCATAGCTCTTCACGCCACGTTCGTTCACCGTATTCCAGTCAATCTGTACACCGCTATTAAGACTGTATGCTTTGGCATTGGTGAGTGTAAGTGGAAGTACCTGCCCAGCTTTAAATATTATGCGGAAACGGTCTGCCGCTGCTGAGCCTATTGCACTGCTGACCGTGAAGTTATATGTAGTGATATCATTATCAATCGTGCTGACATTTACTTCCTTGCCGGTATAAGCATCCTGCAATACAGCTACCAAACCCGGTTCTAACTGCATGGCTTTAAACTGCAATGCGTAGTTGCGTACCTGCAGGTTCTTCATTTGAAAGAAAATAGTATCAGTATTAATGATAGTTTTTCTTGCTTCAAGCGTTAACTGTTTGCCATTACGAATTATACCCATGTTCTCATTAAAATTATCAACCTTGGCTGCATCATATCTGTCAATCGAATTATTGTTAGCCAAATCAAAACTTGCGAGAATACCATCGGCGAGTGTTAGCTTATTGTTGCCATTGTCTAAGTTCAGGTTAGCATACAAGCGGCTCATATTGGATATATCAAATACCGATGGTGGATTACCTGTCAGTGTTGCCGGCTTATCACTTTCCTCTATGGTGAAGTTGTTACCTGAAGCCAATGTTTCTATAATAAAGGCCTGGCTGCTGGAGATATACTCTGCATGAGATGGACTTGGATCTGTAAATGCAGCAGGTACTCTTAGCCAACTGCCTGCTCCCTGTTTTGTAATAAGGCGATAAGCGCCATTGGTTCCGAGGTTGGCATCCCATTGCCAGAAGCGTTCACTATTGGCAAGGCTGCTGTTACTGCCATGGCTCATCAAGCTCTCGAAACTGATGGTGGCAGGATATGGATTGCCCATCACTTTATACGCTGCAGTAGCAGGCGCAGGAATGCTGTAAGTCTGCGTACCTGTTCTTAAAGTACCATTCGGCCGAAGCGTTGTAAACCCGGAGCCCGTTGTCACAGTACGGTCACCACGAACAAAGAGCATATAGCCTTCTTCTGCTGCATTCAGTAAAGTGGTTGTAGATGGTGTTGCCGTCCATGCGCCACTATTACCTGTGATAGTATACCTGCGGATAGAAGAAGCTGCACCACTGATGGCTGGCCACCAATCGTAGCCCGCAACCACAGCAGTATTACCATTGGTAAAAGCCTGCCCCGTTATAAGCGTACCGCTACCACCCGCTTCGCCAGCAGGGGCATTACTATTCGCTGAATGACCGGCCCATGCATCTCTTATCGTTTTAGTACTGCTTTTCACTGGTATGGTAAGCAATCTCCAGCTACGGCCTGTGGCTACATTAGCTACAGGCAGATAGCGTTCTACTGTTGCATTATCAGCACCGTTAATAATGCCGCTGCTGGTACCTAATGAAGCGGTGCCCGTTGCATCTGATTTGAAAATAACGGGTTGACCGTTGAAATTGGCAGTACCCGTAACCGACAGTATAATATTGGGGTTTATAGTTAGGATGGCCCCTGGCTGCATCGTTAGTGAACCATCCACTGTATAATTCATATCCAGCACCGGTTTGTTAACAGTGTTAGGAACCAGGATCTCAGCATTGGCGGAAGGCAAACCGCAACTCCAGTTACCCGCTACGCTCCACAATGTATTGGTGGCGCCTGTCCAGGTGGTGGGAACAACGGTGACGGTTTGGCTGGCGGTGTTCTCACAACCCTTATCATCTATGCCAGTTACTGTAAAAGTGGCGGTGATATTGGGTACAAAGGCTACACCGTTGGTGATGCCATCGCTCCAAATGTAAGACGTTGCGCCTGTTCCAATCAGTGTAACTGAACTACCCCTACATATACTGGCAGATGGAGAAACTGTTACGCCCAAGGTTGGCAAGGGGTTTACGGTTAATTCCAGCGTTTCTGTATTACAACCTGTTATAAAATTGTAAGTACCAGATTGGGTATAGGTAACCCCATTTACCGGCCAGGTGTAACTGCCGCAGGCTTCGAGGGAAGTTGTGTTGACAGAGCTGCCTGTAATGGTTAATTCCAGTACTTCTATAGTGCAACCGTTTATAAATTCATACGTTCCTGAACCCGTATAGGTTTGCCCGTTCGCCGGCCACGTGTAGCTGTCACAGGTGGCTATGTTAACAGAATGAATTGAGCCAGGCGTAATTGTCAGATCAAGTATTTCCGTGGCACAACCGTTCACCGATTGATATAACCCTGAACTGGTGTATGTAACGCCGTTAACCGGCCAGGTATAACTGATGCAGGCAGTAACAGGCGTTGTATGTGTTGTGCTGGTTGTAATGTTAAGGTTAAGGATCTCCTTCGCACAACCGTTCAGTGATTCGTAGGTACCTGAACTTGTATATGTGGTGCCGGTTTCGCTCCAGGTATAACTATTACAGGCACTAATGATATTGGTATGAGTAGTAAGAGGATTGATGACGAGGTTCAGTGTTTGAATGGCGCATCCATTTACAATTTGATAGGTGCCCGAATTTGTATAGACGACACCGTTTGCGGGCCAGGTATAACTACCACATGCAGTAATATTCGTATTAGTGGTTGTGGTCGGTGTAATTGTTAGTTCAAGTGTTTGAACCGTACAATTTTTTAATGCATAATAAGTACCTGATTCCGTATAGGTGGTTCCATCTTCTGCCCATAGATAGCTATCACATGCTGTGATAGTAGTAGTGGTGCCTGGCGTACGTCCATCATCATTCACTACCACTTCAAAGGAGCAGTTAGCACTACCGTTGCTGTTGGTGGCTGTTAAGGTTATAAGGGTTGTTCCTATATTAAAAGTTGCGCCGCTCCCATCACCACTACCACTTCCAGTGGTTGCCCCGCTAAAGACGTATGTAATGGTTGGCGCCGGTATGCCTGAAGATGACGATGAATAATTCACCACAGCATTGCAGCCTCCAGTTATATCTACCCGGATGTTGGCCGGGCAATTAGTAAGGGGTAAGCTTAGTTTGCCGGTACCTGTAATGGCAAAATCGTAAATAGCTTCATCACAGTCATTGCTTGCAATATTGACTGTGGCCAACTTAACGCCAGTTGCAGCTGGTGTAAATATTACATCAAATGTAGCGGTGCCGCCAACTGGTATTGGTGATGCCGGGGTCAACCCACTGGTGGAGAAAGAAGCAGCATCTGCACCCGTAAGTGTAATGCCAGTTAAATTCAATGCATCGGTCCCGGTATTTTGAACCGTATAAGTGGCTGTGCGGGCTGTTCCAATACTTACCTCTCCCAGGTCGGTACCATTACTTGTTCCTGTAATTGTATTTCCGTCGGTAATAGCTATCGCCGGTAACCCTCCGAGTATATTGATCTCAGGTGCTGCTGCCGTTACATTAAAAGTACAGGTGGAGATGCCGCCGCCGGCGTCTGTTACCGTTAATGTAACCGGTGTAATGCCTGGTTGTATAATGGTGCCACCTGCAGGAGATTGAACTGCAGAGGGTATTGATATGGTAACAGGCGTTGATTGCCGGGTAATCGTGTTATCGCCGTACTGTCCCCTATTATTGTTCCCCCACGCCACCAGCTTTCCGTCTAATTTAATGCCCAGATTAAACTGCAGGCCACTTGCTATTTTATCAAAATTGGTGCTTACCTGTACCGGGACATTTTTCTGCGTATTGGTACCATCTCCCAACTGGAAAAAATTATTGGCGCCCCAGCCCCATAATTCCCCGGTTGATGTTGTTGCAATACTGTGAGTGCTACCCGCACTGACAGCTTTCCATGTATTTGCAGTTCCAACCTGCGTTGGCACTACCCGGTCGGCAATGGAGGTTGGTTGTGCCAATTGGCCGTTACTATTGGAGCCCCAGGCCCACAAAGTTCCGTCGGACTTGACACCCAGGCTATGAAAGTCACCTGCAGCAACCCGGCTCCAGTTATTATCCGTTCCAACACGAACAGGAGCTTTTTTACCTTGCCTGGTTCCATCACCTATTTCACCATCAAAATTCTGGCCCCAGCCCCACAGCGAGCCATCCGAGGCTACTGCAAGACTGTGATTCATTCCCCCGGCAATAGTTGCCCAGTTCGAACTGCTGCCAACCTGCGCTGGGAAATTCCTATCAGTATTGGTTCCATCGCCTAATTCACCATCAGCATTGTAACCCCAGGACCATAGCGTACCATCTGATTTGATGGCAAGGCTGTGCATAGCACCTGCGGAAATGGCCACCCAGTTTTTGTCGGTTCCCACCTGCACAGGTGTTGATTTATTCGTATTTGTGCCATCCCCTAATTGCCCGAAGTTATTTAGCCCCCACGCCCACAAACTTCCATCTGTTTTGATAGCCAGGCTATACTGGGTGCCGCCGCTGACCTTTGCCCAGGTTTTATCAGTGCCAATTTTTGTAGGCACCCTGCGGCTTGTAACTGTACCATCGCCAAGCTGGCCGGCATTATTAAAACCCCAGGTCCACAAGCTGCCGTCTGCCCTTACACCCAAACTGTGTTCATCACCACCCTCAATTTCCACGAAACCATAGGTGATGGTGCTGCCACCGGTATAAGTAAACGACGAAGTGTAATTCGGCATCATTGCCGAACAGGTTGATGGATCAAGTGAAATGAATTGAGGCGGAATACAGGTGATGTTAGAGGGCGTAAAATCTTTTACTTCCACCGTAAACGAACAGTTGGCAGTACCGGTAGCATATGTTCCTGTGATGGTTACCGTGGTAATGCCTTTGTTAAACGTGCTGCCGCTTCCTGTTCCTGTACCACTACCGGTAGTAACACCAACAAAACTGTATGATAGATTTGCTGCAAGGATCCCTGTAGATGAAACAGCATAACTGACCACGGCTGTCTGCAAGCTATTGACTTCTGCCACTATATTTCCCGGGCAGGTAACGGACGGAATAAAACCAGTACCCCGAATGGCAAAGTCGTAAATAGTTTCATCGCAATCTGTGGTTGACACCCTAACTATCGCATTCTTAATTCCTGTACTGGTTGGCCTGAAATTGATAATAAAAGTTGCCGAACCGCCCGGTGGTATCATAGATCCCGGAACGTACGAGTCTGCAGTAAACATCACAAAATCAGCACCGGAAATGGTAACATTATTCAGCCTTAGATCCATGTTGCCGGTATTCTGGATGGTATAAGTACGGGTGACGGTATTATTAATGATCGCATCATCGAAAATGGTGTGGTCAGCTACATCGGGTGTCGCATCGCCGTCAACGATGTCTACGTTATTTCCCTGCACATCTGCTTCCGGCGCCAATACTGTTATAGTTTGACTACAGGAAACGGTGCCGTTTGCGCCAGTGGCTGTCCATATTACCGTATTGGTGCCTAACGGGTAAACGGTTGTAAAATAGTTAACCGGGTTCCCCGCAAGCGTTGCCACGGGGGTAACGGGTACGCAGTTGTCAAAAGCGGTTGGATTGCCTAAAAGAACTACCTCTGCCCCGCATAAACCCGTTGCGTTCGTTTCTATGTCGCCCGGGCATGTAATGACGAGGTTCTTTACAGTGACGGTGAATGAACAACTACTTGTTCCCGCCGGGTTAACAGCCGTGAGGGTTACAGTGGTGACACCGGGATTAAAAACGCTATTGGCTCCGTTTCCATTACCATTTCCAATAGTTGCACCGGAAAACTGGTAGGTGACAACAGGTGCGGGAGCCCCGGTTACCGTTGGTGAATAAATTACCCGTGCGGTGCACTCGCCTGCCCGAGGTTGAACAGTGGGGTTATGCGGGTAGTTAATGGTGGGTGCTGTCCCAATACTGGTTCCCCTGATGGCAAAGTCGTACACCGATTCATCACAATCATTGTTTGCAATGTGTATGGTTGCATTTTTTATGCCCAGGGTGGTTGGCGTAAATGAAACTGTAAAAGTGGCGGAGCCATTGATCGATATGTTGTTTCCAGGTGATACTGCGCCCACCGTAAATAAAGATGCATCGGCACCGGTAACTGTAATTCCCGAAATGGTTAATGGATCAGTTGCATCCAGTTCGTTGTGAATGGTGAAAGTCCTGCTTACCGTTTTAGTGGCTACTGCGTTTCCAAAATCGGTATTGTTGCTGGTACTGGTTGCCACGTCACCATCAACGATAGGAACGCTGTTGCCTACTACACTTATTTCGGGCGTAGCAACGGTGACGATCTGATCGCAGGAGGTAGAATTGCCATAGGCATCGGTGGCGGTCCAGGTAACTGTATTGTCCCCAAGTACATAACTGGTTGCACTGTTGGGTACCGAACCATTAAAAGAAGCAACAATAGTTGAAACCGTACAGTTATCAGGTTTAGTGGGTGTTCCTAAGGTTACGTTGGTTGCAAAGCACACACCCGCATTTGTTTTTACTCTTTTGTCGAATGGGCAGGTAAGCTCTCCCGGCGTGACAGTTGAATAGGGTGTAAAGTTTGAAGGACTCGTTGCAGTGCCACCGCCGTTCGTTACTGTTATAGGTCCCGCGTCAACTCCCGGGGGCAGTGTAAATGTTATTTCACTGGGGCTATTTACTACAAAGTCAACATTTGTTCCATTTAATGCTACAGATTTGATCTGCTTAAATTTAGCACCGGTGACAGTTACTGTGGTACCGACACATCCGTTCAGCGGACTAATATTGCTAACTATTGGTATGGCCGGGCGGTATTTAAGTGGAATCATGACACTATACGATTGAAGGATTCCATGAACACCAAAACTCCCCACACCCGTTGAACCGGGGAAGGGTTTTATTGCCCACGCCGCAGCATTATGTGCCGAGCTACCAACCACATCTGCAATGGCACCGTAAATTAGGCTGAGATCTCCTGGTGAATCGGTTGTCCAGTTTATATACGGGGTTGAACTAACCTGGATCATCGAAATCATTATCACTGCTGCGCTATCGTTTTCAGTTGTAACCGGGAGTGCATAGCAGGCATTATCAGTAACTCTGTTCAATTGAGGAATGTTGCCATCAAAAGGGGTTGCATTAGAGATGTCTACACCGGAAAATGCCATCAACCCAACGGCCACCGAAGATCCTGAGGACACCGTGAATGTGTAACTTGCCGGCTCATTAGCTCCTGCAATTTTGTAATAAATATATCCGGTTCCTCCAGAACTCGAAAAAAAATTATCAATGGTGGTCTGGCGCAATAATATCCAATCACTTGGTCCGCTGAAAGTGGTAGAATTAATTGCAGTGCTTGATAAAATCATTACATCGCCGGCTACAACTCCTCCAGGTTTGTTTATGGTAAACAAAGTACCGGAAGTAGCACGCTTTGCAGCGCTGGCTTTGCCTCTGAATTTGATCTGCCCATTGGTTTGCGCTGGCGCCATTGCCAGGGCCAGCATCATCACTATAATCACAGAACATTTAATGCCTCTTTGTATAGTTGTTGTGGCTTCGCTGATTGTAATCATGCCATCGGACTTAGATCGACCGTCCAATAAGGAGTTGCGTACAATTGGTTTCATAGCGGGAATTTTTGATATAACAGAAATCATAAACCAGGTGATGCTATTTGCAATAACAGGGTATGACCTTATGGTTTTCATTGACCAGGATATTTAAGAGAACATGGCAAAAGCTTAAAATATTTAATAGGAACAGCAGTAGTAATATTCAATCAATAATTCATATTTCTGGAATCATCAACGTCCAAATATCAACCAGGCAATCTTTCTGCACAATCCCTAATATTAGGCAGGCTTATCACAAAAGGGCAGGAGCGGGGCATGCTGAATAAGCCTGGGTTGAAAATTCAGAACTGCAATAAGGTTCGAATCTATAAAAAATTATAGTTCAATATTCGAAAATTCATTCCTGGCTTATATTTATGCAAACTAACTTTCCGGGTGCCGTCATTTCAAATTGCTGGAACAGCTATGATCAAAATAATTCGGTGGTATTTTATCGCTATTGTTTGTTCTTTATATGTTGTTAACGGTTACGATGTGCAAGGCCAGCCACTAACGAATATTGCTTTTGAAAGTCTCACTATAAATGATGGATTGTCGCAGGGAATGGTGAACAGGATTATCCAGGACCGGTTTGGCTTTATGTGGTTTGCCACTAAAGATGGACTTGACCGCTATGACGGCTATCATTTTAAAGTGTACCGGCACGATCCACAAGATCCAACAAGCATTGCTGACAGTCATGTGCAATCCCTGCTGGAAGATTCAAAAGGACGTATGTGGACAGGGACTGCTTCAGGCAATCTTGAATTATTTGATCATGCTTCAGGCAGATTTGAACATATTATGCTCGAAAAAGATAGTACATCTGCAGTTACTATCGGGGAAGTGCATCAATTGGTTGAAGACAAGCAGGGTAATATCTGGGCGCTTTGCGAAAAGCGTGTGTATTTACTGCTGATGCAAAAAAATGCGGACGGCAAAGGCAATCCATGGCGGGTTAAGAAAATAGACATCCCAAGGCCTCAGCCGGCGAATAAATTGTTTGTTTCAAAAGCCGGGGTAATTTATCTCTACAACATTTTTGATTCGGTTATCTATACCTGGGACAAGCAGCAACAATGGTTGCCCTGGAAAGTAGTGAGTGATTATTTTTCGAACAACAAAACAAAGGATGCGGTTCGCATAAGTGGTTTGCTGGAAGACAGCATTTCAAATCGTGTGTATGTAGTATATAATAATGGTATTATACAAATTGACAATAACAAACCGAAGTTGATCCTGGATAGAACAATGCAACTTTTCCCACACAGTTTTTTAGACAAGTCAGGAAATATTTGGTTTTTGGATGAAAAGCATCTGACAGTTTTTAACCTGTCGTCCGGGCAATCAAGATTTATAGGTTCTGGTGATGAGAACATACAATACCATCTCACGCTTATCCAAAGTACTTATCTGGATCGCAGTGGAATGATCTGGATGGGTACCGGTGGTTACGGTATTATTACACTCGATCCATGGACCGAACGATTTCATCATCTTGACAAAAATTCCATTTATAATTTTAAGGAGGGAGCAGATGGGCGAATGATGGTAAATAATGGTTGTGCCTGTTATAAAACATTGGATAAAAATTCCGGGCTATACACGGACTCCATTCCCTTTTCTAACGCAAAAAAAATCTATGAGAACTTTAATGATTTTTCTATCCCAACTTTTACTGACAGCCTGCATCGTCGTTGGTTTGCGGACAATGAAAGATTGTTATGCTATAATGAAGTAACCAAAAAAGCAGTTAGCTATCCCATCCCGCTTAAGAATATTTCAAACAACTACGGGTTGTCGATGGCACTTTGGGGCGATGCGCAGAACCAGGTGTGGCTGGGTGGCGCAGAAGGTTTGCTATGTTTCAACATTGCCACCAAAACCTGGAAAATTTACCGGAATAATCCTGCCGATAAAACCACTTTAAGCTTTAATGTGGTGTTTACGCTATGTCCCGATCCGGCGGAGCCACAGCGGTATTTGTGGGTAGGAACGAATGGCGGCGGTCTCAACCGGCTTGATATGGGCACAGGCAAGTTCAAACGTTACACTACCAGCGAAGGTCTGCCAAATAACGTTATTTACGGATTGCTGCATGATGATGTCAACCGCTTATGGATGAGTACCAATAAAGGAATTTCCTGTTTTGACCCGGCTAAAGAAACCTTTCAGAATTATGAAGAAAAAGACGGCCTGCAAAGCAATGAATTTAACCATGATGCATTCATGAAAGGAAGTGATGGTACATTGTATTTCGGTGGCCTTAACGGCTTTAATTATTTTGATCCCAGGGAGATCATCCCCAATGCAGTTATACCACAGGTAGCTTTTACAGATTTCAGGATCCGCAATCTTTCAATCACACCTAAACAGTCGGACGCTGTATTGTCATCCCCCATTTACATGACGAAGAGCGTCGAACTCCCTTACAGTGATAATATGTTCAGCTTCGAATTTGCAGCACTCGATTTTACGGCTCCGCAACGAAATCAATACAGGTATAAGATGGAAGGATTTGATAAAGATTGGATCAATTCAGGAAATTTAAATACGGTTGCTTACACCAATCTTGATCCGGGTACTTACACCTTTAAAGTAAAAGGAAGCAATAAAAATGGAATATGGAATGAAGCAGGAACTTCTATACAAATAACCATTCTTCCACCCTGGTATATGACCTGGTGGTTTAGGATACTTGGTGCTGCTACCGTATTTGCTATAGCCTATGCATTTTATAAATACCGCCTGAACAAGGCCGTGGAATTAATGGCGGTGCGCAATAGAATTGCCAGCGATCTGCATGATGAAATAGGCAGTAACCTTAGCAACATTTCCATCTTCAGCAATGTGGCACAACAAGAAAAACAAGGATCTGTGCAGGTGTCACATATGCTGGACAGGATAAGTGAAAATGCACAAGCATCTATGGAAGCAATGAATGATATAGTGTGGATGATAAAGGCCGGCAATGACCGGTTTGAAAACATTATGGTACGGATGCGCACCCATGCTTCCGAGGTAATTGAAGTCATCGGTTATCAGCTGGAATTAAAATTTGATGAAGGGCTGAATAACATAAAGCTGAATATGAATGACCGGAAAAACTTCTATCTCATTTTTAAAGAGGCTGTAAATAATATTGCCAAGTATGCAAATGGAAACGAGGTTCAAATTGAAGTGAAACTAAAGAATAGGGATATAGAATTAATAATAAGAGATGATGGAGCAGGCTTTGATCCAAAGCTGGTAAGCCATGGAAACGGACTTGTAAATATGCAGACCCGTGCCAAACTCTTAAATGGAAAATTAACTGTCAGCAGCACCCCGGGACATGGAACTATCATTGAGCTTAGCTTTCCGGTATAATTATGCAGTGGCTGATAAACTTAGCCAGTGGTAACTACTATTAGGGATAACGGCTTTGGTACTCATCTTTTATTTTTGACAAATGGCGATAAGAGTAATGGTGTACGATGACAACCTGGGAAGGCAAGAGGCTTTAAAATTCCTGATCGCCGGTACAAGTGATATGGATTTTGCGGGATCAAGGGAAAATTGTAATGCCGTAGAGGAAGATATTGCCAGGTTTGAACCCGATGTGGTGCTGATGGATATTGATATGCCTGTGGCAAACGGTATTGACGGATTAAAGCGAATAAAAAAAATTAAACCGGACGTTTTTATTATTATGCAAACGGTGTTTGAAGATGAAGAAAAGATTTTTGCGGCGATTCGGGCAGGAGCCGATGGTTATTTTCTAAAAAAGACAGCACCAGGCAAATTAATTGAAGGCATCAGGGATGTATTGGAAGGTGGTGCACCCATGACGCCGCTGGTAGCTAAAAAAGTACTGGGTATGTTTCAACACCAGGCCTCTCAAAAAAAAGAAAACCTGTTTAACCTTACCGATCGTGAAGTGGAAATACTTTCTATGCTTACGAAAGGGATGAGCTACAAAATGATTGCCGATGCAACGTCTATAAAATTTCATACCGTAAACACTCACCTAAAAAACATTTACGAAAAGCTGCATGTGCATTCGGCTACGGAAGCTGTTGCCAAGGTATTAGGTCAGAAGTTATATAACACACCTTAAAGATTTAACTGATTAAAGAGATCGTAAGAGCGGTTTTATTATCAGCGGCGGCAAGGCAGCGTTTGCATTATATCCCATCCGGTTAAGGGCAACGGCATCACGTTGCACCTTGAAATCCAGAACTTACAAATCATTTATCTTTCAGCCTCTTTCTGTTTTCCAAATGCAAAAAAAGGCACATAGGTCATTTTTTATAGTTCTTATTACTTGCTTACTGTTCTCAGAAAGCAATGCTCAAAGTTTTTCAGAAAAATACATTACCAATTATCGCTATTACTCCGTAAAAGATGGCCTGGCAAGCAGGGAAGTTTTTTGCGCTGTACAGGATAGCCTGGGTTTTATGTGGTTTGGTACCCGTAATGGGTTGAGCCGGTTTGATGGCAGCACATTCAAATCTTTCTCGAAACTCAGCCATGGCCTCTCCGATAATAAGGTGATACAATTAGCCAGGGACAATCACAACAGGCTTGTCATAATATACGGACATCCCAACTTGCCGCGGGGAGCCATCAAGGTGGAAGTTTTTGATCTTAAAAATTATAAGGTGCTTAGCCTTTCAGAGGCCTTCCCGGGGATTCCGTTTAGCATGGAACATGTGTTTTGGGTAGCCAATAATGGTGATGGACTAGACTTCCTCGTCAACAACCCAATGCAATGCTGGCATTTGGGAGTGAATGGCTTTACTAAAAGAGCTGATATTCCCATGTACGATAGTTTCTGGGCCGATAAACACGCTATTACGCAGGGAACACTTTTTACCACTATGGGCCAATATTGCCTGTTTTATAAAAACAAAGTTGCCATAGGCTCTGTTCCTAACCAGCTTATTACTGAGCGTGGCGTTTTTGCATTGTCAACCGAACAGTCCTGGTTTCAATTTTCCCAGGAAGGCGACCCGTTGATACAAGATCACAAAGGCCATTACTGGCAACTCGGCCCGGATGGTAAAATGAAAACATTAACCCCGTTTAAATTTAAAGTGGAAGATTGGGCAACCGCCCGTGGTAATAGTTATGAAGTAATGCAGTTCGAGATCAATTCCGGGATCAAAATGCTTACAGGCGAAGACGTCATTGAACTGGTATCGGCCAAAGACCTTGCTTTTTCATCTGTCATAGGGCTATACAGTTATTATAAAGACAAAATGGGCAAATACTGGCTTTGCACGTCCGGCGGGTTGTACAAGGTGTCTGTAACGCATAACCGGTTTACCAAATATCTTACTAAAAGCCAATTGCACGACCAGGAGAATAACCAGGCCCGTGGCATTACTACCGATGATCATGGAAATTTATATGCCAACCTGTGGCTCCGCACCTACGTCACCGGTAATGGCTCTACTCATTTTGTTGGCGAGCAGAGCCAGATCCAGTATGGACTTTGCCAGTTGGGCGGAAAATTATATAGCGGTAGTTATTTCCTGAAGATATTGGATGCCAAAACCCTCGCCCTTATCCGGAAAATAGATCTGAACGGTCAAAGCGATATATGGAACATTGAACCTTACGGGGATTCACTCTTATTGTTGTGCTGCCGTAGGTTCGTCTGGATTTTCAATACCCAAAATTACCGTCTGCAGGCAGTAGGTTATCAAAACAAGGATATCCCTGTCGTGGATATGGCATATCGCATACAAATGGTCACCGGGGGCAAATGCTGGGTGGTTGCACAGAATGGTATGTACCTTCTGGATTTGAATACCCGCAAAATGATCGACTATTATGGTCGGCAGGCTATTGACAGCAGCAAAAAATTGCCTTTTGATATCATCCACGATGCATGGCCCGATGGGCAGGGTAATATCTGGGTGCTTACCAATGGCCAGGGCCTGTATCGTTGGAATATTACTTCGCATAGCTTGCTCCAGTTCACTACCGCCACCGGTATGCCCTCCGATGTGCTGTACCGCATCGAGGCCGATAACAGCAATCACATTTGGGTGAGCACCGACAACGGACTGGCCCGCATCAACCTCGCCAACCTGCACATTAATACATACACAACGGCCGACGGTATTACGCACGACGAATTTAACCGGGTGTCTTCTTACAAAAGGAGCGATGGGCGACTCTATTTCGGAGGGCTCGATGGTGTCACCAGCTTCGATCCGGAAGATTTTGAACAGGATACAGCATTGTCAAACGAACCGCTGAGAGTAGTTTCTTTCAACCAGTTTTCGGCTAATGAAGACAGGCTGATAGATAAAACCATGGCTTTGCAGCAGTCGGCAAAAATCGTATTAAATCCTGGCGACCGTTTTTTTACCCTTGACTTCAGGCTGCTCGACTATGAAGAAGGAAAGAGAGTATACGCATACAAAGTGGATGGTATTGACAAGGACTGGAACCTCTTGTCCGACCCAAGCCTTCACATAAGCGGCCTGGCGCCCGGAACTTACACCCTGCATGTAAAAGGTCAGAATGCAAGGCGGCAATGGTCGGCCGATATGCTTGCTATTCCTATAGAGGTAGAAGCTCCATTTTGGGAAAAGAACTGGTTCCGGTTGTTGGCTATCCTTATACTGGTAGCGATAGCGGTTTTGATATTTAGCTGGCGCACCCGGCAACTGCGGAGGTCGAAGGAGGCTTTGGAGCGCACTGTAGATAAACGAACGCAACAATTGCGTGAATCACTTGATCAGAAAGACTTGATGATGAAGGAAATTCATCACAGGGTAAAGAATAACCTGCAGGTGATAAGCAGCCTGCTGAACCTGCAGCTAAGCCGCACTGCTGATGTAGCTATACAGGAAGCGCTTACAGAAAGCAAGAACAGGGTACTGTCCATTGCTTTTATCCATCAAAACCTTTACCAGCACAAAGACCTGAAAAGCGTAGAAATGAAAACTTTTATACAGGATCTCTGTAACCACATACAGGATGTTTTTACAAAGCCAGAACAGCCTGTTGCCATTGCACAGGATGCAGCAGAAATATTTCTAGATATAGATACTGCCGTACCATTGGGTCTTATTATCAACGAACTGCTCACAAACTCATTTAAATACGCTTTTGAAGATAACAAGGCAGGCAAAATAGACATTCAGCTATCGGCTGTATCGCAAGGTAATTACCTGTTCCGCTATCATGATGACGGCAAGGGATTGCCGCATGATTTTGATGCGGCAAAGTCATCTTCACTGGGAATGCGGCTGGTAGGCAGGCTTGCTGAGCAGCTTGGCGGGAGCCTGGAATATCATTATGAAAATGGCAGTTTGTTTATTTTGCATTTCAGGGATTTTGAAGAGCGACAGAAAATGGAATAAAATACCCGCATAAGCATGCACAAAATAAAGATCGCAATTGTGGAGGATGATATGATCATCGCCGACGACATCGGCCTGATGCTGGAGGCGCTTGGCTATGAATTGTTGTGGCATGCACCGCGTTACACTGCTGCCCTTGATAAGTTGGAACAGCAGCAGCCTGATCTTTTGTTACTTGATATACAACTTGGCGGAAAACTTGATGGCATTCACCTCGCACAGGTGATAAAAGAACAATACGGCATCCCTTTTATTTTTCTTACTGCCAATGCCGATGCTGCCACCATTGAAAGGGCCAAGAAGGTCAACCCCATGGCATATCTTACAAAGCCCGTTACCAAAAGCCTGGTGTATTCTGCCATTGAAATTGCATTGAGTAACTACAATGAAACGCAGGCCGTGAATTCTATTAGCAGTGCTGGCGCTGCTACCCGTGATTCGGTCTTTGTAAAAGATGGAAACCAGTACCGTAAAATAAATTTCAATGATATCGTATGCCTGCAAAGTGATGGCAACTACATTACTGTGCAGTTGGCTGATCACTCAAAAGTGCTGGTCCGCAGTTCACTGCCCGACCTGCTGCAGCAGCTCGATCCCATTCATTTTATAAGAGTGCATCGCAGTTATGCTATCAATATTCGCATGGTGGATGCTGTATTGCCCGATGAAATAAAAATGAAGACTATGCTGGTGCCCTTTGCCAAAACCTATAAAGAGGATTTGTTTAAGGCGTTGAGGATAGGTGAATAAGCATTACGTTCAAATCCGGTTACCTATTTTTAAACCCCCTGTTTCTCTTTTTCATTCGCCGCCTTGGGGCATTTTTCTTACTTAAGGATTCTTCTGTGATTTTGCCAAATCCCAGCTTTCAATTATTTCATACCAAAAAACGGGAGCCTCATACCATTTTCTAAAACCGCCTGCTCAAAATGAGTTGTTTTATGCTCTAAAATAACCAACATGCTTATCAGCAAAATGGATAAGGTCATCATTCAGAGAACGCAATTAGGTATTTGCTGCCCTGCCTGTGGAGGCGACCTGGAACTTTCGAAAGAAGAAGGAAAACGCAGTTGGCTGAAATGGCTTTTGGCCCGCTGGTTTAAAGCTAAACGGTACACCTGCAACAATTGCCAAAAGCGGGTGAGGGTCTTTTAATAACTGTAATTGTAATATGGACTTTACGCTTAAAACGGTACGGAAATCTGGGGCTTAGAGAAGTTGCGACGAGAGGTAAAGCTCCTTACACCTGATAAAAATGCATAGCTATATTGTTCTAACTCCAACTAACATTTTCCAGTAAACCTGCACACAATATTAACCGGACTTAGTACTTCATTTTAATAACTGTTTATATGACTTACTGCAAACCAACTAATTGCCTTAGCAGGAGATTTAGTACCAGGTATCAGGTACTAAGAGTGCTTGTGATTTGTGTAATGGGAACTTACTCCCTGTTACTGCCATCTCAAAGCCAAGCCCAAGTGAATGTCGTAGCCGGCGGCTTTTATGGTGAAACATTTTCAAGCATCTTTAATGATGGTTCTGGTATTGGCACAACGCCAAACGGCTGGATGGTGCGCAGCTCGACAACTATCAATACGATATCGCCCTATAGTGCACTTTCGAATACTGTGCAATTTACTGGTGCAGGTCAACCAACAACAGAAGGGCGTTATGTTTTCGGAGCACCCATTGGCGACAATGCGATCGGGGGCATGTCGAGAGGTACCCTAATGATTGGCGTGGACCTGTTAAATTCGGGTGCTACCGGCATTTCATCCATCACTGTTGGCGCAACACTTGAGAAATATAAAACGGGTACTTATGCCTCGACTTACCAGACGTATTATTCATTGGATGGTGGCAACTGGACCGCCTATGGCAACCCGGTGTTTATAAGCCCGGATTTTTCCAGCGCTACCTGTACAAATCCCTGTACAACAATGAATGCAGGCGGCAATGTGAGCGCATATGTTGCACCCGGTGCTCACATTTATCTCGCCTGGGTGTTTTCGCAACCAACCCAGGATGGATTTTCAGTCCCCAACAATTACCAGGCATGGGGCATTGATGACATCGTAATAACCCCGGCACAAACAAATTTGCCCACGTTGTCAAGTCCAACTGCGGTACCTTCCACCATAACAGCCACCTTGGGTGCCGCTGTTAACAACAATGACCCGGCGCCGATTACATCCCGCGGAACGGTTTGGGATGTAAACACGAATCCCACTATTAATGCACTTGCAGAAGGCGGTACAACTAAAGCTGCTTTTTCGCATAACAGGACGGGCTTTAACGCCAACACGTCTTATTTCTATCGTGGGTATGCTGTCAATATCCGTGGCACCGGCTATTCTTCAAACGCTACATTTACTACACTATCCAATCCTCCTGTTTCTCAAGCAGCGAGCAACGTCGTAATCAACGGGTTTAGGGCTAATTGGTCGGCGCCAGCGGTACAAGGTTCCGCATCGTACACTTATACAGTTGAAATTGCCACCAATTCAGGTTTTACAACGGGTTTTCAGTCAGTATCGGTGTCGTCATCCACTTTTTTCTATGATTTCACTGCTTTGCCACTTACTGATTATTGGTACAGGGTTAAGGTTGTTAATGCCGGTGGAAGTTCCGCCTATTCAGCCGTTCAAACCCTGCAAACACCTACGTCTGTGAATTGCTCAGGGACTCCGGCCTCAGGTACTGTCAACTCTTCCAATGGTACCAGCTTTTGCAGCGGGGCGGTCAGTTCTACTTTAACTCTCAGCAGTGATTATTCGACAGCCCTGGGGATCACTTACCTGTGGCAACAGTCAACCGACGGCGTCAATTACTCAAATGCTGCAGGCAACAACAATAGCCCATTTTATAGTTTGCCTGCGCTTACTCAAAGCACTTATTTCAAGTGCACAATTGCATGTACTGTAAGCGGACTTTCTACTACCACCGACCCCATATTCATTACCATCGATGGTGTAGAGATAGATGTTCGGGGCAATGGCGTTTCAATAGCAGATGGCGACAACGCATCAACCGTTACCGATAATACCAATTTTGGTAACGTACGTGTGAGCACTTCAGCCACCAACCAGTTTGTGATCTTCAATACAGGAAATTTATCCCTTAGTGTGACGGGTATCACGATCACCGGAACTAACAGTGCAGATTTTGTGTTGGTCAGCCCACCAACTTTCCCTTTGTCGATCGCACCAGGTAATTCTCAAACGATCAACATACAATTTACCCCTGCACTTTTAGGAACAAGAAACGCAACGGTGAATATTGCCAGTAACGATTGTAATGAGGCCACGTATGATTTTGCTGTATCGGGCACAGGTGTTTTGCCGGAAATAAACGTAACAGGAAATGGCTTAACAATACCTGATGGAAACACTGCCACATCCACTAACGATAACACCAACTTAGGATCTGTGGTCGTAAACAATTCGACAACAAAACAGTTTGTGATAGCAAATACCGGCTTACTAGATCTTAATGTAACAGCGATCAGCTTTTCGGGTACAAACGGAACTGAATTTACTCTTATGAGTCCTGCAACTCCTTTTACAGTTACAACAGGAGGAACTCAAACGATCACTGTTCAATTTTCACCATTGGCTATCGGGACCAGAACAGCTACTATTAACATTGTGAACAATGATGCTAATGAGGCGAATTACGATTTCGTTTTAACGGGAGCAGGAACAACTCCTGAAATAGATGTAAGAGGTAATACGATCTCAATAGCTGATGGTGACATAACACCATCCACCGCAGATAACACTGACTATGGCATAGTACAGGTGAACTCAACGCTTTCAAAACAGTTCGTTGTGCATAATACTGGTACATCAAGTCTTAATGTGTCCGATATCAATTTTTCAGGACTAAACAGCAATGAATTTACGCTTGTAAGTCCGGCTGTTCCGTTTACAGTTAATTCATCTGCCTCACAAGCGATCACTGTTCAGTTAGCACCCTTAGCAACAGGAGTACGAACTGCTGTGCTCAACATTACAAGTGATGACCTGGATGAGGCCGGTTATAATATAACACTCCAGGGTACGGCAGCAGTGCCGGCAGCAGCATTAAGCCTCGATGGTTCTAATGACTATGTTCAGTTGCCGCATATGTTTAATCCTGCTAATTCTTCATTTACAGTAGAGGGAAATGTCCGTGTCAATAATGTTACCGGAACAAAATATATTTTTCAGCAGGAAGATGTAAGTGGAACTGGCAGGTTGCTACTGGGACTTGACAACGGCAGGCCTTATACATTTTTTGGCGGGGTAGCCAATCTATATGCCACTACGGTATTGCAAACCAATACCTGGTATCATTTAGCTGTAACCTGGGATGGAACTAATTATTCTATTTATATCAATGGCGTTTTGGAAGCAACAGCACCAAAGATCGCTGAATCTACTTTAGGTGGCCTGAAGCTTGGTGCTAACAAAGGTGCGTCCGTTACCCTGGATGGTACCTATGATGAAGTGCGGGTATGGAGTTATGCCCGCAGCCAGTCGGATATTCAGGGTTCAATGAATTGTGAGATAAGTGCTCAATGCGGTTTACTGGCAGCATATCATTTCAACCAGGGATTTGCGGGTGTTGACAATACTGGTATCAACACATTAACAGATGCCAGTGGTAATAGCAACACTGGCACTTTAACGAATTTTGCTTTGAATGGTAGCACCAGTAACTGGATAGAGCCAGGCAACATAACAACCGGCAATTCCTGCACTGCCGGCACTGCTGAAATAAACATAATAGGTAATGGATTGACTATAGTAGATGGTGACATTACCTCTTCTACCACAGATAATACAGATGCAGGCTCTGTTTTGTTGGGCGCGGGTATAACAAAGCAATTCGTGATTGCGAATACAGGAAGTGCAGCATTGGTTGTTAATTCGGTATCATTTGCGGGTGCTGCTGCTAGTAATTTTTCATTGGTATCAGCCCCTTCCTTCCCTCTTACAATTACTGCAGGCAGTAGCGAAACGATAACCGTTCTATTTGTTCCCTCTGTAACAGGGCTGCGTGCAGCGACGATCAGTATAAATAATAATGATTGTAATGAAAGCTTATATGACTTCGCATTGCAGGGAACTGGTGTCACCCCTGAAATAAATGTGTTGGGAAATGGGATTGCAATAGCAGATAACAAAGTCACTGTCAATACACTCGATAATACTGATTTTGGATTTGTACAGGTTAGCAACCAGGTCACAAAGCAATTTACTATTCAGAATACAGGCAGCGGGACACTTACTGTTTCATCGATTGTTTTTACAGGCATACACAACAGTGAGTTTACTTTAGTAAGCCCCCCGGCATTTCCTCTTTCTATTGCTCCTGCAGGATCACAAACGATCACTGTGAGATTCCTGCCTCTGGTGGCAGGCGTTCGTGCTGCTGCCATCAGCATCAGCAACAGCGACCTGGATGAAGGCACTTATAATTTTGCATTGCAGGGCGCTGGCTCTAACCCAAGTGAGGCGTTGGCGTTTGATGGCGTCAACAACTTTGTTCAACTACCATTCTTGTTTAACCCTGTCGCAACTGCATTCACAATCGAGGGTAAAGTACGGTTCAATAGTTTTTCGGGAACGAAATATATTTTCCAGCAGGAAGATGCCAGCGGCACCGGCAGGACATTGCTTGGATTGAACGGCAGCCAGCTTAATGCCTTTTTTGGCGGCACGAACCTGGTTGGAACGACAACGTTGTCAACAGGAACCTGGTACCATGTCGCTGTCACCTGGGATGGAACTAGCTACTCGATTTACCTGGATGGAAACTTGGAAGCCACGGCTACACGCACCGCGGAATCAACTTTAGGAGGATTAAAATTGGGCACCAACAAAGCGGCTTCGGTTTTCCTCAATGCTGCTTATGATGAAGTGCGTATTTGGAATTATGCCCGCAGCCAGGCAGATATACAAGCTGTAATGAACTGCGAAATAAGTGCACAGTGCAACTTGCTGGCGGCTTATCACTTCAATCAGGGCCTTGGCGGTGCTGACAATCCTGGCATCAATACACTGATTGACGCAAGTAGTAATGGCAGGGATGGTACACTGATGAATTTTGCACTAAGTGGAAATAGCAGTAACTGGATTGAGCCAGGTGCTATTACAAGCGGTACCAATTGCTCTTTATTACTCCCTGTGATCAATATTTATGGAAACAATGTAAGCATTCCTAATCTTGATGTAACGCCCTCTTTGCAGGATAACACGCTATTTCTTTCTTCCGAAAATATACCGCTTACCAAGGACTTTGAAATTAGGAATACCGGCTCCAGTTCGCTTGTTATTTCGACAATAAATATTACCAGCCAGCCATTTGTTGCATCGCCGGAATTTACACCTGTGGCACCTTCAAGTTTTCCTGTTAGTATCGCTCCGGGTACCTCACAAGTGTTTACACTGCAATTTCTGTCTTCTAATCCAAGCGTATATCCATACACCATTACTATTGTAAGTAATGATTGCCAAACTGCATCATATTCTTTCACTGTTAAAGGAACTTATAACGGAGCTGCATTATCCTTTGATGGATTAGATGATAAAGTAAATGTGAGCGGGATCAACCTGGCTGACAAATCATTTACGATAGAATTCTGGGAAAGAAATTTCCAGAATAATGATAACGATGATTTCATTGCCGCCTTAGGCAGTTCTGCCACCACAAATAATTATCTCCATATTGGCTATAGGGCAAATAATAATTTCACATTTGCATTTTGGGGTAACGACCTGGATATACCAGTAACCCGCGATGTCAACTGGCATCATTGGGCGTGTGTCTATGATACGAGTATTAGAACCGGCAGCAATCGTTTTATTTACAGGGATGGTGTATTGATAGCACAGGACCGTACGTCTTCTGCATTTAAAGGCAGCGGAACTTTTACTGTCGGCAACCTTCCTGCCCTTTCAAATTCCAATTATTTTGGTTTCATAGATGAATTACGTATATGGACAATAGCCAGAAGTCAGCAGGCAATACAGGCTAATATGAACTGTGAGTTAAACAGTCAATGCGGCCTGGAAGCCAGCTATCATTTCAACCAGGGCATTTACCTTTTTAACAACAGCACAGAAACCACACTTACAGATGCAAGTGGCAGTAACCACAACGGATCTCTTCAAAACTTTGCTCTGCAAGGGGGTACCAGCAATTGGATTGCTCCGGGTGGAGTTGTCACCGGTTCTTCCTGCACTCCAATTTTTCCAATGATCAGTGTGGCAGGCAATAATGTAACGATCGCTAATGGAGATAATACGCCTTCTGCTGCCGATAACACCAGTTTTAATTCCAACGGCGTATTAACTGCATCCACACAATATACAATTCAGAATACCGGCAATTCGAATCTCTCTGTAACAGGCATTAGCTTTAGCGGGGGAACTGCGTCATCGTTTTCGCTTATAACACCACCCGTTTTCCCATTAGTAATTGCTGCCGGCAGCAATTATTCAATTACAGTGCAGGTGTCAGGTTCAGGACCAGGACAAAAAAGCACAACATTGCAAATTCAATCCACTGATTGCACCGTGCCCGCCTATACGTTCGCGATCACGGGCACACTGACCGTGCAGGAGATAACCATTGAAGGTAACGGTGTTGACATAGCCGATGGCGACCTGGCTCCCCGGACAGCGGACAACACTGATTTTGGGAATATTGCTGTTGGCAACAGCGATAGCCGCCAGTTTGCCATTCGAAACACAGGAGCATTCCCGCTTACGATAACAGGCATCTCACTGTCAGGAACAAACGCGACAGATTTCAGCATACAAACTCCAACTATTTTTCCAGTTACAATTCCCGTTGCTGGTCAATTAGACCTCACTTTGGCTTTAATGCCAACTTCCAGTGGCAGCAAGTGGTCAACCGTTATCATTGCAAACGACGATCCTAATGAAGGAAGTTTTGACTTTGCTATTCGTGGTGGAATACCCGAGCCTGGTGCGGCACTGGATTTTGACGGAGTTAACGACCGGGTTACAGTAGCCTCCGGCATTTCGATACCTGGCTCATTTACCATTGAATTTTGGGCTAAGCGAAGCACAACTACTTCATCAACGAATGATTTTGTCGTAGCGAGGGAGACGACCGCGTTTACAAACCGCAGGCTTACAATCGGGTTTAAACCAACCGGTGAATTTAGTTTCTCTTACTCCAACAGCAGCCTTAATGCTTCTGCAACTTACAATGACCTGTTATGGCATCATTGGGCATGCGTGTATCAGGCGGGTGCAAACAATCGCTATATATACCGGGATGGTATCCTGGTTGCACAGGATGCTGCTCCCGGCAGCCTTGAGAGTTTTGGCGCATTCACAATTGGCGGCAACCCGGCTATCGTTGGAGGGTTAGATGCGAGTGAAGGAATGTTTAACGGCCAGATAGATGAGTTACGTGTGTGGACGGTTGACAGAGCTGCCCAGCAAATAATGGCCTACAAGGATTGTGAATTTGCGCTGCCCCAGTGTGGTTTACTGGCACAATACCATTTTAACCAGGGACTTGCAAGGGCAGACAATTCAAATGAGACCTCCCTAACAGATGCAGGTGGTAATGGATTGTATGGTACTTTATCCAACTTTACTTTGGCCCAGGAAAACTCGAATTGGGTTGCAGAAGGTGGCGTTATTTCAGGTACTTCATGTAGTGCGCCGCAGATTACCGTAAAGGGTAACGGGGTAGCTATTGCCGATGGAGACAATACCCCGGGACCTGCTGATAGTACAGATTTTGGCAACATTGGCATATCAGGTAGCATCAGGAATTATGTGATCAGCAACGCCGGCACTGAAGATCTCACAGTTACTGCTATAACTTTAAGCGGTACCAATGCAGCGAGGTTTTCATTTACGACTCTTCCAACATTTCCACTTGTACTCACGCAGGGTCAAACAAGAAACTTACCGGTTTTGTTTTCACCGATTGATACTTTTGTTAATACTGCAATCATCAATATCACACACGGAATAGGTTGTGTATACGATTTTGCCATTAATGCAAAAGGGTTGTCGGAGCCGGGTGCCTGTTTGCGCTTTAATGGTGGCTTTGGAAAATATGTGCAGACACCGAGTGTTTCTTCGGGTTCGTTCACATTTGAATGCTGGGCAAAAAGATCGGGCAGCGGCACAAGAGACATTTTTGTCAGCCAGTCGTACACTGGTTCGGGACGAAATTTTGAATTTGGTTTCCTGCCGGACAATAGTATCAGTTTTTCCTTAAATGGCTTTATTGACCAACTAACAGTAAGCGGGTTGTCAGACAATTCATGGCATCATTGGGCATGTACATTCCAAAATGAGGTCGCAACTATTTATCGTGATGGGATACAGGTGGGTCAAAAGCAGTTCGCATTATTTGGTGGTGGGATCAATGGGGGTGTCCTGCAAATAGGAAGATCATACAACAGCAATACATTCAATGGAGATATTGATGAGGTGAGGTATTGGCAAACCGTTCGAACGCCAGCAGAGATACAGGCTGATAAGAACTGCGAGATAAGCGGCTTCCGTTGTTACCTGGCGCTCAATTATCATTTTAACCAGGGCTTTACATTTGGAGATAACAGTGCAATAACGGCGGTAGATGATTCAAGCGGAAATGGTAATCATGGTACCATTGTTGATCCGTTCACCGGTTCAGCGAGCCCGGTCTGGGTTGCTCCTGGCGGAGTTGTGAGTGGTGTAACATGCACAGCGGCAAGCTATCCTGCGATAGCAGTCGGTTATAGCGGGGTCAATATCCCAAATAACAGCTATGGTACGCCGTCACCAGGCGATGCCCGATACCTGGATACGGTAAAACCAGGTTCAGCGTTTGTTGAAAGATCATTTGTGATCCATAATACCGGGTCAGCAGGTCTGTCGGTTACCAATATAGAAACGACATCCTTTGGTTTTTCAATTGTAAATACGCCGTCCTATCCTTTTACTGTAGCGCCGGGCGATTCGGTTGAATTTACAGTACGCTTTTCGATAAGCGCAAACAATGATTATACCAGCCTGGTGAACATTTACAGCAGCGACTGCCAGAACAGTTTTTATTACTTTCTTGTCAAGGCTGTCGTCTCTTATCCAGAAATCACAGTAAATGGTAATAGCAATTTCATTTTCGATGGTCAAACATTTATTAACCCCGATTATAATACAGGCTTCGGGGAGTTACTTGTTGGCAATAGCATTGAAAAAGAATTTGTAATTATAAACCATGGCGTTCGTGACTTGCAGATCAGTGATATCAATATTGCGGGATCTGGCCAATCGCAGTTCACGCTCATCGCTCCGACAACCTTCCCGTTTGCAATAGCGCCTAGCGAAGACACAACGATCAGAGTGAGGTTCTCGCCAACATCCGCCGGCATACACAATGCAACGATACACATTCTGAATGATGATCCGTCAGAAGCCGATTTCGATTTTGCAATACAGGGTACAGCTGGTGTTATTGCAAGTTCGCTTTCCTTCGATGGAAGTGATGATAAGGTGTCTGTGCCTTCAGGCATTCAATTAGCAAACAGTTCCTTTACCATCGAGTTTTGGGCAAAGCGAAATGGCAGCGATAGGTTTGATATGGTTGCCGGCCAGGGCCAGGTACCTAATCAAAACCAGGTTCTTCATATCGGCTTCAGGGATAATAACAATTTCACTTTTGCATTTTTTGGTAATGATCTTGACGTGCCAGGCTTATCGGACAACCAATGGCACCATTGGGCCTGTGTATACAACTCAGGAATTACATCGACGAATAACAGGTTTATTTACCGGGATGGAATTCTTGTAGCAAGCGATCTGGCCAATGGTGATTTTGAAGGTTCGGGAGATTTTGAAATTGGCAGAATGCCAGACCTAAGTGGTCATAGTGGCTATGAGAATCTCAATGGATACAATTTCAATGGTAATATAGATAACCTGCGTGTATGGAGATATGCTTTGAGCCAGGAAAGGATAACCGCATCTATGAACTGTGAAATTAACGATCAACGATGCGGATTGGTAGTAAACTACCTTTTCAACCAGGGATTGGCAGGGTTAAATAACCAGGCGGAAAATACATTGAAGGATAACAGCGGTAATCATTTTGATGGTGGACTGCAGGGATTGGCATTGAATGGAAGTACGTCGAACTGGGTGGACGATGGTGGCGTGACCAGCGGAAACATTTGTGCCTCCTTCGATCCTGTACTTTCTGTTTCAGGAAATGCAAATACCATTTCAAATGCAGATAATACGCCCGACTTCGCTGACAGTACCAATTTTGGAAATGTACATGTTGGCACTAACACAACACGACAGTTTGTAATTTCAAATACAGGAAACGCAACACTGGAAATTGGCGCTCTTTACATTGACGGAAGTAGCCAGTTTAGTATTCTTAATACACCATCGTTGCCATTATCAATACCAGCGGGCAATTCGGTTTCAGTTTCCATCCTGTTTGAGCCGCAACAACCTGTCGTTGAAAATGCGGTTGTGTATGTAGGAACAAGTGGTTGTCAGCCAGATGAATTTACATTTAGTATACAGGGCACGGGCACATTAGCTGAAATAATCGTACAAGGCAATAACATTAGTGTACCAAACGGCAGTGCCGCAACTTTCATAGCAAATGGAACTGATTTTGGTACTATAGAATCCGGACAGCAGCAGTATGTTATTCAAAATCCGGGTAATGAAACACTAGTCATTAACAGTATACAAATAAGCGGAACAAACGCTGCCAATTTTGTATTAACTGATCCTGTCAATTTTCCTGTAAGTGTTCTGCCTGGCGGCATGCGATCTATAACAGTGCGTTTCACTGCAAGCTTTATAGGTCTGCACACAGCCACTATAACTATCAACAGCAATGATGAAAGTGATCCATTGTATTCGTTCGCGGTGCAAGCCACGGCGCCTGAACCTGAAATAAATGTGCTGGGTAATGGTAGCAATATAACGTTAGGAGACGGAACTCCTGATGCAGCTGATAATACATATTTTGGAACCGTTGGTAATGGAGTTACCGAAACCCGTGATTTTGTTATTCAAAATCCAGGTGCCGGAACACTTGTAATAAGCGATATCAGCTTTACGGGTTTTGGTCCGAATTATTTTTCCGTAGTTGGCAGCACTTCATTCACAGTGCCACCATTCGGCACACACACGATCACAATAGCATACAACGGTGTCACCAGCGGGCAGCACAAATCGCTGATCAACATTAGCAGTAATGATGTAGATGTACCCGTCTATTATTTTGTACTTGCGGCTGATGGAATAATACCCGCTATTACAGTGACAGGTAATAACATTGATATAGCTGATGATGATATTACACCGTCCGCGTCTGATGGTACTGATTTTGGTTCAGTAAATGCGGGTAATACTCAGTATAGAGCTTTTGTTGTGACAAACACAGGTTCTGAAAATCTCGTATTGTCAGATATTTCTTTCACCGGAACTGGCAGTTCTTCATTTAGTTTTTATGGTAGCAGTCCTGCTTTTCCAATAGTATTGACCCCATTCCAGTCATACACATTGCAAATGTTGTTTACGCCTTCAACACAAGGCATCAATACTGCAACTGTAAATATTGAAAGCAATGATCCCGACAATAGCCTGTTTGATTTTGCTGTAAAGGGAATTGCATTATCTCCAGAAATCAGTGTAAGTGGCAACGGTGTTCCAATTGCCGCAGGCGACTTATCTCCCAATATAGCTGATAATACCAATGTTGGTGCTACGGCTACCGGTGTTCCGATTACAAAGGATTTTGTTGTAGAAAATGCGGGAACAGGTAATCTTCTGATTTATAACGTGTCAACAACGCCAGGTTCTGCATTTTCAATCGCGGGTAATCCTTCATATCCCGTAACGGTAGCACCAGGAGATTCATATACGTTCACTGTTCAGTTCATGCCAACGCAAGTAGGAGTGACCAATTCATTCGTCGCTGTAAGCAATAACGACCTTGATGAAAACAATTATTATTTCTACCTGGCAGGTACAGGAACATCTGTTAGTGGCGAGATAGATATCACCGGCAATGGAATATCTATTCCGGACGGTAATGCTGTTACATCAAATGCCGATAATACTGACTTTGGAAATGTATTGGTTAATGGAAATGGGTTTGGGGTTTTTGTTATTCACAATTCAGGCACCGATCCCTTGTATGTTTCTGCAGTTGAGTTTACAGGAGTTAACGGAAGTGAGTTTAACTGGATATCGGGACCCACTTTGCCGCAAACTATATTGCCTAACAGTGACTTGTCATTTACCGTTGAATTTATACCAACAGGAGCGGGTGTGAGGACTGCTACTTTACACATTATAAGCCAGGATGCGGATGAAAGTGATTATGATTTTGCAATAAAAGGAACAGGGTATGTGCTTTCTGCTGGCCCTGATATAGATGTAAAGGATGGAACAGACTTTGTATCCATTAATGATGGAGATGATACACCTGATTTAGCCGATCATACTGATCTTGGGGCTTCAGCGGTAGGTTCCGAAAACTATCAATGGTACTATGTATATAACACCGGGTTACAAGAATTATCTATATCAGGCATTTATTTTGATGGTGTCAATAGCAGTGAATTTAGTTTGCCGCAAGACCCGCAATTCCCGGCCACAGTAGAACCCGGAGGCGTTTACGGTGTGTTAGTACTGTTTAAAGCAAGCAATGTTGGTGTCAGGGAAGCAACACTTCATATTTTAAGCAACGACGACGATGAGCCTGACTTTGATTTTGCATTAAAGGGAACAGCCACCTGTCCGCTGGCCTCATCTGTTACCATTGCCAGTTCTGATCCTTCTGTTTGCTCAAGTAGTTACACATTTATCGAGTTTGCCGGCACGCCTCATAGCATCATTACTTACAAGGTAAATAATGGCAATGGACAGACAATTGAAGTGGAAGATAATGGCTTTGCCAATTTGTATACTGGTCCCCTTACTGTAAATACCACATATAGTCTTGTAAGTGTTTCTTATCCGGATTATCCATCCTGCAACCAGGTTGTGACAGGCAGTGTAACAGTAACGATCGCTGTATCTTATACGTGGACGGGTTTTGCCGGTACTGTGTGGAGTGATCCTGCAAACTGGACTGCATGCGGCGTTCCACCTGCTAATGCAGATGTGACCATACCCAGTACTTCGAACAAACCCGTATTAGATAAGGATATAGACCTACGAAATATTGATATCCAGGCGAACGCTACGCTTACAATTGGTACAAATACACTCAGCATCAATGGTGCCATAACGGGCACAGGTAGCTTTAGCGGTTCATCCACTTCCAATATGGTAATTGCCGGTTCAGCGGGCACCTTAAATTTCACCAGTGGTTCGCAGATATTAAAGAATCTTACACTAAATACTGGTGCTATCGCTTCATTGGGCACACCCCTGGCAATTACGGCAGGTTCAGCATTTGGAACAATAACTGTAGCTAACGGAGCAAGCCTTGTCAGTAATGGGAATCTGACTTTGAAATCTGATGCAGCTGGTACGTCCCGTGTAGCCGAGTCTAATGGAACCATTACAGGGGATGTCACAGTAGAGCGTTATCTACCGGCTACGGGTCGTTCATGGCGTTTGCTCACAATACCTGTTACCAGCAGTACTAAAACTGTAAGAGATGCATGGACGGGACATGCTCCCAATGGAAATGCACCCAGTGGCGAAGTGGGTGGCAGCGGAACACTAATAACAGGAAATGTATTTACCTCAGCAGCTTCTGCTACTGCTGCAGGTTTTGACTGGTGGCCAGCGATATCAGGCGCTTCTTCTTCTATCCTTCGTTATGTCATTAGCGGAAGCAACGGAAGCTGGCCTTCTTCCTCGAGCAATTCACCAGTATATGTACCCGGTATGAAACTAAATGCAACAGACGAAGGTTACATGCTCTTTGTAAGAGGAGACAGAACCGTAACAACAGGATTTGGATCCACTACATTAAAACCTTCTGGTTCATTAAAGATGGGCACTCAAACCTATAGCATCCCGGCACCTGCCAGTGCATTCTATAAAGTATTGGGCAATCCTTATGCATCTACTATCAGCTTTGAAAAGCTTATGGCAAATGGTGCTAACAGTACGATGGTGAAAGGCAATCGTTTTTGGACATGGGATGCTGCCAATGGAAGTTTGGGAGGTTACAGGCTTATCAACAAAATATCTCCCGGTGTCTGGGAAAGAATACCTACACTACTGTCGGAGTCAGCGACATCTTATGGAGAATACTTGCAAAGCGGTCAAGCCATTTTAGTCGAAACAATTGCACCAGGGGCAAACTTTACCATTGATGAACAAGACAAGGTAGTTGGTCCACCTGCAGCATATCCTACTTTGTTTGACATAGGCAATACCGGCCGTTTCTATGTAAATCTAAACCTTGACAATGGTGCAAGCGACCTGAAGCTTAGCGATGGGGTCGTAGCCACATTTGATGCCAATGGTAACAATAATATTGATGTAGAAGATGCAAAGAAGATCGATAACTTCAATGAGAACATCAGCCTGGTAAGGAATAGTAAGAGGCTGACCCTGGAAGCCAGGAACCTGATCAGCAGTAATAGCGGCAACAAGGACACGCTGTACTTCCAGATGAGCAACCTTACACCGCGTAACTATGCGTTCCAGTTCAAAGGCGTTCAGATGCAAAATGGCCTGACGGCTAAGCTGCAGGATCTTTATCTTGGCAAGGAAACAGTGATCAGCACGACAGGCGACATCACCACGGTCAACTTCGCAGTAACAGCCGATGCAAGCAGTGGAGCAGCGGACCGATTCCGTGTGGTGTTCAAGGCCGATCCGAGCCTGCCGCTTACACTCACCAGCGCCAAAGCGTACAGTTTGAACAACGGTGTACAGGTTGACTGGAAGACGGTGAACGAGAAAGGCGTGAAGAACTACGAAGTAGAGAAAAGCCAGGATGGAAGGAGCTTCGCTAAAGCCACGTCAGTAACAGCACAGAACGGCGCAGCTAACAGCTATGGCTGGTATGATGCCAATCCTGTAAGAGGCAATAACTACTACCGTATTAAGAGCATCGGCACGAGTGGTGAAACAGGCTTTAGCCAGGTGCTGGTGGTGAACCTCAGCGGCGGTAAATCAGCGTTCATGATCTATCCGAACCCAGTTAAAGGCAACCGTATCACTTTGCAGCTGAGCAATATGGAAAAGGGCAAATATGCGATGACGGTGTACAATGCTGGAGGTCAGCGAGTGATAAGCCGTGACATCACACATTTGGGTGGCAGCGCTACGGAAGAGATCGATCTTGGCAGCGTCCTTGCTTCAGGTGTGTACCGTGTAAGCTTCAGCAGCAACAACGACAGAAACCTCAATCAGACACTGGTGGTGCAGAGATAATTTAAAGGCTCAATTTAGACGGCTAAGGCTTGGATGAGGCGTATTTAGGAAAGGCGTTTGAAAAGTTTTTTCCATCGCTCAAGGCATAGTCCCTGCTTAGCTTTCAGCTGGATTTTTAATATTTAAACTTAAGAGATTTGTCTTTTCGAAGAAATCATGTAGGGCAAAAAGAAGAGATTCGAACTTCAGAAAACAATACTTGAAGTCGCAATTGAGCCATCAGCAAGGCTTTGAGCAAAACAAAAAAGACTCAAACTGTAGTGAGTCTTTTTCGGCGTGCCCAGGACTGGATTCGAACCAGCACATCCTTGCGGACGCTGCGACCTGAACACAGTGCGTCTACCAATTTCGCCACCTGGGCATTAATTTTTCAGATCGGGCTGCAAATATAATAGGAATGCCAAATCCCAAATCAGAAATCAAAAAATCAGATTGCTAAATTAAAATCCCTTAACGCATCATTGAGGCTTGTTTTGAGATCTGTACTCGGTTTACGCTGGCCAATGATCAATGCACAGCCAACGCCGTATTCACCTGCGGGAAATGATTTTGTGTAAGAGCCGGGAATAACTACACTCCGGGCAGGAACACGGCCCTTATACTCTATTGGTTCTGCACCACTTACGTCAATTATTTTGGTTGATTTTGTAAGCACAACATTTGCCCCAAGTACAGCCTCTTTTTCAACCATTACACCTTCTACTACTATGCACCTGCTGCCAATGAAACAGCCGTCTTCAATAATCACAGGACTTGCCTGCAATGGCTCAAGCACCCCGCCAATTCCAACACCTCCACTCAGGTGCACATTTTTGCCTATCTGTGCACAACTTCCTACGGTAGCCCAGGTATCCACCATAGTTCCTTCATCCACATAAGCACCAATGTTTACGTAGGAAGGCATCAGTACCGCATTCCTTGCAATATAAGCGCCGTAGCGGGCAATGGCGTGAGGTACGACCCGAACGCCCAGTTCGGCATAGTTTGTTTTTAGTTTCATTTTATCGTGAAACTCAAAAGGAGGGATGCTGTAAGTTTCCATTTTGCGGATGCCGAAATATAAGAGGATCGCCTGTTTAACCCATTCGTTTACCTGCCAGCCACTTTCTGTTGGCTGCGCCACCCTCAATTTGCCTTTGTCTACTTCATCTATAACCTGTTCAATTGCTTTAATGTAGTCAATATCTTTTAGCAATTCACGATCGCTCCATGCGCCTTCTATAAATTGTTTTGCTTCCATTTTTTTAGCTGTTTTCGCAAACATAGTATATGGCGGCTATCTTGCACAAATTCAGTGTACAGATACAGTAATTAATGGAGAAAATACTCATCATACAAACTGCTTTTATTGGCGATGTGGTACTTGCTACCATTATTGCTGAGAAAATACATGCTTCATTGCCGGAAGCTGAGATCGATTTTTTATTAAGAGGTGGTAATGAGGGTTTGCTAAAAGGCCATCCGTTTATTCATGAAGTGCTGATATGGAATAAAAAGAAGAACAAGCAAAAAAACCTGTTTAAAATCATTGCTTATATCAGGCAAAAAAAATATGACCAGGTTATAAATGTTCAACGGTTTTTTTCGACAGGATTAATAACAGCTCTTTCTGGAGCCAAAGAAAAAGTGGGGTTTCAAAAAAATCCTCTCAGCATTTTCTTCACTTTAAAATTGCCCCATATCATAAGCAGTGAGAACACTAGCATGGTTCATGAAACAGAAAGGAACCTGTTACTTGTAAAGCATTTTACAAAAGATATGCCGGCAAAAATGCGTTTGTATCCAGGTAAGGAAGATGTTGAGTTTGTAGAAAAATATAAAGTCAGTACGTATATCTGTGTAGCTCCGTCATCGGTATGGTTTACCAAACAATACCCGGAAGAAAAATGGATCAGCTTTTTAAGAAAAGTACCAGGGGGTATAACTGTTTTTTTATTAGGAGCTGGCAGTGATCATGAACTTTGTGAAAGAATAAAAACTGCTTTAGAAAATGGTAAGGTCGAAAATCTTTGCGGAAAACTTTCTTACCTGGCGTCCGCTTCGCTGATGCAGGATGCTTTGATGAATTATGTAAATGATTCGGCGCCGCTACACTTTGCTTCTGCAGTAAATGCCCCGGTTACAGCAGTCTATTGTTCTACGGTCCCCCGGTTCGGTTTTTATCCTTTAAGCACTCATTCCAGCATAGTTGAGATACAATATCCTCTTTACTGCAGGCCATGTGGTTTACATGGAAAAAAAGCATGTCCAGAAGGACATTTCAGATGTGCGTTGGAGATAAAAGACGAACAATTGATGGATACCTTGTTCGTGAACCGTGAGCCGTGAGTGGTGAGTAGATAATTGTCGCTATGAAGTATCACTTTCTTCCTTTAACAGACAGCTTTTCATCGAAAACCATAAACCCCTACATTTGCAGCGCCAGGTCTCATACGGCCAGCTCCTGCTGAACTCCCCCAGGACCGGAAGGTAGCAAGGGTAGGCGGTTGTAGCGGTGCGATGTGAGTAGCCTGGCATTTTTTTGCCCTTTATGTAAGGTTCCAGTAAGGGTCTTCGTTAACAATAGATATATGAGCACTTATAATTCCGGGGTCAGTGAATTGAGGTCAATGGAGGAGTTGAATAAGAAGCAGGCAGAATTTTATGATGTCAAGAAAAAAAATGCCATCCTTTCCAGCACATTGGGATCCTAAGCTTAGAATTCCACGTGGACAAGTTGTCGCG
>JADMIO011374042.1_pt1 | contig 61782 bp, 44 predicted proteins | sample 8958161 | NCBI WGS metagenome assembly JADMIO01 (sample SAMN16585339, study PRJNA669376) | soil metagenome | isolation source: Crop rotation soil | place: USA: Cullars Rotation, Alabama | collected 2011
ACGGCACGCCGAACTGCGTCGACGGCTGTCCGAACAACGCGCCGAAGATCGCGCCCGGCATCTGCGGATGCGGGGTGGCGGATGCCGACACGGACGGCGACAACGTCGCCGACTGCGTTGACAACTGTGCGAACGCCCCCAACAACGGCCAGCAGGATGCCGACGGTGACGGCAGGGGCAATGCCTGCGACACGTGCGCCGGCTTCGACGACAGGATGGACGGCGATGGTGACGGCATCCCGGATGGATGCGACCCCTGCCTCGATCCGGCTGACTCCGACGGCGATGGAACGCCGAACTGCTTCGACGCCTGCCCGAACAACGCGCCGAAGATAGACCCGGGCGTCTGTGGTTGCACGGTGCCCGACACCGACAGCGACGGGGACGGCGCCCCGAACTGCGTCGATGGTTGTCCGAACAACGCGCCGAAGATCGCGCCCGGCATCTGCGGATGCGCGGTCGCCGACACCGACAGCGATGGGGACGGCACCCTGGACTGCAACGACGCGTGTCCGAACGACGCACTGAAGATCGCGCCCGGGATCTGCGGATGCGCGTTGGCGGACACCGACAGCGACGGCGACGGCACGCCGAATTGCACCGATGCCTGCCCCAACAACGCGCCGAAGATCGCGCCCGGGATCTGCGGATGCGCGTTGGCGGACACCGACAGCGACGGCGACGGGACGCCGAATTGCACCGACGCCTGCCCCAACAACGCGCCGAAGATCGCGCCCGGGATCTGCGGCTGCGCGGTGGCGGACACCGACAGCGACGGCGACGGGACGCCGAACTGCGCCGACGCCTGCCCCAACAACGCGCCGAAGATCGCGCCCGGGATCTGCGGTTGCGCGGTGGCGGACACCGACAGCGACGGCGACGGCACCCCGAACTGCGTCGATGGCTGCCCCAACAACGCGCCGAAGATCGCGCCGGGGATCTGCGGCTGCGGTGTCGCCGACACCGACAGCGATGGCGACGGCACGCCGAACTGCGTCGACGGCTGCCCGGACAACGCACCCAAGATCGCGCCGGGGATCTGCGGATGCGCCGTCGCCGATACCGACAGCGACGGCGACGGCACGCCCGACTGCGCCGACGCCTGTCCGAGCAACGCTCCCAAGATCGCTCCCGGCATCTGCGGATGCGCGGTCGCGGATGCCGACACGGACGGCGACAACGTCGCGGACTGCGTGGACAACTGTCCGAACGCCCCCAACAACGGCCAGCAGGATGCGGACGGCGACGGCAGGGGCAACGCGTGCGACGCCTGCGCCGGCTTCGACGACGGGATCGACGGCGATGGTGACGGCATCCCGGATGGCTGCGACACGTGCCTCGATCCGTCGGATCCCGACGGCGACGGCACGCCGAACTGCTTCGACGGCTGCCCCCTCAACCCGCTGAAGATCGCGCCCGGAGTCTGCGGATGCGCGGTCGCCGACACGGACAGCGATGGCGACGGCACCCCGAACTGCACCGACGCCTGCCCCAACAACGCGCCGAAGATCGCGCCCGGCATCTGCGGATGCGCGGTCGCCGACACGGACAGCGACGGCGACGGCACGCCGAACTGCACCGACGCCTGCCCCAACAACGCGCCGAAGACCGCGCCCGGCATCTGCGGATGCGCCGTCGCCGATACCGACAGCGACGGCGACGGCACGCCGAACTGCGTCGACGGTTGTCCGAACAACGCGCCGAAGATCGCGCCGGGCATCTGCGGATGTGCGGTGGCGGACACCGACAGCGACGGCGATGGCACGCCGAACTGCGTCGATGGTTGTCCGAACAACGCGCCGAAGATCGCGCCGGGGATCTGCGGCTGCGGTGTCGCCGATACCGACAGCGACGGGGACGGCACCCCGAACTGCGCCGACGCCTGCCCCAACAACGCACCGAAGATCGCGCCGGGGATCTGCGGTTGCGCGGTGGCGGACACCGACAGCGACGGCGACGGGACGCCGAACTGCGTCGACGCGTGTCCGAGCAACGCCCCGAAGATCGCTCCCGGCACCTGCGGATGTGCAGTCGCGGACACGAACACGGATGGCGACGATCTCGCCGACTGCGTGGACAACTGTCCGAATGCCCCCAACAACGGCCAGCAGGACGCCGACGGCGACGGGAGGGGCAACGCGTGCGACGCATGCGCCGGCTTCGACGACAGGATCGACGGCGATGGGGACGGCATCCCGGATGGATGCGACACGTGCCTCGATCCGGCTGATTCCGACGGGGACGGCACGCCCAACTGCTTCGACGGCTGCCCCGCCCACGCGCTCAAGATCGCGCCGGGAATCTGCGGATGCGCCGTCGCCGACACCGACAGCGACGGTGACGGCACGCCGAACTGCGTCGATGGTTGCCCGAACGACGCGCCGAAGATCGCCCCCGGCATCTGCGGATGCGCAGTGGCCGACACGGACAGCGACGGCGACGGCACCCCGGACTGCAGCGACGCCTGTCCCGACAACGCGCCGAAGACCGCGCCGGGAATCTGCGGATGCGCGGTGGCGGACACCGACGGCGACGGCGACGGCACTCCCGACTGCAACGATGCGTGTCCGAACAACGCGTCGAAAGTCTCACCCGGCATCTGCGGATGCGCGATCGCCGACACCGACAGCGACGGCGACGGCACGCCGAACTGCGCCGACGCCTGTCCGAACGACGCGCCGAAAGTCTCACCCGGAATCTGCGGATGTGCGGTCGCCGACACCGACAGCGACGGCGACGGCGGCCCGGACTGCAGCGACGGCTGCCCCGACGACGCGTCGAAGGTCGCGCCCGGTGCCTGCGGCTGTGGCGTCGACGACGTCGACAGCGATGGCGACGCGGTGCCCACCTGCGCGGACGATTGCCCGACCGTCGCGAACGGCGGCCAGCAGGATGCCGACGGTGACGCCGCGGGTGACGCATGCGATGCGTGCCCGGGCTTCGACGACCACGACGACGCCGACGGAGACGGCATCCCCGACGGCTGCGACACGTGCGCTGACGCGGCGGATGCCGACGGCGACGGAACGCCGAACTGCTTCGACGGCTGTCCCGACGACGCTTCGAAAATCGCGCCCGGCATCTGCGGATGCGACGCTGCCGACACCGACGGCGACGGCGACGCCGTCGCGACGTGCGCCGACAACTGCCCGAGCGTGCCGAACGCCGACCAGCAGGACGCGGACGGCGACGGCGCGGGCGATGCCTGCGACATCTGCGCGGGCTTCGACGATGCGCTCGACGGCGACGGCGACGGCATCCCCGATGGTTGCGACACCTGCCTCGACCCCGCCGACACCGACGGCGACGGGATCCCGGACTGCCTCGACGGCTGCCCGCTCGACGCGGGCAAGGTGGCGCCCGGGACATGCGGCTGCGACGTGCCCGACACCGACGGTGATGGCGACGGCGTCGCGAGCTGCGTGGACAATTGTCCGAGCGTCGCCAACCCCGACCAGGAGGACGCGAACGCCGACGGCGCCGGCGACGCATGCAGCGATTGCGCGATGCGCGGCGACATCGAGCCGGACGGCGTGGGCGACGGCGACGTCGGGCTCTCCGACTTCCTGCTCGGCCGGAAGAAGGTTCTCCAGAGGATCCCCGTCAACTCGCACGACACGACGTGCGGCGATCTCTTCCCCGGCGCCGTTGGATGCGATCCACCTCAGGGCGCGTCGAACTGGTGCACGGCGGGGGACGGCGCGTTCTCTCTCGGCGACCTGCTCGTCATGCGACGCCTGGTCGTCGGCGTCTACGGGCTGTCCTGCGTCTCGTGCGCCACGATGCACGCGAGCGGCCTCCGCCTGCCGGGCGACGTCGCGCCGCGCGATGCCACCAACGACCGCCTCGACCTCGGGGACGTGGTCATCGTGTTGCGAATGGCCGTCGGGCTCGAGCAGCCGACGCCGGAGGAATTGCTGCGCGCGGACATCGCACCGATCCGACGGGAGGGTCCGCTCGCCGTCGTCGGCGGCGATGGGCAGATCTCCGTCGGAGATGTCGTCCTGCTCCTGCGCTCGGTGGTCGGCCTCGATTCCCTCGCATGGCCGGAGCGCCGCGTGGCCGCGCGGACGAGCAGCGCGGCGACATGCGTGGCCTTCACGATGCGCGTGCAAGGATGGCCGGCGTGGGCCCCCATCGGGGATCTCGCGCCCGGCACGTGTCCCGAGCCGGGAGGTCTCGACGCGGGGGGTGACGTCTGGGGGATCACCTGCGCCGCGGACACGGGCACGCTCGCGACGACCGGCGACATGGCGACCGTCACGTACCGCGCGCCCGAGCCGGTCGAGCTCGGCACGCTAGGCGTCTCGTCGGAGCTCCTGGGTCCGGGGCCCGGCCCACTGGACGCACGCCTCGTCCTCGAACGAAGGTAGCCGCCGCGCCCCTCCCGCCGTCAGGCGCGTCGCGCGCCCTGTCGCGGCGCGCGCAGGCCGCATCGCATGTCGCCGATCAGCGGCGCATCCCGATTTCCCCCGGAGCTCGCGAGCCGCCGCAGCCGGCGGCGCATCGCGCCTACGGGCAGGCGGACGTCACGAGGTCGGCGGGATCGTCGGCCGGGGCCGGGCGCTCGGCGTCGCCGATGCCGTCGGCATCGGAGTCGGAGCGTCCGAAGCTGCTCTCGTTCGCGCCCGCGATCGCGACGACCAGATAGTACCAGTCGCGACCATCATGCAGGGCGCCGCGATCGACGAACGAGGTGACGCCCTGGGGAAGCAGGCACTCGGGCGTCCCCGGGTCACCCGTGAACGGCGAGACGTGCGAGTAGACGCCCCGGTGGAGGAGCGAGAGATCTCCGCGGTACACGCGGTGGCCGTCGGCTATCAGCACCGGATCGAACGACAGCGCGATGCCGCTGCTGCCGGGATCAGCCGTCACCCTTCCGATGCGGGCCTCCGGCTCGACGGGATGCGCGCACTCTCCCGCCCACGTCGCCGAGTTCAGCGGCGAACAGAGCAGGTTGTAGTAGACCAGCTCGACGGCCGTGTTGCAGGACGCGGTGACGGGATCTCGCGTGTCCGTGGTGATGGTGATGCGGATCTCGTTCGTGCCCGGCTCGAGGCCGATGGTCCCCGTGAACGTCCCGTCGTCGAAGACCAGGCCGGTCGCGGCCGAGCCCGTGGTGATGTTCTCGATCAGCACCTCGCCGATGCCGACGAGGCTGAACTGGTTGAGCAGGTCGATGATGTCGCCGGGGACGAGTGCGGCGAAGAACTCGCCGCCCGTGATGTTGGACATCTCGGTGAGGATGACGTCGGCGCCGGCGGGACCCACCTCGTAGGTGTTGATCTCGATGCCGTGTCCCGCCGCGCGCGTCGCGCCGTCGATCGCAGCCTGGCGATCCGGCGGCTGCGTCTCGTCGAAGGGCGGCTCGGGATAGGTCGGGATGCCGTCCGACAGGAAGAAGCAGATGGGGATCCGGTTCGCCGGATCGGCGTTCGCCAGGTACTCCGTCTCGAGGAGGGCGAGCGCTCCGCCGTAGTCCGTCGCGCCGGCCGATCCGCCTGCGCTGACCTGCTGGAGCGCGGCATTGACCAGCGTGAAGTCGTCCGTCAGCGACTGCACGAGACGCTGCCGCTCGCCGTTGCCGAAGAATCCCTCGGGATTCGAGAATTGGATGACCGACACGCGGGCCCACGCGGGATCGAGCGCGGCCACGAACTCGCGCACGGCCTCGAGCTCGGCCTCGAGCACGCTGTCGCCCGGATCCGTGTTGGCGTACGCGGGGCCCGTGCCGAGGAAGCCGTCGCCGTCGATGTCGCGGCCGGAGGCGGACGAGGTGCTGCCGGAGGAGTCGATCACGAAGAAGAGATCGAAGAGGTTCGAGAGGCCCGTGACCTCGGCCGAGCCCTCGACCGGCACGATGCCGTCGCAGGGCGCGCGCGCCGCGCCGTCGCCGAGCACGGGCGAGGTGATGGTGATCGTCACGTCGAGCCCCGATGCGGGATCCCGGATGACGCACTCGACCGGCTCGGGGGGCGGGAGCTGCTGCTGCGTCACGACGGCGCCCGAGTTGACGTCCCCCGCGAGCTGCGCAGCCTGCGCGCACTCGGCGTCCGCGCCCGTCTCGATCCACGCGCGCACCTGCGCGAGCGCCTCGTCCACGGTGACGGTCCGGCCTGGCGCGAGCTCGACCGAGCAGTGTCGCGTCAGGCGGCCGTCCAGCACGTTCAGCACGAACGCGAGGTACTCGCGCACGGCATCGGCGCAGGGTCCCGTGCCGGCGTCGCCGCGCAGCGCCTCGCACGAGGTCGTCGCGCCCACCTGCGCCGCGAGATCCTGCACCGTCGAGAGCAGCTCCTGCAGGATGGCGTCGGTCGTCTCGCGGAAGCAGAGATCCTCCTCGAGACACTGGTGGAGGATGGTCGTCGAGCAGGCCAGCTCGAACGGCGTTCCGCCCACCGGCGTGACCACCACGTGCAGGAGGTTGTAGTCGGTCGCGAGCGGCACGCTGGCCGAGAAGGTTCCGTCCGCGCGCAGGTCGGCCGGATACGACTGGCCCGTCGTGTCGTTGACCACGACGACGGCTTCGATGCCCGTCAACTGAGTCTGCGGGATGATCTGGAGGAGCGTGCGCGCGTCGAGCGCCGCGACGGCGCGGCCCCCGGTGATCGCGGCGATCTGCGCGAGGATCCCGCGATCGTCGAACGAGCCCACCTCGAAGGTGTTGACGGCGAGGCCCGCGGCGGCCGCGCGCCGGGCCGCGTCGAGCGATGCCTGCACGTCCGGGCCCTCCGTCGAGTCGTAGGGATAGCGCGGGAACGTCGGCTTGCCGTCGGTGAGGAAGAAGCAGAGCGACTCGCGGTTCCGATCGCCGTGCGCGAGCACTTCGGCGAGCACGGTGTCGATGGCGCCCGCATAGTCGGTCGCCCCGCGCGAGCCCGCCGCGAGCACGGCGTCGAGTCCTGCCCTCACGAGGGCGAGATCTCCCGTGAGCGGCTGCACGAGGCGGATGCGGCCCTGCTCGCCGGGCTGCGGGTTCGGCAGCACGGCCGAGAACTCGACGAGCGCCACGCGCGCGTCGAGCCCGTCCACGCTGGCGACGAGACCGCGCAGTGCGGCGAGCTCGGCGGCCAGCACGCTGTCGCCGAGATCCGTGCATCCGCTCGAGGTGTCGGCGCCGAGCAGCATGTCGTCGTCGAGATCGAAGCCCACGCAGCGCGCCGTCGAGCCGGAGGAGTCGACGACGAGGTACAGGTCGATGGGCGCGAGGTTGGACGAGATGGCCGTGGCGGCGCCCTCGACCTCGGCCCGGCCGTCGCAGGGCGGGGCGGTCGTGACGATGGCTCCGTTCGCGGGCGAGTCGAGCCGCACCGTGACGCTGATTCCCTCGGGCGAAGTGCCCGAGCAGAGGACGGGCGCCTGCGCCCGGGCGTTGCCCGAGGCAGCCAACGAGACGAGCATGAGGGCGATTCCCCGCGCCCCGAGATGGCTAGACGCCATGGTCACTCCCCAATCGGGGGCCCGGAGGGCCTCTGGGCACGCTCCTGGCCACCTGCGAGCTCACTATCCGGCGACAGCCAGATGTTCCTCCCGGAACCCGCAAAAGGAAAGCGCCCCCGCCGCCCCGGACGGCGCGCGATTCGGCGACCCGAACGCGTCGTTCCGGCCCGTCAATTCTCCGGGCAGGGCCCGCCAGCGGCCGCCCACTGCTTGAACTTCGCGACGAAGTCGGCATGCGCCACCGACACGGGCGCCCGGTCGCCGCCCGGCTCCCATCCCCACATCACGAGCTTGTCGTCGCTGACGTGGTGGATCAGCGCCTCCCAGTCGCGGCCTCCGTTCGTCTTCGGGTTCTTGACGGTCTCGCAGAGGGCGGCCGGCGAGAGATCGATGAAGACCATCTTTCGATCGGGTGCCGGCAGGCGCCAGCCCGGGGCGCCCGGCGGCGCATGCGGGCCATAGCTCGCGGGCGGATTGGCGATGCCATGGCATGTCGAGCAGGGGAGTCCCGGCGCCCCGAGCCCCGCGACGCCGCGCACGACCGACTGCGCATGCGGGAGGCCCGCGTCGAACTGGAGTGGCGCATCCCCCGGAATGTGGCAATTCTGGCAGCGCGGATGCTGGAGCACCTGCTGCACCGTGGCGAACGCGGCGACGGCATCGGCGCGCTCCTGCGACGAGGGACCACATGCCGGGAGGAGGACGGCGACGACGAGCAGGGGCAGGCGATGGCTTCGCATGGTCCTCATCTCAGGCCGGCATCACGAGGGGGAGATCGCGCAGGCGATGGCCCGTCAGCGCGGCGATCGCGTTGGCGACGGCGGGGGCTATCGGAGGAACCCCGGGCTCGCCGACGCCCCCCGGCTTCGCCGTGCTGGGCACGATGTGGGCCTCCACGACCGGCATCTCGTTCATGCGCAGCACGCGGTAGTCGTGGAAGTTGGACTCCTGGACGCGGCCGTCCTTGAAGCTGATGGCGCCATGCAGCGCCGCGCCCAGTCCGAAGGAGACGCCGGATTCCATCTGCGCCTGCACTCCCGCGGGATTCGCGACGCGGCCGCAGTCGATGGCGACGACCACCCGGTGCACGCGGATGCGGCCGTCCTGCACCGAGACTTCGGCGACGTGCGCGACGAAGCTGCCGAACGACTCGTGCACCGCGACGCCGCGAGCGCGTCCGGCCGGCAGCGCCGCGCTCCAGTCCGCCTTCTCGGCGGCGAGGTCGAGCACGCCGAGCATGCGGGGCTGCTTCGCGAGCAGCGCGCGCCGATACGCGACGGGATCCTGCGATGCCGCGAGCGCCAGCTCGTCGATCATGCTCTCCATCGCGAACGCCGAATGGCTGTGTCCGACCGAGCGCCACCACAGCACGGGAATGCCCGTCTTCGGCGAGCTCAGCTCGACGCGCCGGTTCGCGACGGCCTCGAGATACGGAGAGTCCGCGACGCCCTCGACCGAGGTGCCGTCGATGCCGTCCTTCACCATCATCGCCTCGAAGGGCGTGCCCGCGAGCAGCGACTGTCCGGCGATGCCGTGCCGCCACGCGACGGGCATGCCGTCCGCGGAGACGCCGACGCGGATGCGGTGCAGGAATGCCGGCCGGTAGTAGCCGCCGCGCATGTCGTCCTCGCGCGTCCAGACGGTCTTGACGGGCTGGCCGGCGGCCTTCGCGACGTGCACGGCCTCGCCGACGAAGTCCGAGACCGGGTTCGCGCGCCGGCCGAAGCCGCCGCCGAGGAACATCGTGTGGATCGTCACCTGCTCGGGCTTCAGCCCAGTGATCTCGGCCGCGATCTTCTGGTCCATCGTCTGGAACTGCGTGCCTGTCCAGATCTCGCACGCGTCGGGGCCGATTTTCACGGCGCAGTTCATCGGCTCCATCGTGGCATGCGCGAGGTAGGGAGCCGCATATTCGGCGTCCATCGTCCTCGAGGCCGTGGCCATCGCGGCGTCCACGTCTCCCGCCTTCGCCGCGACCATGCCAGGACCCTCGGCGAGCTCGTGGAATCGCGCGCGCATCTCGACGCTGTCGAGCGAGGCGTTGGGGCCCGGATCCCATTCCACGCGCAGCGCGTCGCGTCCGAGCTTGGCCGCCCAGAAGTGATCGGCGACGACGGCGACGCCGCTCGGCACCTGCACCACGCGGCGCACCCCGGGAACGGCCGACGCCTCCGCGGCGTCGAACGACTTGAGGCTCGCGCCGAAGACGGGTCCTCGCGCGACGACGGCCGTGAGCAGCCCATCGAACTGCACGTCCATGCCGTACTTCGCGCGGCCGGTGATCTTCTCCGGCGTGTCGAGGCGCGGGGTGGGCCTGCCGAGGATCCTCCAGTCCTTCGGATCCTTGAGCGCGACGGACTTCGGCGTCGCGAGCTTCGACGCGGCGCCGACGAGCTCGCCGTAGCGCACGCTCTTCTCGCCGGCGATCACGGCGCCGCTCTCCGTCCGGCAGGCCGACGTGGCGACGCCGAGCCGGGCGGCCGCGGCCTGCACCAGCAGCACGCGCGCCGCGGCGCCGGCCTGCCGGTAGCGATCGAACTCCGACCACGTCGTCGTGGATCCGCCCGTCATCTGCATGCCGTAGGCGGTGTGGGCGTAGGCGGGCGCCGCCGGCGCATGCTCGACGGTGATCCTCGTCCAGTCGGCGTCGAGCTCCTCGGCGATCAGCATCGGCAGCGTCGTCCAGATGCCCTGGCCCATCTCGGAATGCGCCAGCAGCACGGTCACGCGATCGTCGCTGCCGATCCGCAGGAACGCGTTCGGCGCGAACGGCCCCGGAGGCGCCGCCTCCGCCGCGAGCGCACGCCTCGCACCCGGCACCATGAAGGCGATCACGAGGCTGCTCGAGACCAGCGCGGCCGTCCCGAGGAACTCGCGCCGCGAGAGGCCGGCGGGATCGCTCATGCTCCACCCGCCTTGGCCATCGCGGCGGCCCGATGCACGGCGGCGCGGATGCGCTGGTAGGTCCCGCAGCGGCAGATGTTGCCGCTCAGCGCCGCGTCGATGTCGGCGTCGCTGGGCTCGGGCTGCGCGGCGAGGAGGGCGGCGGCCGCCATGATCTGGCCGGACTGGCAGTACCCGCACTGCACGACGTCCACTTCGGCCCAGGCCCGCTGCACGGGATGGCTGCCGTCGGGGGAGAGGCCCTCGATCGTCGTGATCGCCATGCCGTCCACGGCGGACACCGGCGTCACGCACGAGCGCCGCGGCTGGCCGTCGACGTGCACCGTGCACGCGCCGCACTGCGCGAGGCCGCACGAGAACTTCGTGCCCGTCAGCCCCAGCAGATCGCGCAGCACCCAGAGCAGGGGCATGTCCCCGGGTGCGCCCACTTCATGATCGACGCCGTTGACGCGCAGCTTCATGGGACGGGAGCCTACATCCGCAGCCCGCGGATCGTGTCATCCAGGGGATCTCACGTGGCCCTCGCGGCGCAGCCACTCGACCATGCGCGTGAGGCCCACCTCGAGCGGCGTGATGGCGTAGCCGAGCTCGCGGATCGCCCGGCTGCTGTCGTAGCTCCAGCTCCGCCGGTACACGCGCGCGACCTCGTGCGTCAGGAGCTTCGGCTCGCGCCCGGTGAGCTCCGCGAGCAGGTACTCGCCCCAGCCGGCCGCCGAGGCCATCGCCGGCGGGACGTTGAAGCGCGGCGGCCTCACGCCGGAGGCGACGTGCAGCGCGCGGTAGAACTCCTCGCCCGACTTGTTGTCGCCCCCCAGGATGTAGCGCCGCGAGGGCGGATCCCCCTCGATGACGCGCACGAAGCCCGCGACGACGTCCTGCACGTAGGCATAGGACCACGTCCTGATCGAGGCGCCGAAGGGCATCCGCCCGTCGAGGAACGGCACGAGGTTGCGCGCGATGATGTTGCCGTGCGTCAGGTTCCCGGGGCCATAGATGACACCGGGATATATTATCCGCAGCGGGAGCCCCTCCTCGATGAGACGCCGCGCGCGCTGGTCCGCGAGGTGCTTGGTGCGCTCGTAGTCGTTGTGCCAGGTCTCGCTGCGGCGAGGATCGTCCTCGGCCAGCGGACGGCCGTTCGAGGGGCCCAGCGCCATGAACGACGACGCGTACACGAGGCGGCCCACGCCCGCGTCGGCCGCGGAACGCAGGATGCTCTCGGTCCCCTCGACGTTGACGCGGTCGAACTCGCGGCGATCGCGCGCCCACATCTTCACGACGGCCGCGACGTGCACGAGCGCGTCGTGTCCCGCGAGCGCGGCGCGATGGGAGGCGGGATCCTCGACCGCGCCGGTCACGAGGCGCACGTCGGCGGGGAAGGCGGCTGCGCGCTCCGGCGAACGGACCAGCGCCGTGAGCTCGTGCCCCCGGGCGTGCAGGTCCTTCATGAGCTCGTGCCCGAGGAATCCCGTCGCGCCCGTCATGAAGATCCGCATGGGCCCCATTGTAGGTTCTCGCCCTGAGGGGGAGCGCAATGCGCGATAATCGCGCATGCCGTTCGACGCGATAGCAGAACCCCTCCGCCGTGCACTCGCCGATCGCGGCTACCTCGAGCCGACGCCCGTGCAGGCTGCCGTGCTCGCCGAGGGGGCGCTGGGCCGCGACCTGCTCGTCTCGGCGCAGACGGGCTCGGGCAAGACCGTCGGATTCGGACTCGCCATCGCCGCGCACCTCCTCGAGCCCGAGCGCCCCGGCGCGCCCATCGCGCTCGTCGTGGCGCCGACGCGCGAGCTCGCGATGCAGGTGCAGCGCGAGCTGTCGTGGCTCTTCGCGCACGTGCGCCTCGCGATCACCGCCTGTGTCGGCGGCATGGATCCGCGGCGCGAGGCGCGCGAGCTGCGGGCGGGCTCGCACGTCGTCGTCGGCACGCCGGGGCGGCTCTGCGATCATCTCGAGCGCGGGCAGCTCGACCTGTCGAAGCTGCGCGCGCTGGTGCTCGACGAGGCGGACGAGATGCTGGATCTCGGCTTTCGCGACGAGATGGAGAAGCTCCTCGCGACGACGCCCGTCGAGCGGCAGACGCTCATGTTCTCGGCGACCCTGCCCAAGCCGATCGTCGCGCTCGCGAAGCAGTACCAGCGCGAGGCGCTGCGGATCGCGCTGTCCGTCGAGAACGAGCCGCACGGCGACATCACGTACTTCGCCATGCCGATCGCCTCGCATGATCGTGAGCATGCCGTCGTCAACCTGCTGCGCTGGTTCGACACCTCCGGCGCGCTCGTGTTCTGCGCGACGCGCGACGGCGTCAAGCACCTGCACGGCAGCCTCGTCGAGCGCGGGTTCCCCGTCGTCGCGCTGTCGGGCGAGCTGAGCCAGCCCGAGCGGACGCGCGCGCTGCAGGCGCTGCGGGACGGCCGCGCGACGGCCTGCGTGGCGACCGACGTCGCGGCGCGCGGCCTCGACCTGCCGGATCTCGGGCTCGTGATCCATGCCGACCTGCCGCATGGCCCGCATGCGCTGCTCCATCGCAGCGGCCGCACGGGACGCGCCGGCAGGAAGGGGACCTGCGCCGTGCTGGTTCCCGCGCCGAGACGGGCGGAGGCGCGCGACATGCTCGAGCGCGCCGGAGTGCGCGCCGAGTGGACGCTGCCGCCGTCGGCCGACGACGTGCGCGCGCGCGATCAGGAGCGCCTCGTCGCGGAGCTCGTCGCCGTCGCCGAGAAGACCGAGGAGGAGGGCATCGCCACGGCGCGCCTGCTGCTCGAGCGCTGCAGCGCCGAGCGCCTCGTCGCCGAGCTGGTGCGACTCAAGCGGGGACTCGCGCCCGCGCCCGAGGAGCTCGCGCCCGTACCTCCCGAGCGCCGCTACCAGCCGCAGGGCCGCGGGCCCCATCCTCCCGGCCGCGGCAAGCCGCCCGCGCGCCATCGGCGTCGCTAGTTCCCATCCGGAAACTGGGGCTCGCGGCTGCCACCCGGGGGGCCGGCCATCTCGCGTCCCTCCGAAACTCACGTAGGAGGGCAACGCACCTTGCGTGCCTGCGGCACGGGGCGGGCTTCCCGAAGCTGCATCGCAAGTTCCGTGGCGCCTGCGGGCTACGTGTTGCGCCATCGACCGCTACCTGGCAGAGAACGCCGCCCGCCGTGAGCGGGTCGAGGCCGCGCTCGCCGTGCTCGGCAGCTTCAGCGATGAAGCGGCTGATGCGCTCGAGGAGTCGTCCCGGCGCGCGCGGGCGACCTGGCGATGATCGTCGCCGGCACCGATGTGCTGATCGACGGCCTCCGCGGGCGGGACCCAGGCCGATCGCGCCTCGCCGTCGAACGGGCGACAGGCCGACGCGCGACGACCGCCATCACCGTCCTCGAACTGATGGGCGGCGCGCGAGAGCGCCGCGAGCGCGAGAGCGTGGAGCGCCTCCTCGCAGCGCTCACGATCCTGGCCGTCGACACGGCATCAGCGCAGCGGCTGCGGCCGTTCGCCTCGAGCTCGAAGCGAGGGGAAGGGACTCGCGACGGCCGACTGCCCTATCGCGGGCATCTGCCTGTCGCGCTCGGCGTGTTGCTCACGCGGAACCGGGAACACTTCGAGCGCGTGCCCGGCCTCGCGCTCGCCACGATGCCGCCCCCGGGCTCACGAACCCAGTGATCCGGCGCCAGCCGCGTCAGGCCGGCGCGTCGGCGAACGACTGCTCGACGACGACGTCGTAGCCGGTGAAGCGGGGGCCGCGCTCATGCATCGAGCGCGTGTCCGACTGCGCGTGCGCCTTGGCGAACGCCTCGCTGCGCGTCCACCCCTCGAAGTCGGCGCGCGAGCGCCAGGCGCTCATCGAGACGAACTCCGCGCCGCTGCGCAGCAGCTTGAACGAGAGGATCCCGGGGACGCCGGCGAGATGCGTTTGGCGTCCCTGCCATGCGCGCTCGAAGTCGTCCGCGCACTCGGGCTTGATGGCGAAGCGGTTCATGGCGACGTACATGGGATGCAGGATGACACGCGGCGCTCCGCCGCGTCACCCGCCGGCCCGGAAGCCCGCTACCATCCGCGGCGATGACCCAGCGCCCCGTCTTCGTCGGGATCGATCTCGGCACCACGAACTCGACCGCCGCCGTCTTCGACGGCGAGACGCTCTCCGTCGTGCGCAACCGGCAGGGCAGCACGCTCACGCCGTCGATCGTCCGCATCGACGCGCGCGGCAACGTCACCGTCGGCGAGCGCGCGCGGCGCTTCCTCGACTCCGATCCCCACAACACGCGCGCCGAGTTCAAGCGGCTGATGGGCACGGATCAGGAGCTCGAGTTCCCCGCGGCGAAGCTCTCGCGCCGCCCCCAGGCCCTCGCCGCCGAGGTGCTGAAGGCCCTGCGGCAGGACGTGATGGATCAGGCCGGCGTCCTGCCCGAGCGCGCCGTCGTGTCGGTGCCCGCGCTGTTCGAGCTGCCGCAGGTGGCCGCCACGTCGGAAGCTGCGCGACTGGCTGGATTCGAGCGCATCGAGGTGATCCAGGAGCCCGTCGCGTCGGCCATCGCCGCCGGCTGGTCCGCGGACGAGCCGGGGCGCGACTGGCTCGTCTACGATCTCGGGGGCGGGACCTTCGACGTGTCCCTGCTGCAGACGCAGGAGGGGCTGCTGCGCGTCGTCGGCCATGACGGCGACAACTTCCTCGGCGGGCGGGACTTCGACGCGGCCATCGTCACGCACGTCCTCGCCGAGCTCGCTGAGCGCGGCATCCGCGTGGACCGCGCGGATCCCGCGCATGCCGTGGCGCTGCGCCGCCTGCGCTTCGCCGCAGAGGAGGCGAAGATCGAGCTGACCCGCGCCGAGGAGGCGGCCATCGTCGTCCCGGCCTGCTTCACGGTGGGCGGCGCGGCCGTGGACGTCGAGACGTGGATCGATCGCCCGACGTTCGCCGGGCTCGTGCTGCCCCTGATCGACCGCTCGATCACGGTCTGCCTCCGCCTCGTGCGCGCGCACGGCATGGCGCCGGCCGATCTCGATCGCGTCGTGCTCGTCGGCGGGCCCACGCTGATGCCGCTGCTGCGGGATCGCGTGGCGGCGGCGCTCGGCCCGGTGGGCGAAGGCATGGATCCCATGCTGCTCGTCGCGCGAGGGGCCGCGCTCTACGCGGCGACCGCGGGCCTCGACGCGTGCGCAGCCGCGCCGCAGCCCTCGAAGGCGGGCCCGCGCGCATGGCTGCAGCATCCTGCGGTCTCGTCCGATCCGCAGCCGTTCGTCGTCGGGAGGATCCTCGATCGCGGCGAGATCCGGGCCGTCCAGGTGTCGCGCGCGGACGGCGGCTGGCGCAGCGGCGTCGAGGCCCTCGACGCGGAGGGCGCGTTCGCGCTGCCGCTCGCGCTGCTGCCGCGGCGCGCGAACGAGTTCCACCTCCAGGGTCTCGGCCCGGGCGAGGCCCCGATCGACGTGCATCCGCCGACGTTCCGCATCGTACACGGGCTCACGATCGGCGATCCGCCGCTGGCGCGCTCGATAGGCGTGGCGCTCGCCGACGACACGGTGCGCACGTACTTCGAGCGCGGCTCGCCGCTTCCGATGCGGCGCACCTTCACGCATCAGGCCGTGGAGACGCTGTCGCGGGGCGACGCCGCGTTCGCGCTGCGCGTGCCCATCGTGCAGGGGGAGTTCGGGCTCGCGCACCTGTGCCGACTCGTCGGGAGCATCGCGATCCCGGGGGATCAGGTGCGTGCGGCGCTCCCGGCCGGGAGCGACATCGAGATCACGCTCGAGCTGGATCGCGGCGGACGCCTCGCGGCGCGCGCGTTCGTGCCGGCGCTCGAGCAGTCCTTCGAGCAGGTGGCGCACCTCGTCGTGCCTTCCCTCGACGCGTCGGCGCTCGAGGCGACCTGGACCGCCCTCAGCACGCGGGCAGGCGCCGTGCAGGCGGACGCGTTCCGGCGTGCCGCCGTGCAGGACATCGAGAGCCTGGGCGAAGCACGCCGCATGCTCGCGGAGGCGGAGGTGGATCTCGCGGCGGCACGCGGCGGCGACGCCGACGCCGGCGAGAAGGTCCGGCGCTCCCTGATCGAGGTGGACGCGATGCTCGCCGATCTCGAAGGCGCGCAGGCATGGCCGGCCGCGGAGGAGCATGCGCGCTGGATGGTCTCGCTCGCCGCAGGATGGATAGGCCGCTACGGCGACGAGACCGAGCGACGCCTGTTCCAGGATGGCGCGGCCCGCGTCGAGCAGCTCCTCACCGCGCGCAAGGCGGGCGAGCTGCACCGGCAGGTCGGATCGATCGAGCGGCTCATGGAGGCCTGCTACTTCCGTTGGCCGGGTGCCTGGGGGGCGCAGCTCGACCATGCGGCAGGGCGCGTGTCGGAGGCGTCGGATCTCAAGGCGGCCACGGCCGCCGTGCGTGACGGCCGCGCCGCCCTCGCACGCAGGGACATGGCGGGCGTCGAGCGCGCGGTGCGCGAGCTCTGGCGCCTGCTGCCTCCGGACGTCGAGGAGCGGCGCCTCGGCCACGACTCGGGCGTGCGATGAGCGGCGTCTTCGAGCAGAACCCCTTCTACGTGCTGGGGCTGGCCACGGGAGCGACGGCTCTCGAGGCGGAGCGGCAGGGGCAGAAGCTCCTCGGCATGCTCGAGCTCGGAGTCGCGGCATCGCGGACCTACGCCACGCCGCTGGGTCCTCGCGAGCTGAACACCGATCTCGTGCGCCAGGCCATGGCGGACCTGCGCGATCCCGATCGGCGCGTGATCTTCGAGGCGCTGGCGGGGCTGCCCGCGACGGATGCGACGGCGGCGCCGACCGCGCCGCCCGCGTGGGAGGGAGCGCTCGCCGCGTTCGGGTGGAGGCGGCCATCGTCCCCATAGGGCCGATCCTTCTCGCGCTCGTCTGGGCGTTTCGCGCCGCCGGTGGTTCGTCGACAGCCGCGGGCGCCTCGGTGCGCCTCTCCCGCGGAACGGCGGTGGACGCCTGGATCATCTTCGCGATGGTCCTCCGCGGACTCGCCGCGCTGGCCGCCACGGCCGCCGTCGCGGGCCTCATGAGCGAGGCGCCCACCTACCTCGGGTCGGGCATCGCGCTGATCGTCGTTTCCGTCCTCCTCTTCCCAGGCGCGATCGTCGATCGCGTGCTCGCGCCGCTGGGCCTCGTCCGCCTCACCTTCTGGTACAGCCGCATGCTGTGCCCCTTCCGCACGATCTCCGACCCGCTCGCGGGAGCCGTGATCGACGCCTCGCGCGCCCTGCGCCGATCCCGCGTCGATCGCTCCGCGACGGCCGCCGCCCTCGGCTTCGAGCGCCTCACGTGGCGCGGTCCCATCGCCTCCGGATGGGCGCTCATCGCATGGGCGGAGCTGGCCGACGCCTGCGGCGACACGCCGCGCGCGCGGCAGATCTTCGAGGCGGCGGCGCGGGCGGGAGACTGGCGATGGGCCGCCGCGCGCCGGCATGCGCGCCTGTGGATGGCCGCCGACGCGGCCGAGCGCGGCGACTGGGAGCGCGTGATCGCGCTGGGGCGCGCCGCGCCCTGGCGCCACCAGGCGCGGCTGATGGCGCATGTCGTCGAAGCGACGCTCGGGCGCCCGCGGCGCGGTCGCGCGCGCCTCGTCGCACGCTCCATCGTGACGCCGTCTCGCCGCGTGCTTCTCCCGTGGATCCTGAGGGCGCTCGCGGCGACGCCTCCAGCCGGCGTCGAGGCATCCCCGAGCGGCGACGCCGACCCGCTCCGACAGGCCCTCGTCCTGCACGCCGAGGCCGTCCGGGCAGGCGCGTCGGTGCGATGGTCCCAGCTCGCCGCGCTGGCCCTGGCCTGGGAGCGCGTGGCCTCGCCGGCGACGGACGCCATGCTCGGTCGCCGCATCGCCGTGCTCGGTGCGCGCATCGATCCAGGCGTCGCGCGGGACGCGCTGCTGGCGGAGCCTCGCGAGGATGTCTCCCGACTCATGGGGATGATCGCCGAGCCCCTGCCTAGCGGGCTCGTCGAGCCGCCGCTGCTCCGGTCCGTGCGTCACGACACGTGCGATGCCAGGCTGTCGGCGCTCGAGAGCCTCATCGGCCGACTGCAAGTGGGCGGCTCGCCGCTGCCGCCGCCCTCGTCACCCGACGCATGGGCCGCATGGGGCGCCGTTCGCGCGGCCTACGAGTCGCTGGCGCAGCTCTCGGCCCCGGCCGAGCTCGCATGGGTGCTGCAGCGGGGATGGGGCCATCTCTGCAACCACGCGGCATGGATCGCCAACGCATGCGGTGAGGGCGCGCTCGCGCACGACATCTTCGCGTGGCTCTACGCGGAGTGCCGGAGGCTGGGTGTCCCCGCAGACATGAAGCTGCTGAAGGAGAACGCTCGCGTGACCGGCTGATCGCCTGCCCCTGACGCGTCCACGCCCCGTGCCCTCATCCTGCTTCCCCCCAAGAATCCGTGGCTCGACTGCGGGGAGCGCCGGATGGCCAGATGCTAGGCTGACGAGAGCGAGCGACTGAGGGGTACGCCTTGGTACCCCGCAGGGAGCGAGGCCCGAAGTCCACGCGAAGCGCGCCGCGTCTCGGCCAGAGCCGAGACGGTAGGAAACGACGCAGAGGGCCGTCCGCCGCCCCCGCAGACGTGAGAAGAGCCCGCCGACCGTGAGGCCGACGGGCTCGTCATGGCGTCCGCCTCGGAGGCGGACGCAGGGGATCACCAGCGAGAGCCGCCGCCACCGCCGCGGTTGCCGCCGCCGCCGCCACCGCGATCCTCGCGGGGCTTGGCCACGTTGACCTGGATCTGGCGGCCGTCGAGGCTCTTGCCGTCGAGGCCCTGGATCGCCGTCTGCGCCTCTTCCGCCGAGCCCATCTCGACGAACGCGAATCCGCGCGCACGGCCGGTGTCGCGATCGGTGACGATCGTGGCACGGGTGACCTTGCCGTAGGGCGCGAACGCCTCGGTGAGGCTCGCCTCGGTCATGTTGAAGGAGAGGTTGCCGACGTAAAGCTTGTTGGACATCGAGATTCCTGAAATGGAGCCCGTCGAACGGGCCGCGCGGGAATCGCGCGACAGCTCTTCGGGTGGTCGCCCCGGTGAAGCGAACCAGCCCTGCGAAACGACTGAAGAGCTGCGAGGAATCTTGCGATGTCGAAGCGGTGCAGACGGCTGAGCGAGGCGGGTGAAACCCGGGAGCATCCCTGGGGAATGCTGCCGGAAGCCTCCGCTCTTCCGGCCCGCCTGTCAAGGCGGGGGGCTGGGAACTTTCGCAGGTGACGACTTCCGCAGCGGCGTTTCCGTCGCAAGCGCCCTAGAATTGGGCATTCCGCCTCATCCGAAGGGTCCCCATGCGACGCATCGCTCATCGCCTCGTCTGCCTTCTCGCCCTGGCCTGCGCCCCGTCCGCCGCGCGCGCCCAGACCCCCTTCATCGTCGAGATGAACGGCTCCATCCAGTCCTCCTACAGCATCCTCGGTGCCGTGGCGACGCCGGATGGCGGCCTCGCCGTCGCCGCCAGGGCGAGCGCCGGCGCGTTCCTGCTGAAGCTCGACGATGCCGGGGGCCTCGCGTGGTACCGCTCGTTCGACTTCTTCTCCGTGCCCGGCGTCGCGCAGACGGCCGACGGAGGATTCGTCCTCGCGGGAGAGCGGGTGTCGTTCGACGACTACATCCTCGTGCGGACGGACGATCAGGGCATCGTGCAGTGGGCGAAGGTCTTCGACACGCCCTCGATCCAGGGCCTCTACAGCGTCGTCACGGACACCGACGGCAGCATCGTCGCGTCCGGGATCTACACGATGAAGGCGGATGCGACCGGCACGTTCCAGTGGGCGAAGATCCACAACGGCGGAGGCGGCAACGTCAATTGCGTCGCGCTCACCAAGGACGGCGGCTACGTCGCGACGGGCGAGGGCTCGTACGGCAGTCCCGCCGCCGACTACAACCTGGTCGTGACGAAGCTCAGCGCCGCGGGCGGCATCCTCTTCAACAAGGCCTTCGGGGGGGCGCAGTACGACTGGGGCGCGTCGGTCGTCTCCACGGCCGACGGCGGCTACGCGGTCGCCGGCTGGACGCGCTCGTTCAGCCCGGGCGGCGACAGCGACGCCTTCCTCCTGAAGCTCGACCCGACGGGCGCCATGCAGTGGGCACGCACCTACGATGCGGGCGGCACGCAGGACACGGCGTTCGCCGTGAAGGAGGTGCCGGGCGGCGGCTACATCCTCGCGGGCTCGCTGAACAACCGCACCGCGCTGATCCGCACGGATGCTCTCGGCGCGCTCACCTGGGCGCACGCCTACGGCGACGGCACCGGACATGCCGTCGTCCTCCCGCCGGGCGGTGGGTTCATGGCGGCGGCCAAGAGCAGCGCGGGGCTCCTCATGGTGAGGACCGACGCGCTCGGCCTCGTGCCGGGCTGCACGATCGACTCGCCGATCGTCACGGTCTCACCTGCGCCCTTCCTGTCGGGCGCCAATTCGGTGAACTCGCCGACGACGTGGCCAGGTGTCCCCCTTCCCGTCGGTCCCGGCGGCGTGCCGCCGGGCATCCGCAACTCGTGCATCTCGGTGCCGCAGGACAGGGACGCGGACACCGTCCCCGACTCGTCGGACAACTGCCCCGACGATCCGAATCCCGGGCAGGTGGACGCCGACGGGGACGGCCTCGGCGATGCGTGCGACAACTGTGCGTCTGACGTCAATCCGGCGCAGGGCGACGTCGATGGCGACGGCTCCGGCGACGCCTGCGACAACTGCCCCGACGATCCGAACCCGTCCCAGGCGGACGGCGACGGCGACGACGTCGGCGATGCCTGCGACAACTGTCCCGGCGATCCCAATGGCACGCAGCTCGACGCGGACGGCGACGGCGTCGGAAACGCCTGCGACAACTGCCCGACCATCGGCAACGCGGGGCAGGGCGATCTCGACTCCGACGGGGTGGGCGATCCCTGCGACGACTGCCCGACGATCTTCGATCCCCTTCAGCTCGACTCGAACGGCGACACCGTCGGCGATGCGTGCGCGCCGGGCGCCTGCGGGCCCGACTCCGACGCTGACGGCGTCGGCGATCTCTGCGACAACTGCGCGAACGTGGCCAATGCCAGCCAGGCGAACGCGGACGGCGATCCGCAGGGCGATGCGTGCGACAACTGTCCGGGCGCTGCGAACGCGAACCAGGCGGACGGCGATGGGGACGGCGTCGGCGACGCCTGCGACAACTGCGCGAGCGTGTCCAACCTCAGCCAGGCCAATGCCGACGCCGATCCGTTCGGCGACGCCTGCGACAACTGCGCGAACGTCGCCAATGCGAGCCAGGCGAATGCCGACGGCGATCGGTTCGGCGACGCCTGCGACAACTGCGCGAACGTCGTCAACGCGAACCAGGCGAACGCCGACGGCGATCCGTTCGGCGACGCGTGCGACAACTGTGCGAGCGTCGCGAACCCGGGCCAGGCGAATGCCGACGGCGATCCGTTCGGCGACGCGTGCGACAACTGCGCGAACGCCGCCAACGCGAATCAGGCGAACGCCGACGGCGATCCGCTCGGCGATGCGTGCGACAACTGCACGAACGCCGCCAACGCGAACCAGGCGAATGCCGACGGCGATCCGTTCGGCGACGCGTGCGACAACTGCGCGAGCGTCGCCAACGCGAGCCAGGCGAATGCCGACGGCGATCCGCTCGGCGATGCGTGCGACAACTGCGCGAGCGTCGCGAACCCGAGCCAGGCGAATGCCGACGGCGATCCGCTGGGCGATGCCTGCGACAACTGCGCGAGCGTCGCCAACGCGAGTCAGGCGAATGCCGACGGCGATCCGCTCGGGGATGCCTGCGACAACTGTCCGGGCGTCTCGAATGCGGGCCAGGCGGACGGTGACGCGGACGGCGTGGGCGATCCCTGCGACGACTGCCCGTCCGTCCCCGATCCGCTGCAGCTCGACCTGAACGGAGACACCGTCGGGGATGCCTGCGAGCTCGATCCCTGCGGAAGCGACTCGGACGGCGATGGCGTCGGCGATCTCTGCGACGACTGTCCGACGCTCTCCGACCCGAGCCAGGACGACGCCGATGCGGACGGTCCGGGAGACGCCTGCGACAACTGCCCGGACGTGGCGAACGCCGGCCAGGGGAACTCCGACGCCGACGCCCTGGGCGATGCATGTGACTGCGCGCCGCTCGACGCCACGAACTCGGCGCCGCCGCCGGCCACGAACCTCCGCGTGACGCAGCGCGGTCATCTCGCATGGACGCAGCCCGCCGGGGCCGACACCTCCGACGTGCATTCCGGCACCATCGCGGAGCTCTGGAACGATCCCGGAACCCGGAATGCCGCCTGCCTCGCGTCCGCCCTCGCGATCCCCGCGTTCGACGACGCGCGCCCCCTCGTGCAGGCGCAGCCCGGCACCGGCTTCTACTACCTCGTCGCGACGCGCAACGGCTGCGGCCGGACGCTGACCTCCGACTCGCGCGGCAACCCTCGACCCGTCACCCCCTGCCCCTGAGGATCCGGGATGCGTCGGCGCGAGGCGCCGCGTTCACTCCATCGCGGCGCGGCGCGTCGGCGGCTGGAGTCCGTGCTTGACCATCTTGTTCAGCAGCGTGCGTCGGGTGATGCCGAGCTCGGCGGCCGTGCGCTGGCGCAGCCATGCGTTGCGCTCGAGACGGGCGACGAGGACGGAGCGCTCGCAGATGTCGAGGAGCGACTGCAGCGTGCCGTTCTTCGCGGGCGGCGCCGGCACGACGGACGTGACGCCCGGCGCCGGCGGGCGGAGGCGCTCGGGGAAGTCCTCGACGTCGATGAGGCCGCTGCACGAGAAGGCGGCGGCGCGCTCGAGCGCATTGCGCAGCTCGCGCACGTTGCCCGGCCAGTCATGCGTGACGAGGCGCTCGACGGCGCCCGCTGACAGCCGGATGGGCTCGCCCGTGCGAGCCGAGATCTCGGCGACGATGCTGCGCGCGATGTCGGGGATGTCCTCGGGCCGCTCGGCGAGCGAGGGCATCCGCAGCGAGAGCACGTCGAGGCGCCACAGGAGGTCCTCGCGGAACAGGCCCGCCGCCGCGTCCTGGGCGAGATCGCGGTTCGACGCCGCGACGACGCGCACGTCGACGCGATGCTCGCGGTTGCCGCCGACGCGGCGCACCTCGGGCTCCTGGAGCACGCGGAGGAGGCGCGCCTGCAGCGCGAGCGTCGTGTTGCCGATCTCGTCGAGGAAGAGCGTGCCGCCGCTCGCGGCCTCGAACAGCCCGCATCTCTCGCGCGACGCGCCCGTGAACGAGCCGCGCTCATGGCCGAAGAGCTCGCTCTCGAGCAGCCCCTCCGCCAGCGCGCCGCAGTCCACGGCGATGAACGGCCCGTTCCGGCGCGGCGACAGCTCGTGCAGCAGCCTGGCCGCGAGCTCCTTGCCCGTCCCGCTGCGCCCGGACACGAGCACGCAGACGTCGCGCACGGCGATGCGCGCCAGGTGCTCGCGCACGCGCGTCATCGCCGCCGAACGGCCGCAGAGGCGCGCGAGCGTCGGCGCGATCGGCACGGGCTGCGTGGGCACGTAGGCCGGGGATTCGCGGAGAGCTGACGGGATGGGGCCGGCGGGAATCGCGCTGGAGGGAGCCATGATGCGAGTCTCCGAGGTTGCAGATGATCTCGACTCGACATTGCACCCGCATCCCGGGCGCGTGGCGCGGAATGCTCCGCTCGGGGCTCCGAGGGTCAAGACGGCTGGCATTCCGTCCGATGTGGCTCGATCTCCGGCGAGCAGGATGACGCCCGCGGGTGGCCCCGTTCGCCGTGCTGCGCGGCCCTCGGCGACGCGGTTGCCGGCGCGAAAGTGGCCGGCGTAGGATGGCCCATCATCCGATCCGGCACGCGGCCCATGCCTCGTTGGGACCGTGGTTCAGGGGAGAGAGCGATGCCCCGGAAGACGAAGAAGACGCCCTTCAGCGGGAGTCAACTCCTCGGAGCCGAGCTGCGGCGCCTTCGCGGCGCACGCACCCTCGAGGAGATTGCGATGCTCTGCAAGTCGCCGCCGCTTGCGGGGAAGGTGTCGCCGATCTCGGCGTCGGCGCTGAGCGAGATCGAGGTGGGCCGGCAGATGCCGCGCCTCCCGACGCTCTACTCGATGTCGCTCGTCTATCGCGTCTCCATGAACCAGCTCATGGGCTTCGTGGTGGAGGAGGGGATCGTCAATGCGGCGGCGAAGGTGGGGGAGGGAACGCCGGAAGAGCTGAGAGCCGCCTTCGCGCGACTGCTGGCCATCGGCGCATGGCACGAGGCGCTGCCGATCGCGCTTCACGCGGAGCGCAAGGCCACGACGGAGCGCGAGCGCGTCGGCTGGCGCGCCAACAGGGCGACATGCCTCGCGAACATCGGCCTCCATTCCGAGGCCGTGACGATGTTGACGGCGTGTCTGGAGAATCCGGAGATCACGCGGGCGCAGGAATTCGCCGTGCTGAAGAACCTGGCCGAGGTCCATGCGGCCGGCGGCAACTTCAAGACGGCTTCAAGCCTGCTACGCGACGCCCTCGAAGTTCGCCCGGACGATCTCACGGACTCGAACGCCGGCGCGCTAGAGCGACTCAGGGCGAGCCTGATCGTTGATGCCCAGGAGATGAAAGCATTCCCGGAGCAGCGAGCCCTCCGAGAGGCAATCCGTCTCGCTGATCATGCTGAGAAGTCGTGCTCCGACGAGGAACGGCCTTTGAGGCTCCGCATCGGGTGCGTACGAGCGCGCGCCCAACATCTCCTTGGCAATGGCCTATTGGCAGCGCGAGATCTCGAACGGATTCTCGTCGAGGCGGTTGATTTGAGATATCCGCGAATGGAGGCGCTCGCCGCGCTTATCCTCGGCAAGATCCGGAAGCAAGCCGGCAACTCGGCGCAGGCGGAAGGGCTGCTGGGGCGCGCGGTCAGCGTAGCCGATGCCTCGCAGCAGAACGACGTGCTTTTCGAGGCGTGTCTCGCGCTCTTCCAACTCCTACGCCATGACCGCCCGGGATCCGCCGTGGCCTGGCTTCGCCGGTGCCGCGAACTCGCTCCACTCCTGCCGGAGAGAAGTCCGGCGCTGCGCGAATTCGAGCGCGTCGCCGAAGAGTTCGCAACATGAGCTGGCGCATCCTCCTCCTAGCCCTGGTCGCTTGCTTCGCAGCCGGTGCCGCCACCGCGGAGGTGCGCGTGGTGCGGGATCCGGCGGGCCAATTGCGCCTCTTCGTGCAGCCAGTTGCAGCAGGAATCTGGGCACCGCGAGGGGTGATTGATGCCGCCACTGTCAACCCTCTGGGGGATCTCGTCGGGGATGGTTACCCGGCGGCGGCCGTTTCTGGTGACGGCGACCTACTCGCGGCCTGGCACCGTGCACAGGACGATTCGTTGGTCATTCTGCGCGCCCATGCTGGTGGAGCTCGGGTCTTCACCCGATTGGCAAGCGGGTCGTTGATCGGGCGACCGAGCGTTACGCCGGTAGGTGACAACTGGTTGGTTACTTGGTCGTCTATCGATGGCGGACCGCGGGTTCTCGCATCGCTGGAGACATCTGGCCAGGACGGCGCCCCACTCGAGATCCTCCCAGGGCGCCTTGTGGCGGTCGTCGCTGTTGGCGAGGCCGTCCACGTGCTGAGCCATGCTGCGACCACGGACGAGTTGTACATCGGCACCTACGTTGGGCTCCACGATCCCGACCCGATCCCCGTTCCAATCTCTGTGACGCGCGTCGACCTGCGGCTGCACGAGCCCGATCCGCGCCCGATTCCGATCGACCGCGCGACGGCGCAGACGACCGCGTGGGCGCCGTGCATCGAGAATGGGGAGACGCAGGCGCTGGTCGCGTGGCGGGCAGTGGATCGTCAGGTTGGCAGCATCGTGCTCGACGAATTCGGGGTCCTGGACGATGCGGAGTTCGTGCGTGGGCCAGCCGGATCCTGCACTGCCGTCCTCAAGGCGGCGGGTCGCGAGCGGGAGGGGTGGAACCCGTGAGTGGGGAGCGATTTACGTAGGCATGGGATGGCTTGACAGACGTTCGAGTTCGTCGTAAATTCGCTCCATCATGGACGATAGCGGAGGGGGCCGCGGAGGCGGCTGGGATCGCGAGCTCTCGGGGAGCTTCAGCGGCGAAGCGCTGCTCGAGGGCGAGTGGGAGGCGTTAAACCTCGAGAACGACCGGGACCGCGCGCAGGGCCTCCATCACGGACTCCTCTCACTTCGTTGCGCGCTGGCCGCCGTCGAGCTGCGGCTGGGCGAGTTGTTCGCGTACTTCGCTCCGGGCGGCCGCTTCACCTTCGAGCCGCTCGGAAGCGCCACGCGTGAGGCCGGCTGCCAGGAGCGCTTCGGGATCTCGTGGGCGCTCGCGCGACAGCTCATCGACTTGTCGAGGGCGTTCGCGTCGCTGCCGCTCTCGCGCGAGGCGTTCCTGCTCGGAATCGTGGAGCGCTCGAAGCTGAGGTGGCTCGTGAAGGTGGCCACACCTTCGACCGAAGCGGGATGGCTCTCGCTGGCGAGCCGTCGGGGCGAGAAGCAGCTCGTCGCGGACGTGCGGGCATTCCGGGAGCGTGCCGTCTCCTCCGAGGAAGTGCGTGCAGCGACCGGAGTCGAGGAGGAGCGCGTGTGGGTTCGTCTCACCGGCACTCCGGCACAGGGCGCGGCGCTCCGCGCATGGGTGTACCCATCGGTTCGGATGATCGCCGGCAACGACCGGCTCCAGCCCTGGGAGTGCATGGAGCTGCTCTGCGCGGATGGCATCGCCGGGCTGAACGTGGAGATCCCCGAGCCCGTCGAGGGTGGCGCCGCCCATGAGCGTGTGCGTGCAGTGAAGCTCGACGACGAGAAGCTCCGCGAGCTGGCGGTCAAGTGGCGCGTCCAGCAGGTGGCGAAGCCGCTCGAGCTGCCGCGGGTCGCCGAGGATGCCCCGTTCGAAGAGGTTCTGGGCGCGCTCATGAGGTGCGTGCGATTCCGGCAGCGCGTTCTCGCCGAGCGCGCGACGCTGCTCTACTGGCTCGACGGCTGCAACCTGTGGCGGCATCTCGGGGCCAAGACCTTGGTGGCCTACGCCGGCCGCGCGCTGGGCATGCCGCCGAAGGACCTGCGCGAAGCGCTTCGGCTCCGGGCGCGGCTCTCGATGGTTCCGGAGGTGCGTCGCGCATGGCTCCGCGGGATGCTGTCTGCGTTCGCCGCGCGCCAGGTCGCGAACATCGCGTCGCGTGAAACCGACGATCAGTGGGTGGACCATCTCGAGAAGTGCACCGGCAAGCGCATCGACGCCGAACTGCGCTGGCATGACCTCGCGATGCATGCGCTCGACATCGCCGAGTGGCGGAAGCTGACGGACGGCGGCAGGCCGCAGCCCTCGCTCTCGATGGAGAAGCTGCGCAGCGGCGTCGAGACGATGATCCGGGACTGCGTGCAGAAGCATGACGCGGACGCGCCGGAGATGCGTGCCATCGCGGAAGTCCGGCCGGCCCTGACGAGCTTCGGCTTCTGGGCACCGCCCCACATCGCGGCGCTCGTGCGAGCCACGCTTAACGAGGTGCGTGCATGGGGGGATGGCACCGAGACCGACGGGGACGTCATCGTCATGATGACAGAGGAGCTCATCGAGGAGATCAGCGCGGATCGGCCCATCCTGAGCCGCGAGATGCGCATCAACTACGCCGCGTTCAAGCGCGACGGCTGGCAGTGCACCAACCCGCACTGCCGATCGCGCCGCAACCTCCACGGCCACCATGCGGTGTTCCGCTCGCATGGCGGCTCCGACGAGAAGTGGAACAAGAAAACGCTGTGCGCCGCGTGCCACCTGAGGTTGGTCCACCAGGGATTCCTGGTCATCACCCGCGCCCGCCCAGCTCCCGCCGAGGACTTCTACTTCGATCTGCCGCACGTGGGCGAACGCTGGCATGAGGGGGTGCGCGTCCCGATGTGAGCCGCATCGATCCTCCGATCCGGCTGCGGCCTCTCTTCACCGGAGCGTTGCACCTCCGGAAGCGCCTGCGGGCCGGACGCGGCGGGGAGGGAGCCGACAGGCGACCTCGTCATCCCGGCCCCCTCATGCGTCATCGAGGCAATGGACCGCAGAGCCCCGGATGCCGCCGCCTTCGCTCGGCTCGGCCCCCGCCATGGGGACGCCGGACTCCGGGGAGCGCCGGATGGCCAGGCAGCCGCCACCGTTCCCGCCCCCCGCCCGAGCGCGCCGCTCGCGAAGCGGGAGGCTAGCCGGACGAGGCGAGGCGATCCGTGCGGCCGACTCGGGCGGAGTGGCCACTCGAGTCCGCAGCGCGACGACGTCAGTGGCCGCCGCCCGCGCAGGTCACTGGCAGCCGAGGACCTGCGTCGGCCGGCAGGTCGTGCCGGAGACGGGACGCTCGATGCCACGCCAGTTCACGCCGTAGCTCCCCTCGTCGGTCGAGTTGAGGGGGACCACGAGAAAGTACCGGCCGCCCGCCCCTGGCGTCACGGTCGCGCTGACGAGCAGCCCGCCGGTCGAGCAGAGCAGCGCGTCATGGCTGTACCACGCGCCGATGCGCCCCTCGTGCACGCTGTACTCCTCCGCACCAGCACTACAGCTAAGTCCCCAGCGGAGCTGGAGATCCGGAGCGGGGGAAGCCTTGCTCACGGTGAGCGGCGTGCCGGGACGCGCCCCGGTCCCGTCCGGCACGGCGCCCGGCGGGCCCGGACAGGTGATTCCCGCGCACGACGTGCCGGGGCCCTGCGGCAGGCCGCCTGCGAGGAGGCAGCTCGCCAGGTTCGCGTCGGCACATCCGCCGGGCAGGCAGCAGGCCCGCGGCGCCGCGCAGTCCACGCTCAGGCAGGCCGTGCCCGCTCCCTGCGGCGTGCCGCGGGCAGCGACGCAGTCGGCGACGAGCTCATCGGCGCAGCCGCCCCCCGGGAGGCAGCAGGCCTCGGGCTGCGGGCACGACACGCCGATGCACGTGGAGCCCGGCCCCTGCGGGGTGCCGCCCGTCGCATTGCAGAGGCCGACAGTATCATCCGAACATGTCCCGTCGGGCCGGCAGCATGCCTCGTACACCGGGCACGTGACGCCCGCGCAGCGCGTGCCGCGTCCCTGTTGGACGCCGCCGGCGGTGACGCAGTCCAGCTCGTCGATGTCGGTGCAGGTGCCGTTCGGGAGGCAGCATGCCTGCACGCCGGCGCAGTTCACGGCGCCGCAGCCCGAGCCGATCCCGAAGAAGACGCCCGAGCTCGCCGCGCAGTCGGCCTCGGTGAGCTGGGCGCACGACGCGCCGAAGGGCCCCTGCACGCAGCAGGCTCCGACGAACGACGGGCAGTCGGCCGAGAAGCAGTCGGTGCCCAGGCCCTGCGATGCGCCGGCGATGTCGAAGCATCCTTCGATGTCCACGTCCTGGCAGCTCCCGTCGGGGAAGCAGCATGCGGCCGTGGCGAGCGGGCAGGGACGGGTCGCGCAGCTCGAGCCGATGCCGAGCGGGGTGCCGCCCGCGGCGGCGCAGCTCCCGGCTTCGACGTCGAGGCAGGCCGAGCCGTCCCGGAGGCAGCACGCTTCCATGGCGACGCACGTCACCGCCGAGCAGGGCGTGCCCGCCGGATGCGAGACGCCCAGCGATTGGCCGCAGCTCAACGGCGGGACGTCGACGCAGCTCCCGTCGGGACGGCAGCACGCGCGTGACGCGTTGCAGTCGGCCACCGCGCACGAGGTCCCGTCGCCGAGGTAGCCCCCGGCCCGATCGGAGCACTCGCCCGGATCGCCCTCGAAGCACGAGGTGCCGAACGGCGTGAGCACGCAGCAGGCGCCGGCATGCGGCACGCAGGTCGTCGTCGTGCAGTCCGAGCCGGCGCCCTGCGGATCGCCGCCGCCGCTCGTGCAAGCCGCCGCGTCGAGATCCAGGCAGAGCCCGTCGGGAAAGCAGCAGGCCTCCTGCGCGCTGCCTTCACGCGCGAACGCGCCCAGGATCAGCGACAGAACCGTCGCGAGCCGCCGAAGGCCTGACGGCCGCCGGGCGCCGCGACGATGCCCTGCGGGAGGCTCGCCCACGTTCAGTCCCGGTTGAGGAACTTGCCCAGCATCCCCATGCCCATGCTGCCGAGATCGTCCGCGATGTTCCCGTCGCCGTCACGATCCAGCAGCGCCGTCAGCATGGATGCCGGCTGCGATGCCTGCGCCTGCGCGCCCGTCGCGGCATGGTTCAGCATCGACGCGAGCGATCCCGCATCCAGCCCGTCCGTCCGCGTCTTCCGCCCGAGGTAGCCCATCACGATCGGCGCGAGCAGCGCCAGGAGCTTGGCCGCCGTCGCGGCGTCGAGGCCGCTGACACCCGCGAGGCCCTGCTCCATGGCGGGGCGCCGGCCTCCCAGCACGTGTCCGAGGATCCCGTCGCCCGTGCGTGCGTGACCTGCCTGGCCGAGCGCCGACGCGAGGTTCGTCAGCAGGCCGCCGTCATGCGACTCGAGCGCTCCGCGCAACGCGGCGGCGCCCGTCTCCTGCGCGCTGTTCCTCGCGAGCGCCGCGAGCAGCATGGGCAGCGCGGCCTGGACGGCCGACTGGGTCTGCTGCGGATCGGCGCCGATCTGGTCGGCCAGCGCCGCGATCGTGTTCCCGTCGAGATGTGCGCCGAGCGCGTCGAGCATCGAGGACATGGCCGGCTCCTTGAGATGGGCTCAGGGGATCCTGAGCTTCTGGCCAGGATGGATGTGGTCGGGATCCCTCAGCACGTCCTGGTTGGCTTCGAAGATCTTGGGATACTCCGACGCCTTGCCGTAGTACTTCTTCGCGATGGCCGACAGCGTGTCGCCCTTCACCACCTCGTGGATGCGGGGGGCGCCCGCTTCGTGCGTGCCGGCGTCGTCCGCATGCGCGGCGGGAGCCGGCGCAGCGGGGGCGAGGACCGGCGGCGCCGCCGCCACCGGCTCGGCGATGCGCAGCATGTTGATCGTGTTCTCGGTCTCCACGAGCGTGTTGAAGATCTCCATCGCCTTCGCCTTGGAGGCCTTGTCCGGCGCCTCGCCGGTCAGCGTGACGACCTTGCCCTCGACCTTGGCGTCGAGTGCCTTGATGTGCAGGCTGCCCATCTCCGCGAGGGCTGCCTTGACCTTCTGGTCGAAGCTCTGTCCGAACACGTTGGTTCTCCTTGAAGGGGCGGGGGGGGCGTAGCTGAGGGGGCGTGCGTGGAGTCTACTCCTCTCCGTGACTTCGAACCCCGAGCTGCCGCCCGACGCCCTCGAGTTCATCGGAGCGTCCGCCGCCTATCTCGAGAAGCCCTCCTTCCTCGTCCGCCTCACCGACGTCGTCGGCCGGCCGATGGAAGCGGGCCTGAGGATGCTCCCGCGCCGCGCGCGACGCGCCATCTCGACGGCCGTGGACGGCGCGCTGCGCGCCTCGCTCGGCCTCGCCATCCGAACGCTCGATCCGGCCGCCCCCGCCGGCGGCTCCGTGAGCGCCGCGGATCGGCAGGGCCGCGGAACGCGGGTCCGGCATGCGATGGCGACCACGATGACGGGCGGCGTCGCGGGCTTCTTCGGCTGGTGGAGCCTGCCCGTCGAGCTGCCGGTGACGATGACGATCATGCTCCGCTCGATAGCCGCCATCGCCGCCGAGATGGGAGAGGATCTCTCGACGATGGAGAGCCGCCTCGAGTGCCTGAGCGTCTTCAGCTTCGGCAGTCCGTCGCCGCAGGACGACGCGGCGGAGACCTCGTACCTCGCGCAGCGGATCGCGATGGCCTCCGCCGTGCAGCAGGCGGCCGACTTCCTGGCCCGCGCGTCGGCGCGCGAGCTGGCCGAGGCCGTCCAGCGCGGGAGCGCCCCCGTTCTCGTGCGCCTGCTCGCCCGTGTCGCGGCGCGGCTCGAGATCGTCGTCGGCGAGAAGACGCTCGCGCAGGCGGTGCCCGTCGTGGGCGCCGTCGGCGGCGCGCTCGTGAATGCCGCGTTCACCAGCCACTTCAACGAGGTCGCGCGCCGCCACTTCGGCCTGCGCCGCCTCGAACGCGAGCATGGCGCCGACGCCGTCCGGGACGCCTACCGCGCCGCCGCGCGCGCGCTCACCGGTCGCTGAGCGCCGTGCGGAAGGTGTCGCGCGCGCCCGTGCAAGGCCCGAATTCCGCGTGCTAGAGTCGCCCACCCCCCAAGGAGTGAGCCATGAAGTCGTTGCGCCCGAGCGCCCTTCTCGCCCTGATCCTCCCCGCGACGCTGATGCTGCCGGCCGTCTCGTTCGCCCGCGAAGCGACGCCCGAGGCCGCGAGCACGAAGCTCCCCGACGGCATCACGCGCGTGACCTCCGTCGAGGGCATCGACGAGTACCGCCTCGCGAACGGGCTGCGCGTGCTGCTGTTCCCGGATCCGAGCAAGGACACGACGACGGTGAACGCCACGTACCTCGTGGGCTCGCGGCACGAGGGCCTGGGCGAGACCGGGATGGCGCACCTGCTCGAGCACATGCTCTTCAAGGGATCGCCGAAGCACCGCGACGTTCCCGACGAGCTGACGACGCATGGCTGCCGGCCCAACGGCTCGACGTGGTACGACCGCACGAACTACTTCGAGACGTTCGCGGCGACCGACGAGAACCTCGCGTGGGCGCTCGATCTCGAGGCCGATCGGATGGTCAACTCGTTCGTCGCGAAGAAGGACCTCGACTCCGAGATGACGGTCGTCCGCAACGAGTTCGAGATCGGCGAGAACTACCCGCAGGGCGTCCTCATGGATCGCGTCATCGCGACGATGTACCTGTGGCACAACTACGGGAAGTCCACCATCGGCTCGCGCGCGGACATCGAGCGCGTCCCCATCGAGAACCTCCAGGCCTTCTATCGCACGTGGTACCAGCCCGACAACGCCCTGATCATCGTCGGCGGCAAGTTCGAGACCGATCGCGCCCTCTCGCTCGTCGCCGAGAAGTTCGGGCCCATCCCCAGGCCGTCGCGCGCGCTGCCGACGACGTGGACGGAGGAGCCGGCGCAGGACGGCGAGCGGGCCGTCGAGATCCGCCGCGTGGGCGATGCCCAGTCGGTCATGACGGCGTACCACGTTCCCGCGGGCTCCCATCCCGACTTCGCCGCGGTGGACGTGCTGGCCTACGTCCTCGGCGACAATCCCTCGGGCCGCCTGTACCGGGCGCTCGTCGAGACGAAGGTGGCCTCGGGCGTCTCGGCATGGGCAGCACAGCTCCATGATCCCGGCTTCCTGATGATCTCGGCCGACGTGCGCAAGGACGGCGATGTCGCGGCCGCGCGGTCGGCGCTGCTCGAGGTCGTCGAGCGCGCCGGCGAGAAGCCGCCCACCGACGAGGAGCTGGCGCGCGCGAAGCAGGCGCTGCTCAAGCAGTGGGAGCAGACGATGCGCAACTCCGAGTGGTCCACCGTGGGACTCTCGGAGTGGGCGGCCATGGGCGACTGGCGGCTCATGTTCCTGCACCGCGATCGCATCGGCGCCGTGACGGCCGCCGACGTGCAGCGGGTGGCCTCCGCGTACCTGCGCCCGCCGAACCGCACGCTCGGCGTGTACCAGCCGACCGACGCGCCTGATCGCGCGCCGGTGCCCGCGACGCCCGACGTCGCCGCGATGCTCGCCGGATATGCGGGAGGGAAGGGGATGCAGCAGGGGGAGGAGTTCGATCCCGCTCCCGCCGCCATCGAGGCGAAGCTCATCCGCCGCACGCTTCCGGGCGGCGTGAAGCTGGTGATGCTGCCGAAGAAGACGCGCGGCGGGACGGTGAACGCCGGCGTGACCCTCAACATCGGCAACGAGAAGGCGCTCATGGGCAAGGGCGGCGCGGCGGATCTCTGCGGCTCGATGCTCATGCGCGGCACGACGAAGCACACCCGCCAGCAGATCCAGGACGAGATCGATCGGCTCGACGCCACGCTGTGGGCCTACGGAGGCGCGACGTCGCTGGGCGGGCAGGTCCAGACGACGAGCGAGCACGTGGCCGAGTCGCTGGCGCTGCTCGCCGAGATCCTGAGGGAGCCGTCCTTCCCCGCGAAGGAGCTCGAGATCCTCAAGCAGGAGTCGCTGCTCGGGCTCGAGGACGCGCGCCGCGATCCGCAGCAGATCGCGCAGACCACGCTGCAGCGCCACGTGAACCCGTGGCCCCAGGGCGATCCCCGCCGGGCGCTGACGATCGACGAATCGATCGCCGAGCTGAACGCCACGACGCTCGATCAGATCGTCGCGTTCCATCGCGATTTCTGCGGGGCGTCGTCCGGGCAGATTGCCGTCGTCGGCGACTTCGATCCCGTCGCGGTCGAGAAGCAGCTCGCGAGCCTCTTCGGAGGATGGGAGAGCCGGACGACGTACGCGCGGCTCACGGATCCCTATCGTGAGATCGCACCGCTCGCCTCGCGCATCGACGTGCCCGACAAGGAGAGCGCGGTGTTCGCGTCGGCGCTGCCCTTCCAGATGCGCGACGACGATCCCGACTACCCGAACCTCGCCATCGCCGGCTTCATGACGGGAGGCGGCTTCCTCAACTCCCGGCTCGCGACGCGCCTGCGGCAGAAGGACGGCCTGTGCTACGGCGTCGGATCGTGGATGGGCGTGCCCGCGCAGGACGACTCGGCGAACCTCGGCGGCTGGGCGATCTACGCGCCGCAGAACGCGGACAAGCTCGAGGCCGGCTTCCGCGAGGAGATCGCGTCGGTCGCCGCGAAGGGCTTCACGGCCGACGAGCTGGCCGACGCGAAGACGGGATGGCTGCAGCAGCGGCAGGTCTCGCGCGCGCACGACAACGAGCTGGTCGGCAAGCTCTCGTCCAACGAGTACCTCGGCCGCACGCTCGCCTGGGATCAGAAGGTCGAGGACGCCGTCCGCGCGGCGAGCGTCGAGCAGGTCAACGCCGCCGTGAAGAAGCACGTCGATCCCGCGCGCATGTGCGTGGTCATGGCCGGCAGCTTCGGCCCCCCGCCCAAGGTGGCCGAGCCCGTGGCCGCCACCGAGGACGGCGTCTCGGCGCCCTAGCCCAGCCGCCACGAGCACGGCTCACGACGCCGCGAAAATGGGGTCAGGCCCCATTTCAAAATGGGGTCAGGCACCATTTTCGCGGAGGGCATTCGCCTGCCGAGTGGCCGGCGGGGGCCGGACCGCGATGGGCCGCGGCGTCGCGACGCTGCCGAATCGTGGCGGTCGATTCAGGTCCGGCGTCTTCATGATCTTCCTGCTGCGACCGGGCTGCAGCGCGCGGAGGCTGCTCGCTGCCGCCTCGCGTCGGGGACGCCCCCGCTCCGACGGCGAACGGGAGAGCAAGCTCCATCGCTCCGGCAGGCATGCGGCCTGCTCGTCAGGCACGTTCCGGTCTCGCGACGAGATCCCATGAAGCATCCGGGCTCGTCGCGCCCCCGCTCACTCCGCGCGGTGGCGCGCGACGAGGCGCTCGACGCCGCCGAGGGCGTCGGGCAGCGCCTTGAGCAGCGAGACGACGCCGAACACGAGGATGCCGTGATGGGCGCCTAGCCCGCTGCCGTCCTCGTGCGCGAAATCCTCCCAGACCTCGACGCTCGACGTCGCGATCAGGATCAGCGCCACGCCGATGTTCGTCCAGGGATTTTCGAGGAACCGTGCGAGGGTGCGCATGGCCGCATCATGCCGCGCGAGCATCGGCATGGGGGAGAGTTCCGGCCCCTTCGGTTGCCGGCGCGGGTGCGCGGTCACGACCGCTTGACAGCCGGGGGGAGGAGAGCGACGCTAACCCCGCATCTGTGCGATGCACCCGGGTCCTTCCCGCCTCGCTCGACTGCCGTTCGCTTCGACATCGCAAGATTCCTCGTAGCTCGTCAGTGTTCATGCTGGGCAGGTTCGCTTCCCCGGGGCGAACGCCCGACGAGTCGAGTCCGCGATGTCCGCGGTACCCGTCCTCGGCGGGCCCACTGCAGGAATCTCGTTAGATGTCCAATTCAAAGCTCTACGTCGGCAATCTGTCGTTCAAGACCACCGAGACCGAGCTCACCAACGCGTTCTCCGCGTTCGGGACCGTCGCCCGCGCGACCGTCGTCACCGATCGCGAGACGGGCCGCCCCCGCGGCTTCGCGTTCGTCGAGATGGGCTCGGATGCCGAGGCCCAGGCGGCCATCAGCGGTCTCGACGGCAAGAGCCTCGACGGCCGGCAGATCCAGGTCAACGTCGCTCGCCCGCGTGAGGATCGCGGCGGCGGCGGCGGCGGCTTCGGTGGTGGTCGCGGCGGCGGCGGCGCCGGCGGCGGCCGCAGCGGCAATCGCTGGTAGCGCGCGGCCTGCCTGAGGAGGCAGGTCCGTGAACCGAGGCCCGTCGGCATCGCCGGCGGGCCTTCTCGATCCGGGACCCGAGGGACTGCGGAACGGGGCGACGACGACCCGGTGCATCTCGGATCCTCCTCGCCCCGTTCCTTCCGGGTCGATGCCACGTGTTACGCATCGGCCGGCCCGTGCATCTACACCGCCGCAGTAGAACGCCGCAGTAGAATCGGCGGATGCGGGCGAGAGACGGCGAGAACCAGCGGGGGATCTCCGAGGACGATCTCCAGGGGAAGGACGCCGAGCGCTACTACGCGATCCGCCGGGAGTTCTACCAGGACGCGGCCGTCGCCAGCCGCTACGACTCGCATCGCTTCGAGGGCGCGCGCTCGCGGCGCAACCGCGCGAAGTGGCGGGCCATCTCGCGCGCCCTCGAGCGGGCCGGCGACGTGCGTGACGTCCTCGATCTCCCGACCGGCACCGGCCGCTTCGTGGGAAGCCTCCTCGACGCCGGCTGCGCCGTGACCGGAGCCGACATCTCGCGCGAGATGATGGGCGTCGCGCGCGCGAAGACGCCCGGGCGCGAGCGGCTTCGCGGCTTCGTCCAGGCGGATGCCGAGCGCCTCCCGTTCCGCGACGGCGCCTTCGACTGCGTCGCGAGCATCCGCTTCTTCATGCACCTGACGCCCGAGGTGCGTCGCAGCGTCCTGCGCGAGTTCGCGCGCGTCTCGCGGCGCTGGGTGATCGTGGACTACCGCCACCGCGGCTCGCTGCGCAACGTGCTCAGGCGATGGGGACACGCGCTCGGCCTGCGCCGCGACGCCGCGCAGCCGCGCGTCGGGCGCGCGGACGTCGAGGCGGAGACCGGCGCGGCTGGCCTGCGCGTGATCTCCGTGTTCGTCGTGACCCCCGTCTTCTCGGACAAGTGGGTCGTCCTCTGCGAGAAGCTCGCACCGACGGCGTGACGCGAATCCCGCTCGTCTGGCCCGTCCGTGCTCGAGCGTGCATGCTTCCCCGCCCATGGGAATCGCCGCGCACTTCTGGACCATCGCGCCGTCGCTCGCGCATCGCGTGAGCCCGGAGGGCGGCCCCGCCTGCGTGCCCTGGTCCACGACGATCCCCGATCGGCATCTCGGCAGCGTGCGCCTCACCGGGCTGCTGCGGCGCCACGTCGAGCCGAAGGGGCTCGTCCTGATCGTCCACGGCATGGGCGGGCGGCCGACGAGCCACTACTGCGTGCGCGCGGCCGCTGCCGCCGACGCCGCCGGGTTCTCGAGCCTGCGCCTGGCGCTGCGCGGCGCCGACAGGCTCGGCGAGGACTTCTACCACGCGGGCCTCACCGTGGATCTCCGCGCCGCGCTCGAGAGCCCCGAGGTCCGCGATCACGAGGCGTTCTACCTGCTCGGCTACTCGCTGGGCGGACACGTGAGCCTCCGCCTCGCCTGCGAGGGCGGGACGCGGAGGCTGCGCGCGGTCGCGACGGTCTGCCCGCCGCTCGATCTCGTCGCGACGGCGCATGCGCTCGATCACGAGGTGCCGGCGATCTACCGGCTGTACGTGCTCGGCGGCCTGAAGAGCATCTACGCGCAGGTCGCGCGCCGGCGGCCGGTGCCCTCGCCCGTCGAGGCCGTCGCGCGCGTGCGGACCGTGCGCGAATGGGACGAGCTCGCCGTCGTGCCACGGCACGGCTTCGCGAGCGCCGACGCGTACTACGAGGGCGAGAGCGTCGCGCCGCGCCTGCGCGACTGCACGATCCCCGGCCTCGTCATCGCGGCGGACGACGATCCGCTGGTGCCCACGCGGACGACGCGCGCCGTCTTCGGCCGATCACTTCCCGGTCTCGAGCTGAGGACGACGCATCGCGGCGGCCACGTCGCCTTTCCGCGCCGCCTGGATCTCGGCCTGCCGGGCTCCCACGGGCTCGAGCATCAGGTCATGGGCTGGTTCCAGCGCCACTGACGGCGCCCGTCGCTCAGCCCATCCACTGCTTCAGCCACGCGAGCACCGTCTCGTTCCAGAGCCGCATGTTCGCGGGCTTGAGGATCCAGTGGTTCTCGTCGGGGAAGTAGAGGAAGCGGCTGGGCACCTTGCGCTGCTGGAGCGCCTGGAACATCTGGAGGCCCTCGCCGATCGGCACGCGGTAGTCGAGCTCGCCGTGGATGACGAGCGTCGGCGTCTGGAACGCCCCGACGAAGCGGTGCGGCGACCACTTGTCGTAGAGCTCGATGCTCTCCCACGGCACGCCGCCGAACTCGAGCTCCCATTCGGGGCCTGCGTCCGTCGTGCCGTGGAAGCCGGGGAGGTGGAAGAGTCCGGCATGCGAGACGAGGCACCTGAAGCGCGTCTCATGGCCGGCGATCCAGTTGACCATGTAGCCGCCGAACGACGCGCCGCACGCGGCGATGCGCGCCTCGTCGATGTAGGGCCGCGCGGACCACTCGTCCACGGCGAGCATGAGGTCGCGATAGCAGCGATTGCCCCAGTCTCCGTTGTTGTCCTCGATGAACTCCTGCCCGAAGCCCGTCGAGCCGCGGGGGTTCACCATGATGACGACGTAGCCGGCGGCCGCGTAGATCTGCGCGTTCCAGCGGAAGTGGAACTGATCGAGGTAGGCGTGGATGGGGCCGCCGTGGATCCACAGGAGCAGCGGGTACTTCTTCTTCTCGTCGAAATCGGGAGGCCGCACCTCCCATGCCTGCACGGGCTTCGACTCGCTTCCGGTGAAGGTGGACGACGTGCCCTGCGGCAGGGCCATGCCCTCGAGCAGGGCCGCGTTGAGATGCGTGAGCGTCCGCGCCTCCCCTCCCGACAGCGCGACGACGTGGAGGTCGGCCGGGAAGTCGAGCGCATCGAGCGCGTAGACGGCCCTCGTCCGATCGGGCGTCAGCCTCAGCTCGGACGCGTGGCCGCGCTCGGAGAGTCGCCGCGACGCGCCGCTCTTCAGGTCGAGCACGCGCACGACGTGGTGCCCCGCCTCGTCATGCGAGAAGGCGAGCGTGTCCTCGTCCACCCACCACGGGCGCTCGGCCCAGGCGTCGAACGAGCCCGTCACGAGACGCGCCTCGCCGGTCGCGACGTCGATGATCTCGATGTCGCGCTTGCCGGTGATGCGCATCTTCGTCTGGGACGTCAGCGCGGCGACCTGCCGCCCGCTGGGCGAGAAGCGCGGGGCCCAGTGATCGGCGCTTCCCTGCGTGATCTGGCGGCGCTCGCCGCTCGCGAGATCGACCAGGAAGAGATGGTTCTCGAAGCGCCTGGCGTCGTTGATGCGCTTGATGTCCACGCAGGCCGTCTTGCCGTCGGGGGCGATCGAGATCGACGACTCGTGGAAGGCGGGCCCGTCGCCCGGGCTGCCGAAGCCCGGCGTGAGATCGCGCGCCATGGAGCCGTCGATGGCCGCGACGACGAGATGCGGGAAGCGCGGGCCGTGATAGTGATCCCAGAAGCGCACGGGATAGGTGTCGATGACGCGGCCCGACGTCTTGCGCTCCTTCCACTCCTTCTCGAGCGCGCGGTTCTCCTCGACGCTTCCCGCGGACGGATGGGACGACGCGAGCATGACGAGCCGCGCGCCGTCCGGCGCAATCTCGAAGGCGTCCACGCCGCACGGCAGGTTCGTGACCTGCTGGGGTGCGCCCCCGTCCACGCGCAGGCGATGGACCTGGAGCGGCGAGTCGTCGTCCTTGGCGGCGGGCTTCTTCTCGTCCTTCTCGGACTCGCGCAGCGCGTCCGCCTTGCGGGCGCCGGAGTCCGGCTGCGCGAGGTAGAACAGCGTGCCGTCCGGCGCGAAGCGCGGCTGCGCCTTGCGCCGCGTGTCCTGCGTCAGCGCGACGGGCTCCCCCGGGAGGTCGAGGGGGATGCGGAGCAGGTTCGCGTCGTAGGTCTTGCCGTCGGCCGACAGGTCCTCGACGACGGCGACGGCGAAGCGGCCGTCCGGCGAGATGTCGAAGCTGCCGAGACGGCGGATGGCGACGAGCGTGTCCACCGTGAAGGGTCGGGGCGCGGTCATGCGGGGGCTCCGGGACGTGGGGAGGCCGGAAGCCTACCCTGTTGCGGGGGCGGCGGACGGCCCCGAGCCTTCGACGCCGGGGCAACCCCCGCTCATGCGACGCGTCGTGCCCTCGCGGCCTGGGGAGCCGGCGGGCCGCTCGACTCACTCGTCGTCGACGGGCCGACGCCGCGATGCGAGCCGCATGACGACCGCCGTGAGAAGGTCCGAGCCGACGAGGGCGGTGACGAAGGCGATCGGAACGCCGACGACTCCGGCCGCGACGAGCATCGAGCCCGACCAGTGGAGCACCCGCTCCGAAACCAGCAGGACGGCGGCCAGGACGACTCCGAAGATCAGCGGCCAGAGAACGAGCTTGCGGAACGGACCTGCCCACGATGGATCCATCTGTCACCGTTCTTCCGCAGGGGATGCCGGGCGGCAGCGGAGGAGCCGTGGGGCTCGAGCGATGGCGCCTCTCCGCGCACTCGCCCGACGCGTCGTTCGCGGCAGGGGGAGCATGTGGATCACGGAACGGCTACCTCGCGGGGGGGGCTCCGGAGGCCGCGAGGCTCGACTCGGCCTGGCGGAGGGCGCGGTGCATCCACGCCATGAAGACGACCGAGACGATCGCCGTGACGACGATGACGCCGAGGACCACGCCGTGGAGCGACGGCGCGCCATGCCGCTGCGCGAGCCTCACCGAGAGCCATGCGACGGGCCCCGTCAGCACGACGTAGCGCAGCACGGCCATCCAGAGGCCCGGCGCGCCGCGCTGGAGGCCCTCGAAGATCGGCCGGCACGCGAAGAACGGGATCGACACGAGGCATGCGAGCGGCACCAGCAGCAGCGCCCACTCCGCGAGAGCGCGCGCCGCCGGCGCGTCCACCAGCGGCTCGACCAGCGGTCCGCGCAGCAGGGCCGTCAGCGGCAGCACGACGATCGCGCAGTAGGCCGCTGCTGCCAGCGCGACCTCGCGGAAGGCGCGCCGGATCGTCGCCACGTCGTGCTGGCCCCATGCGCGCGCCGTGAACGGCAGCATCGCGACGCCGCAGGCGACGACCGGCATGACGAAGAACATGACGTAGCGGAAGTAGATCGACCAGGCCGCGAGCGCCGCCGTCGAGTCGGCCGCCTGCGCGAGCAGCGCGTTCAGGATGCCGGACTCCGTGGCCATGAGCACGTAGGTGAGCGCCGCCGGCACGGCCAGCACGAAGATCGCGCGATAGGGCCGCTCGTAGGTCCCGGGCACGACGTCGAGTGCCTTCGCGCGGCGCTCGTGCTCGTGGCCGCGCGCGCGGCGCATCGCGTAGGCGAGTCCGCCGAGGCGGCCCACGACGGTCGAGAACGCGATGCCGAACATCCCCAGGTGGAACACCCAGATGAAGATCATGTTCAGCCCGACGTTCAGCAGGTTGGACGAGATGCCCGCCCACATCGTCGCGCGGGTGTCGTGATGCGCCTTGACGATCGAGTCGGGGAGGATCGCCCAGAAGCCCGTCAGCGCCGTCCCCGCCGTGATGACGCTCGCATACATGCGGAACTGCGCGAGCACCTCGGGCGCGATCCCCTCGGCCACGAACGCGCGCGGGAAGAACCAGATCGCGACGCCGAGGGCGAAGAAGAGGGGCACCAGCGCCAGCACGATCCTGCGCGTGGTGCGGACGATCTGATCGAGCCGCTGTCCCTCGTTCGCTCCCATCGCGCGCGAGACGAGCGACGTCATCCCCGTGCTCGTGCCCACCCAGAAGGCGACGTAGAGGAACTCGTAGGGATACGCGAGGCCGATTCCCGCGACGGCGTGATCCCCGATCGTCGCGGCGAAATACGTGTCCACGAACGTGAAGAGCTGCCGCATCCAGAACGACAGGATGAGCGGCGCCGCGAGCCACAGCACCGAGCGGGAAGGCGTCGACATCAGGCGGAGCCTCGGAGGATCGGACGACGCCGGGCGTCTTCCCGAAAGGGGCCCTTCGGTCAGGCCCTACGCACGCTCGTAGGTGCCGGTGAGGGCGGCCTCGGCGAGGATCTCGCCGTCGATGGCGGCGAGGAGCTGCGCCTTGCTGAATCCCGCCTTCAGGCCCGACGGCGACTTCAGGGCGAAGAGCTTGAAGTGGTAGTGGTGCACGCCGTGGCCCGGCGGCGGCATGGGCCCGCCCCAGTCCACGTTGCCGAAGTCGTTGCGGCCGAAGATCAGTCCCTTCGCCTCGCTCTCGGCGAGACCCGTGCGGCTCGCGGACATGCCGGCGATCAGCCAGTGGACCCAGGGTTCCGCGCGCGGCGCGTCGGGATCGTCGCAGAGGAGGCAGAGCTCCTGCGTCCCCGCGGGAACGCCGCTCCACGACAGCTCGGGGGACACGTCGTCGCCCTCGCCCGTGAAGCGCTTGGGGATGGGTTCTCCGTCGGCGAACGCGGAGCTCGTGAGCTTCATGACGCTCTCCCTTCGATGAAACGTGCGATGTTGGCGTGGAGGATCGGCAGCGTGACGCCGCCGTGCTCGAGCACCGCCTGGTGGAAGGCGGCGAGGCGGAAGCCGGGCCCCAGCGCCTTCTGCGCGCGCTCGCGCAGCGCGAGGATCTCGAGCTGGCCCACCTTGTAGGCGAGCGCCTGCCCGGGCCACGCGACGTAGCGATCGACCTCGTTCTTGATGTCGGTGAGGGATCCCGCGGTGTTCTCGGTCATGTACTCGATCGCCCTCTCGCGCGACCAGCCCTGCGCGTGGAGCCCCGTGTCCACGACGAGCCGGCAGGCGCGGAGCGCGTCGCAGGACAGCATGCCGAGGCGATCCATCGGACCCGAGTAGAGGCCGAGCTCGTCGGCGAGGGCCTCGGTGTAGAGCGCCCATCCCTCCGCGAACGCCGTCGAGTGCGCGTGCTTCTGGAACTCGGGCGCGTCGATCTTCTGCGCGAGGGCGAGCTGGAGATGATGCCCCGGCACCGCCTCGTGGAAGGCGACCGCCTCGGACTCGTGGCGCGTGCGCTCCGTCGGATCGCACGTGTTGACGAAGTAGACGCCCGGCCGCGTGCCGTCGGGAGCGGGCGGCATGTAGAACGCCGCGGCCGACGACTTCTCGGCATGCGCGTCCACGGGGCGGACCTCGCACTCGTGATCGGGCAGCAGGTCGAAGCACTCGCGCGCCGCCGCGGTCGCCTTGCGCACCGCCACGCGCGCCACCTCGACGATCTCCTCGCGCGTCGTGAACAGGCAGCGGGGATCCGTGCGCAGCGCGCGCAGCGCCTCGGGCAGGCTCATGCCGGGGAAGAGCTCGCGGCAGAGCGCCGTCATCTCGCGGCGGATGCGCGCCACCTCGGCGAGTCCCGTCGCATGCAGCTCCGCTGGCGTCCTGTCGAGCGAGAGGCTCAGCCGCATGCACGTCGCGTAGAGGGCTTCGCCGCCGGGCAGGCTCGTCAGCCCGGGCGTCGTGCGCGCGCGCGGCAGCACTTCGGCGACGAGCAGCTCGCGATAGCGGGCGAGCGCGGGGAGGACGACGCGCTCCACCGCGTCCGTGACGTCGCGCCGGAACGCCTGCCACTCGGCGTCGCCGACGCTCTTCGGCTTCTCGCCCGCGGGCACGACGACGAGCGGCGAGGCAGCGGCTCCGGCGGCGAGCTGATCGTCGAGCTGCTCCACGACGCGCGCGACCGTGCACTGCGGAGCCACGAGCCCCTCCGCGAGGCCCCGCCGGATGTTGGCTGCATGCTGGTCGAGAAGCAGGCCCATGGCGCGCACGCGATCGAGCCACGTGCCCATCGACGTGGCGTCCGTCACGGCGTGGATGCGCACGAGGTCTAGCAGCGATACTTGCGGTCCCTGGAGCTGATCCACCGACCACGTCTCCATCGAGTCGGTCGCCGCGATCAACGCATGCTCGATCTGCTCGCGCAGCATGGCGTGCGTGACGCCCTGGGCGGGGCTGAGGCCGCTCGCGTCGATCGCCTCGACGCGCGCGTGCATCGCCCTCATCGTCGAGCGCCATGCCTCGAGCGACTCGGGACTCAGATCCTCGAGGCGGCTGTCGTGGTCGTGGACGGCGACGGCCGTCGCGCTGGTGGGATGCCTCGCGAGCGAGTCGGCCCAATACTGAGCGCAAAGCGTGTCGAGCTGTTCGGATCGGGCTGACTTCACGTTCCTATCCTCGTTGCAGCTTCCAAGGAGCGGGCGAGTCTATCGCGGTGCCCGCAGCGGCGTGGAGTGTCCCCTTGAGAATCGCGGTCATCGGCCTCGGCGGAACGGGAGCAGCGGCCGCCTGGCGTCTCGCGCGCGAGGGCTGCGCCGTGACGGCCTTCGAGCAGTTCGCCGCCGGCCATGCGCGCGGCAGCTCGCACGGCCCGTCGCGCATCATCCGACGCTCGTACGAGGACCCGATCTACACGCGCCTCATGGGACTCGCGTTTCCCCTGTGGGACGAGCTCGAGCGCGCGGCGGCGCAGCCGCTGTGGGTGCGCTGCGGCACGCTGCTGGTCGGCCCGGAGGCGCACGAGCGCATGCGCGCCACGCGGGAGGCGCTCGTCGCGAGCGACGTGGCGCATGAGCTGCTCGATGCGCGCGAGGTCGCGGCGCGGTTCCCGGCCTTCGCGCTGGATCCGGGCGAGGCGGGACTCTTCGAGCCTGCGGGCGGCTTCCTCCGCAGCGACGACGTGATCTCGGCGACCCTGCGCCTCGCGCGGGAGGCCGGTGCGCGGATCATCGAGGACGCGCGCGTCGTGGACGTCGCGCCGCGTGGCGAGGGCGTCGTCGTCCGCACGGAGCGAGGCTCGGCGGAGTTCGACGTGGCGATCGTCGCGGCGGGCGCGTGGATCGATCGGCTCATCCCCGAGCTGCGCGGCCACCTGCGCGTGACGCGCCAGCAGGTCATGCACCTCGCGGTGGCGGAGCATCCCGAGCGTTTCGACAGCGCGCGCATGCCGACATGGATCGACGCGCATGGCAGCGACTACGGCTTTCCTTCCGACGGCCGGGTGGAAGGCGTGAAGGTCGCCTCGCATGACGCGGGCCCGCGGATCGATCCGGACGGGGACGATCGCGTCGTCGATCTCGAGCGCGAGCGCGCGACGATCGAGCGCATCCGCCGCCGCCTGCCCGGCCTGTCCGACCGCGTGCTGCACGCGCAGGCCTGCCTCTACACGTGGACGGCCGACGAGGCGTTCGTGCTCGATCGCCTCGCGGAGGCTCCGCAGATCATCGCGTGCACCGGCTGCTCCGGCCACGGCTTCAAGTTCACGACGCTGCTGGGGAACCTCTGCGCCGATCTCGCCATGGGCCGCGAGCTTCCGGCGGACGCCGCGCGCTTCTCGCTCGCGCGATTCTCGAGCTGACAGCGCAGCGCTCCCCTCGGAGGGGTGCCAGATGGCGATCCCCCGCACCCCGGCGTAGATTCCGCCGATGAGCGCGCGCGTGAGCGTCGATCCTGCGTCCCTGGACGGGACCTTCATGAGCGAGGAGGAGTACCTCGCGCTGCCGGAGACCGCGACGCGCATGGAGCTCGTGGATGGGCTGGTGGTCTGCGAGCCGTCGGCCGGCTTCGACCATCAGTCCACGTCGATGGCCCTGGGATCGGAGCTCCGCGAATGGGCGAGGAAGCGCACGCCCCGGCCGACGGTGCTGGCGGCGCCGTTCGACGTGCGGTTCGCGCCGGGCCGCATCCTCCAGCCCGATCTTCTCGTGTACGTCGATCCGCTCGAGCGGCCGGTGGTGATGCCGGTGTCGCGCATCCCGGATCTCTGCGTCGAGATCGTCTCGACGCGCGGGGCGTGGGATCGCACGACGAAGCGCCTGCTCTACGCCCGCGCGGGCGTGAGGGAGCTGTGGACCGTGCTGCCTCGCCGTCTTCTCGTCGAACGATGGACGGGCGCCGACCTCGACGCGATGCAGCAGTGCTGCGAGAGGCTGTCGTCACCGCTGCTCGACGGCTTCGAGATCGACATCGCGCGCCTCTTCGAGACGTAGCCGGCAGGGCTCCGACGCTCCGGGCCCGAGCTCCTCGAGGCCCTCGGCATCGAAGATGCGAAGGCGATCGCCGGCGGACGAGTGGCAGCGCATGAGCAGGCGCCGTCCATCCGGAGAGAGGGTCACGCTCGGCCGCGAGCTCCCGGGCGCCTCGAGCGGGATCGAGGCGAGGATCCCGAGGCCCGGCAGCTTCGCCGCGACGAGGCGAAGCTGATGCAGTGCCTTCACGTTGCGCGGCGTGTCGTCGAGGAGCGCGGAGATCTCGCGGGCCTTCGGCGACGCGACGACGTGAAGAACCTCCGCCGTCGCAAGCGTGGCCTGGGGCTCGCCGGTGGCGGCGTCGAGCACGTCGAGGCCGCCCTCGCCCCAGGTCATGACCCATGCCTCGTCGGCCGAGAACGTGATGCAGGTGTCGCCGCCATGCTGCGGCAGGGCGAACGGCTGCGTCACGGCGGGGAGATCGTGGATCGTCGCGCTGGACGTCCACCCGGAGAGGACGAGGCGTCGGCTCCGCTCGAGGAACCGAGGTCCCACGCGGCTGATCGGACTGGGCTTGCCGAGCGGGACGGCCTCGATCGCATCCCAGATCTGGAGATGCCCCGTCTGCCCGCAATCGCCGTCGCTGTCGAACGTCGCCGCGAGCATTCCGTCGGGGCTCGTGTCGAAGTGGTAGTCGTAGCCGCGGGTGGGATGCTGCATGGGCTCTCCGACGGGCCGCCATCGCGTCGTCTCGTACCTGCGGAGCTCACCGCCGTCCTTCATGATGAAGCAGGACGAGCCGTCGGCCGTGAAGCGCGCACTCGGGCTCGCCTCGCCGCCGTCCTCGCCGGCGGACGGGAGGGCGAGAATGGCGAGTTGCGCGCCGCTCCGGGCATCGAAGACGAGCACGCGGCGTCTCGCGTCGAAGATGACGACACTCTTCGCGTTCGGCGCGAACTGCGCACGGGGGTAGTTCGTTCCCATCCGGAAACTGGGGCTCGCGGCTGCTACCCCGGGGGCCGGCCATCTCGCATCCCTCCGAAACTCACGTAGGAGGGCACTACGCACCGTGCGTGCCTGCGGCACGGGGCGGGCTGCCCGAAGCTGCATCGCAAGTTCGGTGGCGCCTGCGGGCCATGCGTTGCGCCGGAGCTGCTCCTTGCCTTCGTCGGAACGCGATCTGGCCGACCCGCGGGGCGCATCCTGGCGGCCCGAGTTTCCGGATGCTCACTAGCCCAGTTCGACATCATCGAGCCTCGAGACCTGCTCCGCAGTGGTCGCGTCATGGATGCTGACGCCCCCATCGCGGGAGACGAGCAGGAGCAGCCTTCCGTCACGGCTCATGACGTACTTGCCGTCGGCGGTCAGCGGACCTCGCGGATTCGGCTCACCCGACTCGACGTCCCATTGGACGATCGGACCATGCTCGACCGCCGTGATGAGCTTCGAGCCGTCGTGGTTGAAGTCGGCCTGCGTGACGCCCTGAGCGTCCCACCACGCGCCGTCGGCACGAACGGCGGGCGCGGCGGCCATCGCCACGAGCATGAGCGCGCTCCCTCGCATGTAGAGCCTCACGTGATGCCGTCCCCGTGCGCGGGATGCGCAGCACGAGCAGGATGACAGGCTGGCCCTCGCGATGCATGGCGCCGCGCAGGAAGGTTCGTGCGGATCTCGTGCGCGACCGCGCGCCGGCCTCGACGGGCCGCGCCGCGCGATCAGCGCCTCGCGCCGGCGCAGGTGCGTGCGGCGTCGGCGCGGCCGAGGGTCGTCGCGAGGCGGCAGGCCTCGGCCAGGAGGACGGGCTGGCCGGGGAGCGCGGCGAGCGTGCGTTCGAGCAGCGCGAGCGCCTCTTCGGGGTGGCCGTCATGCTCGAGGACGCGCGCGAGGCCGAGTGCGGCGCGTGCGTTGCGCGGATCCCGCCCGAGGATCTGCTCGAACGACGCGCGCGCCTCGCCGAAGCGGCCGTTCGCGGCGAGCAGCTCGGCGGCGAGGCAGGCGATGTCGGCGTCGTCGGGCCGATCCTTCGCGGCGCGCTGCGCGACGTCGAGCGCCTCGTCGAGGCGGCCCGCGGCGCGCAGGCTGGCGGACAGCGCGATGTCGATCCCCTCGATGCCGGGATTCGCCTGCGCGAAGGCTCGCAGGAGATCCGCGGCCTCGCCCGCGCGTCCCGTGGACGCGAGGAGGCTCGCGAGACGTCGCACCGCGGGCGGCCAGTCGGGCGCGCGGCGCACGACCTCGCGCATCTGAGCCTCCGCCTCATCGAGGCGACCGGCCTTCTCGAGCAGCATGGCGTGGCGGAAGCGGAAGAGGGGATTGGCGGGATCGCGCGCGACCAGTCCGTCGAACGCCGTGATCGCCTCGGGCAGATCCTCGGGCCGGCCCTCGAGTCCCAGGTGCGACGCGCGCCAGAACTCGCGATAGTCCGCGATGTGATCCTTGGGATCGGCATGCGCGTCGCCAGCCGATCGGCCGGCGCCCGCCCCGACGTATCCCAGGCTCTGGAGCGCCTCGAGGTCGGCGGCGCTCGGCTGCTCGCTCGACGCCATCGCGCCCGCAGCACCCGAGCTCTCGCCGAGCATCGCCAGCGCCTCGACGTCCGCGGGCCGCCGCGCCGCCAGGTCGTCGCGCTCGCCGGGATCCGCGTCCAGGTCGTAGAGCTCCCTCTTCGGCGCGTCGATGGCCTTGAGCGCGCCGCGCCGCGTCGCGCGCAGGGGACTCCAGCCGAATTCGCTCTGAGGGTAGAGCGTCTCGGCGTGGAGCGCGCGCGCGGGCGCCTCCTGATCCCCGCGCGCGGCCGGCATGAGATCGATGCCCTCGGCGCCGGGCGCGGCCCAGCCGAAGGCGCCGAGGATCGTGGGCCGCACGTCGATCAGCGAGACGGGCTCCACGACATGCCGGCCCGCCTCGGCGCCGCCGCCCGCGAGGATGAAGGGCACGTGCAGCGTGTCCTCGTAGAGCAGCAGGCCATGCTCGTCCTCGCCATGATCGCCGAGGCCCTCGCCGTGATCGCCCACGACGACGACGAGCAGGTCGTCGTCGGCGACCTTCTCCGAGACGGCGTCGAGCAGCCGGCCGACCTGATCGTCGAGGTAGGCGATCTCTCCGGCATAGGGATCGCCTGGATGCGCCGAGGCGAACGGCTCGGGCGCCTCATGCGGCGCATGGGCGTCGAAGTAGTGCACCCAGAGGAAGAACGGGCGCTCGCCGCGCTGCGCGATCCACTGAGTGGCGCGCTGCGTGATCTCGTCGCCTTGAAGCTGCCGGAAGGGCGCGCCCGCGGGCGTCACGCCCATGCGATCGTCGAAGGTCGCGAAGCCGCGCGCGAAGCCGAACGGCCTCGTGACGGGAAAGGCCGCGACGAACGCCGCCGTGTCGAAGCCCTTCGCTGCGAGCTCTTCCGCGATCACCGCGCGGTGCGGATCGAGCGCGTTGATGCCGTTGAGGCGCAGGCCATGGCGCCATGGCGGGACGCCCGTGAACAGCGAGGCATGCGAGGGCCCCGTCAGCGGCACGGGCGTGTCGGCATGATCGAAGACGACGCCGCGCCGCGCGAGCGCCTCGAGCCGCGGCGTGGGCACGCTGCCGCCGCAGGCGCCGACGCGATCGGCGCGCACGGTGTCGAGCGTGATCAGCACGACGCTCTTGGGCCGCGCGGGCTGGCAGCCTGCGGCGAGGGCTGCGACGAGGGCGAGTGCCCCGAGCGGGCTTCGACCGCGCGGGGCGGGGCCGCGGCGGTCAGCGCACCTTTCGACGGCGCGCACGTCCATCCGGCGGTCGGCGCGCAGGCACGGAGTCAGGTCGCGCCCGTCCCGCGCGCGATCAGGGGCGCCAGTCACGATGCAGCTCTCGCTCGTGATCGTCCAGGCCCTGCTCGATGTCGGCCGCGTCCATGACGCGCGCGAGGGCGCCGGCCCAGGCGGGGCGGCAGCGACGGCCGCCGCAGTCCCACCAGGCGAGATCCAGACGGCGCAGCAGCGCGTCGGCCGGGGTTCGGGCCAGCTCCTCGCGCATCGCATGGACGGCCTCGACCAGCAGGTGCGGGTGATCGTCGCAGGCCGGCTGCAGCAGCGCGGTGTCGCCGCGCGCGGGGGCGAGCACCTCGCGCGCACGCACGCCGTAGCGGGCGACCAGCCGCTCCGCGGACTCGCGAGGCAGGCGGCGCGAGAGCGCCCGCACCTCGCGGTCGCGCCACTCCGGCCAGTCGGCGACCGCGCCGGGCAGCGTGCGCGTGGCCGTCGTGCAGGCCTCGACGACCCGCCCGGGATTCTCCGCGAGGGCGAGCTGCGCGGCGAGGTCCACGACGCGCTCGGCCAGGCGCCGGAAGATCGTGTACTTGCCGCCCTCGACGACGACGAGGCCGTCCTCGCCCACGTCGAGCGTGTAGTCGCGCGAGATCGAGCTGGGCGAGGCGCCGTCCTCGGGCGCGACGAGCGGCCGCAGTCCCGCCTGCGCCGCGACGATCTCCCCCTCCGCGATCTGCGCGGCGGGCAGCGTGTCGTTGACGGCCGCCAGCAGGTAGCGGACGTCCGCGGTGCTGACGCGCACGCGGTCTGGCGACACGGTCCACGGCGTGTCCGTCGTCCCGATCAGCGAGCCGTCCTTCCACGGGATGACGAAGAAGATGCGCCCGTCCTGCGGCGCCGCGAGCATGAGCGCCGCCCCCTTCACCAGCGTCCGGCGCACGAAGAGATGCGCCCCCTTGGTGAGCTGGAGTCGCTGGCTCGCGCGCGCGGGCGCGAGGCCGTCCGTCCAGGGGCCGCAGGCCAGCACGGTGAGGCGCGCGCGCACGCGCTGCGCCGGCGCCCCGAGCGGCTCGACCACGGCGCCCACGACGCGATCGTTCTCGCGCAGCAGTCGGCGCACGCGCGCGTGGTTGAGGCAGGTCGCCCCCCGCGCGCGCGCGTCGAGCATCATCTCGACGACGATGCGCGCGTCGTCCATCCCCGCGTCGTGGTAGCGCGCCGCCGAGCGCATGCCGCAGCCCTCGAGCGCGGGAGCGAGCGCCACCGCGTCGCTCTCGGAGATCACCTCGTGGCGGCCCAGCGAATGCCCGCCCGCGAGGAAGTCGTAGAGCGAGAGGCCGATGCGGACCTTCCACCCCGCGCGCGGCTTGGGCCCCGACAGCGGAATGAGGAAGGGGAGCGGCCACGAGAGATGAGGCGCGATGCGCAGCACGGCGTCGCGCTCGTGCAGCGACTCGCGCACGAGGTCGAGCTCGAAGTGCTCGAGGTAGCGCAGGCCGCCATGCGCCAGCTTGCTCGATCGCGACGACGTGCCCGAGGCGAAGTCCGTCTTCTCGACCAGCATGACGGAGAGTCCCCGGAGCGCCGCGTCGCGCGCGATGGCAGCGCCGTGCACGCCGCCGCCGACGACGAGGACGTCCCAGACAGGCGCCCCGCCGGCGAGCGCGGGGAGGGGGGCTCGCGCGGGGGCGGGGCGGGAGGGGCGAGGCATGGGCGACTATCCTGCCGGAAAACGCCTGGCCGGTGCCGGACGAGTGGGGCGTCGCGGCGCGAACGGCTGTTGCGCGCGGGGCGTGGCGAGGCCAAGATCGGATTCCCCCCGAGAGGTTCACCATGCGCTGCATCGCCGTCGTCGCCCTCCTCGCCCTGGCCGTTCCCGTCCGCGCCGATCAGCAGGAGAAGAGTCGAGACGGCCTGATGGTGGACTTCGTCGAGCTCTCGTCGTCGGATCGCTCGGTGCCGCGCACGGTGGCCATGGTCGAGCTGGTGAACGAGTCGACGATGCGCCTCGACGTCGTGATCGGCCCGAGCGGGGTGAGCCTCGAGCCGAAGGAGCGCGTGATCGCGCGCCTTCCCGCCGGCGACGTGACCGCCGTGATCAAGGCGCCGTCCCGCGGCGACGTGGCGCCGCTCGAGGGCCCCGTGCGCGTGGAAGGCGGCCATCGCTACGAGCTCGCGTTCGGCTTCGGCCCGGTGACGGTGACAGCAGCAGACATTCAGCCGGGCCTGGATTCGGGCGCTCCGCGGCCGGCCGCGGCGGACGGCGAGCTCATCGCGCCGAAGCCGGCGAGCGCCACGCAGGCCCGTCCCGCCTCGGGCTCCGGCAAGCAGAAGGTGGACGTCGGCCGCAAGCGCCGCGGCCGCGGCTAGGCTCGCGGATCGCGCGCGGGGCATGCCAGGGAAGCATCGGCAATCTCCCGGCTCGCCTGCGTCGGAGTGAGCGCGCATGCGCAACGCATGCATCAGATAACGAACGCAGCGGGGCTTGACGGCAGCGGCGTCCCAAGGTATTTTCTGATGTCTCTATTTCTGACGTCGACCGCTCGCGAGCGCTCAGTCCCGTCGGCCAGGTCGTTTCATGCAGCGAGGCAATCAGCGGCTCATCCCGCCGGAGTCTCGCCGCAGGAATCGGTCTGACCGCGGCGGACGCCGCTGCCGTCGGTGATGCCGGCTCCTGCGCGCAACGACCGTCCAACCCATTCGATCGGTGCAGCGCCCGCGGCCCGGGCGGCAGCACGAGGTGCACTTCCGTGATCCACAGAAACCAGAAGGGCTTCACGCTCATCGAGCTCCTGATCGTCGTCGCCATCATCGGCATCATCGCGGCCATCGCGATCCCCAACCTCCTGAACGCCATCCAGCGCGGCAAGCAGAAGAGGACCATGGGCGACATGCGCACGGCGGCCACGGCCGACGAGTCGTACTCGATCGACAACAACCAGTACGTGCTGCTCTCGACCGCAGGCGCCGTGTCCACCATCCGCACGTACCTGCAGCCCACCTACGTGAAGGCCGTGCCCCAGAAGGACGGCTGGTCCGTCGACCTCATGTACATCACCGACGTCGCGGCGCAGGAGTACACGCTCACGTCGTACGGCAAGAACAAGGTCGCTGCCGGCGGCGGATCGATCTCGCCCAACGGCGGAACGACCAGCTTCGCGAACGACATCATCTTCTCGACGGGATCGTTCTACCAATTCCCGGACGGCACGCAGATCTGACGACCCGGCGGCCGCGCGTCCGGCCGTCCCTTCCGCCCGGCCTCGGGCGAGGCGTTTTCAGGACGACTTCGCCCGGGCCTCTGCGCTACGATCGACGCCGGAGGGCGTCTGGGGGCCGATAGCGTGCAGGCCGCACTCGTCCTCGCGTGGGATGGCTCGCCGGCGCCGCAGGGCGTTGGGGGGCACGTCGCGCTGGAGTTCGAGACGCTGAGCCTCACGCTCGACTGGGATCTCGTCCTGCCGCGCCCGCCTCGCATCCCGCCCGAGCCGGCGGCGTTCATGGACTCGCTGTGGGAGTGGGACGTCGTCGAGCTGTTCCTCGCCGCGCCGGCCCAGCTCGAGGGCCGGCCGCGCTACGTCGAGCTCGAGTTCGGCGTCGGAGGCCACTGGCTCGCGCTCGCCTTCGACGACGTGCGGCGCCGCAGCGCCGAGCTGCGCGAGCTCGCGCCGTCGATCGAGTCCCAGGTGGACGGGCTGCGCTGGCGCGGCAGCGCGCGGACGTTCCTGCGCCGCCTGATCCCCCATGCGGGAGAGCCGCCCTGGCGCGGGCTGGTTGCCTTCGGCGCGGGCAGCGGCGCCGAGAGGCTGCTGCTCACGAGCTCGCCGCTGCCCGGCACGACGCCCGATTTCCACCAGCCGCATGCCTGGGCCGACCTCGTCTAGACCCGCGGGCCATCAGCGTCGCTTGAGCAGGTTGCCGAGCCACGAAATCAGGAGATCGCCCGCGTCCCTGCGCGGCTCACGCCCGAACAGGCCGAGGAGGCCGCGCCGGCGCGGCCGCCCCAGGAACAGGAGGACGTCGCCCAGCGTGTCGAGCATCGCGGCCCCGCCCGTGAGGTAGCGGCCGTCGCTGGGAGGGGAGGGCGCAGCGTCGGGCGCAGCGAGAGGCGGAGCCGGCCTCGCCCGTCCCATCCAGCGCTTCGAGAGCTGCGCACGGATGCTGGGCAGCTCGCCGCCGTCGAGCCAGGCGCCGGCGCAGGAGGGGCAGGCATCGATGACGATGTCGGCCACGCCGAGGAGCGACTGCGCCACGAGCTGCCCCGGCTGCCCGAACGGCGCATGTCCGGCGCAGGCGGGGCAGGCGAGCCGCTCACCGGGACGCGCGCTGCCCGGGTCCGCCTGGGCCGCCGGCCCCAGCACGGATCTCCACTCCGATCCGTCGAGCCAGAGTCCCCGACAGCGGCCGCAGTGATCGAGCGAGACGCCGCCATGCTCGATGAGCTCCATCGTCGTGACGCAGCGCGGGCAGGTGCGTCGACGCGTCGCGTCCTCCACCTACGCGTGGCCCTGCAGACGCGCGAGCGAGAGCGTCGCGATCGTCTTGCTGTCCGTGATGCCCCCGTCGCGCACGAGCCCGAGGGCTTCCTCGAAGGGCATGCGCCGGACGGAAAGCACCTCCCCCGGCTCATGCCGCTGCTCGCCCGCCACGAGGTCGCGCGCGACGAAGAGATGGATCACCTCGTCACAGAAGCCCGGCGACACGTGGATGCTGCCGAGCCGCACGAGCGCCGCGGCGGCATGTCCCGTCTCCTCCGACAGCTCGCGCAGCGCGCAGGCCTCCGGCGCCTCGCCGGGATCGAGCTTGCCGGCGGGCACCTCGAACAGCCAGCTCGCGACGGCATGGCGGAACTGCCGCACGAGCAGCACGTCGCTGTCCGGGAACAGCGGCAGCACGGCCGACGCGCCGGGATGATGGACGATCTCGAGCTCCGCGACGTGGCCGTTCGGCAGCGCCACGCGTTCGAGGTCGAGCTTGACGGTGCGGCCCGGATAGACCGACTTGCGCGTCAGCAGCGTGCTCATGCCTTCGTCGCCCATGCGCCCATCTTGGCCGACATCCCCTGGTTACGCCAGATGGCGGAAGGAGAGTTAGTGAGCATCCGGAAACTCGGGCCGCCAGGATGCGCCCCGCGGGTCGGCCAGATCGCGTTCCGAGGAAGGCAAGGAACAGTTTCGGAGCACCGCGCGTCCGGCAGGCGCCGCCGACCGCTCGATGCATCGTGAGGCAGCCCGCCCCGCGGAGTCGTAGGCGGAGCGAACGGTGCGTAGTGCCCTCCTACGTGAGTTTCGGAGGGACGCGAGATGGTCGGCCCCCGGGGGTAGCAGCCGCGAGCCCCAGTTTCCGGATGGGAACGAGATAGCATTCGGCATCCGCACAGCGGCAGGAGGCTCCATGGCAGACGTGAACCCGCGCGCGCTCGATGCCCTCATGATGAAGATGCTCGGCGACATGGGCGCGACCCTGGGAGGCGCGCTCGTCCTGATGGGTGACGAGCTGGGTCTCTACAAGGCGCTCGCGCCGGCGCCGCTGACGGTCGAGGCGCTCGCGAAGAAGACCGGCACCAACGAGCGACTGCTCCGCGAGTGGCTCGCGACGAATGCGGCCGCGGGATACGTCGAGTGCGATCCCCGGAAGGGGACCTACTGGCTGACCCCCGAGCAGAACATGGCGTTCGCCGACGAGGGGAGCCCCTACTTCGTCGGAGGCTTCTACCAGATCGCCGCAGCGGCCTACGCGGACGAGCCCAAGGTGAGGGAGGCGCTGAAGAGCGGCAAGGGCGTCGGCTGGCACGAGCACTGCTCGGCGCTGTTCGCCGGCACCGAGCGCTTCTTCCGCGCCGCCTACGCGCATCAGCTCGTCCAGGAGTGGATCCCCGCGCTCGCCGGGGTGAAGGAGAAGCTCGAGAAGGGCGCGCGCGTCGCGGACGTCGGCTGCGGGCACGGGGCGTCCACGATCCTCATGGCGAAGGCCTTCCCGAGCTCGCAGTTCGTCGGCTTCGACTACCACCAGGGATCGATCGAGCGCGCGCGGCGGAGCGCCGAGGAGGCCGGCGTCGCCGATCACTGCCGCTTCGAGGTGGGCTCGGCCAAGGACTATCCGGGCACGGGCTACGACCTCGTGGGCTTCTTCGACTGCCTCCACGACATGGGCGATCCCGTCGGCGCCGGACGGCACGTGCGCGAGACGCTGGATCCGGAGGGCACGTGGCTGGTCGTCGAGCCGCGAGCGGGCGACACGCTGGCCGAGAACATGAACCCCATCGGGCGGCTGTTCTACGGCGCGTCCACCCTGTTCTGCGTGCCCGCGTCGCAGAACCAGGAGGTGGGCGCTGCCCTCGGAGCGCAGGCCGGCGAGGCGAAGCTCTGCGAGGTCATGAGGAGCGCCGGCTTCACCCGCGTGCGCCGCGCGGCCGAAACGCCCTTCAACCTGATCCTCGAGGCGAGACCGTAGGCCGCGCGCCGCGGCCCGGCGGCGCGTCGAGCAGGGCGCGCCACCGCTCGATCTCCGACCAGAGGAAGGCGCGCTCCGCCCGCAGCCGCGCGACGGCGTGCGGATTCGCGGCCATGAGCACCGCGTCGATCGCGTGCCCGACACGGTGGCGCAGCACGTGGAACGTGAAGCGCGCGATCAGCGCCGTGGGCACGACGGTGGCAGCGAACAGCAGCGCGCCGTCGGCTCCCCAGGAACGCCATGCGAGCAGCGTCTCGATCAGCCACGTCGCCGGGAAGAGGAAGGCACCCGTCAGGAGGCGGAACGTCGCCACGGTCGTCCGATCCGTCGCGCGGTCGAGCCGGCGTCCGGCCCACGTGGTGAGCTGGTACGGGATCCACGAGTGCAGGAGGCCCCACATCGCGAGCGGGAGCAGCGCGGTGGCGAGCACGACGCGCCCGATCGATTCGCGCCGCGGCTCGAGCGCGTGCAGCGAGAAGCCCTGCCCGTCGAGATGATCGAGGTAGGCGCGCAGCCGCTGCGAGAAGGCGTCGATGCGATCGGGCTCCTCCTTCGAGAAGCGCCGGATGGCCCGCGCGATGTCGCGATCCACGCGGTGGATCTCGCGCGGATCGGAATGCCCCGGCTCGAGCCGCGCCCGCCGCCGGATGAGGACCCGCGCCGACTGGAGGAGCTCCTCCTGGCGCGCGTCCTCGACGTGCACGAGGGCCTCCGCCAGCTCGCGCTCGACCGACTCCGTAACGGCCTCGGCCGAGTCCTGCGGGAGCACCTCGATGGGCCGGCCGACGAGCACCAGCGCGCCGCTGCGAAAGCGAGTCTTCGACGCGAAGCAGAGCGCCACGGGAAGGATGCGGACGCGCTCGGCGGATCCCGAGGCCGCGAGATCGCGCGCGGCGAGCACGGCGATGCGGCCGATGCCGGTCTTCAGCGAGCCCCAGCGCTCCTGATCGTGCGAGCGCCCCTCCGGGAAGATGCCGAGCGCCTTGCCGTCGATCAGGGCGTCCGCGGCGGATCGCAGCAGCTCCTCGGTGCTGGAGCGATCGCCCCCCTCGTGCCGCCGCTTGACGGGAATCGCCCCGAGGCCGAGCAGGAGGCTGCGGCCGACGGGCCTGTCGAACAGCGTTGCCTTTGCGAGCCAGTGGATCTTGCGCGGAAGGAAGACCGAGACGAGGACGGGATCGACGAGGCTGTTGGGATGGTTGGCCGCCACGATCAGCGGGCCCGCGGGGACCGACGACGCGCCCTCGACCACGAGGTCGGGGTAGTAGCTGCGCAGCAGCATGCGGCAGGCCGCGCGGAAGACCCGGTACGCCCAGGGCACTCCATCGGCGATCGAGGGGTTGGGCATCGCGGCGAAATGTACCAGCGTGCGGCGTCGAACCGGGCGGCCGCGTGGGTTGTGCCTCCGCCGCGATAGGCCTTACCCTAGCGCACCTCGTCCGGACCTCCCTGGGCACCAGCTCGTGCCGTCGCGCCCCGGAGGTCCCGCCGCCAACGAAGGGGCTCCGCCATGCGACCCTCGCGCTCGGTCCGTCTCGCCGTCCTCCCCGCCGTCGTCGTCGCCGTGGGACTCCTCGGGGGGCACCCGCTGAGCGGCGTGTCCCTTCCGCCCGGCGACTCCGACGCCCCGTCGGCTGCGCTGCCCGAGGAGACTCCGGCGCTGCCCGGCGGCGTCGATCCCGCATGGCTCGTCGCCGCGCAGCGCTCGATCGTCGCTCAGGAGATGCGGCTCCAGCCGGCGCCCGCCGGCGCGTTCACGGCCTCGAACCGAGCCAGCGGCGTGCTCGCGACCTTCCGTGCCGGCGAGCTGCAGATCGCGCCGATCGCCAACGGGGGATGGTTCGTGAGGTGGACGATGGCCGGCGTCGGGCGGCTCGCGGGCAACGACCTGCCCGAGCTTGAGCTGCCGGCCATCACCGGCGAGGCCGTGGACGGCGACTTCATCGAGTGGTCGCGCGGCGCCTCGCTGAGCGAGTGGTACCTCAACGACGGCTGCGGCCTCGAGCAGGGCTTCACGCTCGACGCGCCGCCGGCGGGCGAGGGAAGCCTCCTCGTCGCGGGACGCTTCATGGGACTGCGCGCGCGGCTCTCGGATCAGGGGCCCTGGATCGAGCTGCGCGACGCCGCAGGCGACGTCGTCCTGCAGGTGCGCGACATCGGCGCCTTCGACGCCGACGGCAGGGCGCTGCCCGCCCGCATGACGGTGAAGGGCGAGCAGGTGCGCTACCTCGTCGAGGACGAGGGTGCCGTCTACCCGATCACCATCGATCCGATCGTGACGACGCCGACGACGACCTTCGAGATCAACAAGGTCGGCGCGAACCTCGGCATCTCGGTTGCGAGCGCCGGCGACGTGAACGGCGACGGCTACGGCGACGTGGTGCTGGGCGCCCATCTCTATGCCAACGGCGCGGCGGAGGAGGGCGCGGCCTTCGTCTTCCACGGGGGGCCCACGGGGCCCGACGCCGTGATCGACACGCGCATCGAGGGCGATCAGTTCCAGGCGCGCTTCGGCAGCGCGGTCGCCGGCGCGGGCGACGTGAACGGCGACGGCTACGCCGACCTCATCGTGGGCGCGCCGAGATGGGACGGCCTCGCCGCGAACGACGGCGCGGCGTTCGTGTTCCTCGGAAGCTCGTCCGGCCTCGGAGCCGTCGAGTCGGCGCTGTCCGCCGACACGGCGTTCTACGGCGGCCAGGCCAACGCGAACGTCGGCAACAGCGTGGCGGGCGCAGGCGACGTGAACGGCGACGGCTTCGACGACGTGATCGTGGGAGGCGCCCTCTACGACACGTGCGTCGCCAACGACGGCGGCGCATGGATCCTGCACGGCGCCGCGTTCGGCATCCCGAGCCCCAGGTCGCCGGCCAACGACGACGGCTCGCTCTCGAGCTGCCAGGCGAACGGCAACTACGGCGTGTCGGTGGCGGAGGCGGGCGATCTCAACCGCGACGGGTTCTCCGACGTCGTGGTCGGCGCGAACCTCATGGACAACGGCCAGGCCGACGAGGGCATGGCGTTCGTCTACCTCGGCGGTCCGTCCGGCGTGGATCCCGTCGCCGACTGGTCGGCCGAAGGGAACCAGCCCACCGCCTGGTTCGGGTACGCCGTCGCGGGCGCTGCCAGCGTGAACTGCGACCGATGGGACGACGTGGTGATCTCCGCGCCGCAGGGCCAGGGGCGCGTGTCCCCCGCGGCAGGCGAGGGCGTCGTGACGGTCTTCCACGGCGGGCCGCCCGCCGTCGGGAATCCCACGGGCCTCGGCGCCGCCGGCACGATCGCGAACGCCGACTGGACGGCCGAGAGCAACCAGGCGACCTGCCGCTTCGGCTGGTCCGTCGGCATGCTGGCCGACGTCTCCTGCGCGCGCTGCGCCGACCTGATCGTCGGCGCCCCCTGGTACGACACCGGCGCGCTCGTCAACCACGGCGCTGCCATGGTGTGGGAGGGCTCGGCCGCGGGACTCGGCCCGCTGGGGCAGGCGAACGTGCTGCCGGCTTCGGGCGGTCCGGACTGGCTCACGAAGGGCGTCCGGGCGAACGACGAGTACGGCAACAGCGTGGCCGGCGTCCTCTCCGTGAACGCCGATCCCCTCGATGACGCGCTGGTCGGCACCTACCTCTTCGAGCAGGGCGAAACCAACGAGGGCCGCGGCTACCTCTACGTCTCGACGGGCTACGACGCCACGGACACGGACGGCGACGGCGTCGGCGCGACCTGCGATCTCTTCCCGACGAACCGCTTCCGATGCCATGACCTCGACGGTGACGGCTGTGACGATTGCTTGTCGGGCAGCGCGAACCCCGCGGCCGACGGCGTCGACGCCGACGGCGACGGGTACTGCGACGCCGGCGACACGGACGACGACGGCGACGGCGCGCCGGACTCCGTCGACAACTGCCCGGGGATCTTCAACCCCTCCCAGGGCAACGCCGACGGCGACGCGCAGGGCGACGCCTGCGATCCCGACGACGACAACGACGGCATCCCGGACGCGAGCGACAACTGCCCGCTCGTCCCGAACGTCAACCAGCTCGACACCGACGGCGACGGGCAGGGCAACGCCTGCGATCTCGACGACGACGGCGACGGCGTGCCCGACGTGAGCGACAACTGCCCCCTCGTCGCGAACCCCGGGCAGCAGAACGCCGACGGCGACGCGCAGGGCGACGCCTGCGACGCCGACGACGACAACGACGGCGTGCCGGACGCGAGCGACAACTGCCCGCTCGTCCCGAACCCGGGCCAGCAGAACAACGACGGCGACGCGCAGGGCGACGCCTGCGACACGGACGACGACAACGACGGCGTGCCGGACCTGACCGACAACTGCCCGCTCGCCTTCAACCCGACGCAGGCGAACAACGACGGCGACGCACAGGGCGACGCCTGCGACGCGGACGACGACAACGACGGCGTGCCCGACACGATCGACAACTGTCCGCTCGTCGCGAACCCCGGCCAGCAGAACGCCGACGGCGACGCGCTGGGCGACGCCTGCGACACGGACGACGACAACGACGGCATCCCCGACGCCAGCGACAACTGCCCGACCGTCGCGAACCCCGGCCAGCAGAACAACGACGGCGACGCGCAGGGCGACGCGTGCGACGCGGACGACGACAATGACGGCGTGCCGGACACCGGCGACAACTGCCCGTTCGTCGCCAACCCGACCCAGGTGAACGCCGACGGCGACGCCCAGGGCGACGCGTGCGACACGGACGACGACAACGACGGCGTGCCCGACGACGGCAACGGCAACGGCGTGATCGGCGATCTCCCGTGCAACACCGGCGTGCCCGTGGGCTGCGACGACAACTGCCGCAGCGTCCCCAACCCGACGCAGACGGATACCGACGACGACGGCCAGGGCGACGCCTGCGACGGCGACGACGATGCCGACGGCGTGAACGATGCCGTGGACAACTGCCCCCTGACGCCCAATGCCGGCCAGCTCGACACCGACGGCGACGGCATGGGCGACGCCTGCGACACGGACGACGACAATGACGGCATCGCCGACGGCGTGGACAACTGCCCGCTCGTCGCGAACCCGAGCCAGGCGAACAACGACGGCGATGCGCAGGGCGACGCCTGCGACGGGGACGACGACAACGACGGCGTGCCCGACGGCGTGGACAACTGCCCGCTGAACGCGAATCCCGGCCAGGCCGACAACGACGCCGACGGGCTCGGCGATCCCTGCGATCCGGACGACGACAACGACGGCGTCGCCGACGGCAGCGACAACTGCCCGCTGATCGC
>JADMIO011210308.1_pt1 | contig 61779 bp, 55 predicted proteins | sample 8958161 | NCBI WGS metagenome assembly JADMIO01 (sample SAMN16585339, study PRJNA669376) | soil metagenome | isolation source: Crop rotation soil | place: USA: Cullars Rotation, Alabama | collected 2011
GACAACTTGTCCACGTGGAATTCTAAGCTTAGGATCCCAATGTGCTGGAAAGACGGCGGCCAAATCGCCGGTGATCTTGTTAGATCATTGTGCACACACACATCCCATGAAACAATACATTACTGAATTGTTAAATAAAACTAAAATACCTTTTGCTACAATGAATATGGGTAAAGGTGTTATCAATGAATCAAACCCTCAATATATTGGAAACTATAATGGTAGTTTTAGTAGCCCAGGTGTACAAGAATGTGTGGAAAAATCAGATTGCATTATCAGTTTTGGCACCTTGCTTACCGATTTTAATACCGGTGGGTTTACTACAAAAATCAATGCCAATGTGACGATTGAAATTCATAGCTATTGGGTAAATGTTCATCAATCTAAATATCCCAACGTTGTCTTTCAGGATGTTATCCCTGCTTTAACAAAACAATTAAGCAATTATCAATATAAAGGTCAAATTGTGCACCAAAAACTGGAGCAGCTTGTTTTTGAAAATAAACCATTGAAACATGAAAGACTTTGGAAATTGTTGGCGACATTTCTAGATAAAGAAGCAATTGTTTTGGGTGAAACAGGAACTAGCCTTTTTGGTGCAACTGAAATGCCTATCCCCGATGATACACTCTTTATTGGACAGACATTATGGGCCTCCATCGGCTATTCCGTGGGCGCATTATTAGGGGCATGTATTGCTGCACCTCATCGTAAAGTGGTTTTGTTTGTGGGTGATGGGTCATTTCAACTCACCGCACAGGAACTCTCAACTATAGAACGCCATGGTTTAACCCCAACCATTTTTCTACTTGATAATGATGGCTATACGGTTGAAAGGGTTATTCATGGCCCAGCGATGCCTTATAATGATATTCAACATTGGAATTATAAAGAATTGCCTAAAGTATTCAGTAATCAAGCTTGGATAAAAGAAGTTCAAACTGAAATAGAACTACAATCTGTTTTGCAAGAAAGAAAAGAACATCAGGATAAAATGGCCTTTATTACCTTGAAATTAGACAAAATGGATGCACCAATGGCACTCATTAAAATATCAGAATCCATCGCCGCACGAAATAAGTATAGCTAAGGGTTGAAAATAATATATAGTCAACCTGCGACAGCCAAGTAAGTGAGAAACGGTAACCGCTCGCTTTGCGAAGGTTTAGCGGGTGGTGAAGCGACGCAGATTATAATATAATCGCCCTCGAACTGTTGAGGGTTAGCTGAAATTAGCCAAATTAATGGTGAGAGTGCTTTGTAGGGTATCGTCAGTAGATAAGAAAAAATAGGATCTAATAAGATGTTAATGGAAAACAATAGTGCACTATTCAAAAGACTAGAATTATCTGATCTGGAACAAAATGAATTTCCTGATCATGACTCTGCCTCCAAGTTTGAAATTCTTTCTTTGTATAAAGTAAAATTTACAAAAATGGATAACCTACTACAATTTGAAAATCTGAAAGCGTTAATTATCAGCCATGCGGAGATCTCATTACCCCAAAGGATTGGAGATTTAAGAAAATTAGAGCGTTTAACTATTGTTCGTAGTAAATTGGATACTTTGCCTTCTTTTAGAGAATTAATAAACTTAAAATGGCTCATTCTTGATTCTAATCAAATAGGTTCCATTCCCCAGGAGATAACGGGTTTGCCTAATCTATATGAACTATCTGTAACGAATAATCAAATCACAAAATTATCAATAAAAGAATTAGGTAAAATGAAGAATTTAAGAATTTTAAATATACGAAATACTCCATTGGATCCCGATACTATTTTAAAATTATATCAACTAGTTGAAAAAAGAGATATTTTAACTGATATCGATATTAAAGAAACGGTTGTTAATCATTGCCATATATCTAAAAAACCTGCTCCTATCTTGCATTTAAAAAAACAATACAATAAAGAAATTCAGGAAGAAGATGTTGATATTTCAGCTGTCGAAATGGCATATTCTGATTTTGGTCACGCCAAGCGAACGAATCCCCAGGAGTGTACGCTTTGGTACATGGCTGCTGGGGTGAGAGAGCGCAGGCAACAACGCCTAAAAGCAAAGTGGAAAGACTATAACCTGAGGGTTATCTTTTCATTAGGGTAGCTTATGCTTTTGAATATGGTTAATGAGGAAAAAGGAGATCAACGATGGTCGTCCCAGAAGGTTTTAAATTAATAGACCTTCTAGTTTTTTTAGACGGGTTAAACGGTCGCCAGCAATTTCAACTATTTTAGGATGGTTATATCTTGGAAATATGTCGCAGATATCATCTCGATATATTTTTTTAAAGTATCGATCTACAGTTTGTCGATAAGCAGGATTTTCCTCCGTGTATTCTATAACATATTCTTTTGTGATTGGTAAAAAAACAATCAAATCTAAATTATTTAATGCTTCTTTTATATCCCCAAACCTATCAGCTACTTCACTATTATTGATAGGGAGAGAATCCTGAGCTAAAGTGCTCATAGCATAAGCTAAAAAATCAATCGGGCATCTGTCAAAAATGATATTTTGCTGATTAGTGCATTTAAATAATTGATCAATGCTATAATCTAGTTGTTCTATTAAGCTATCAATGCTAGGATAGAATGATAGCTCCATCTCCTTTTGATCTTGTAATTTATACCAGGGTTCAACTTCAGATCGATAATAAGGATGTTTGTTAATAAAATCCCCAATTAGCGTGCTTTTACCCATAAAATGAGTGCCAGAAACAGCGATTCGCATGGCCTTTCTCTCTCTATTGACATTCTTGATGGTGTCAGATCATATCACAAATGATAATTTAATCTCGCAAAACCTGCATTTGCTTGATAATTTTCTTTGAAATTATAATCATAGCTTAAGGCCAATGAGAGTCCTGAATGCATCCTAAAGCTCACCACACTCAATCCTATATCATAACTCCAACGGGCAGGTTTGGCGCCCTGCGTACTAAAACTCGGCCCGGCGCCTGTAAACTGAGAAACTTTGTGAATTCACTTCACACAACCAAGGGTTATTCTTTTTCTCACTATGTACTAGTGTATCCTGTAACACCCGCTTAGAGAGGGTATTGCCTGTTTTCTCAAAATGATGCTGTCGTTGTTCAATACACCAATTATAAACATGTCTCGCACAGCCAAAGTGCTGCGCCAATTGCGCTTGTTGATTTTTATCTGGGAATAATCTGTATTGATATGCTTTAAGCATAGAATTTGCATTGCAACAACGAAGCGATTATTATCTCGCCAATTCTTTTTGGTGTCAACGAGCAACTAATGAATAAAAACAGTCGACTATTACGAAAAGAGTATGCAAAACACTTAGCTAAATATTATTGGAAACCAGTACTATGGACTCGCGCTTATTGCCTCATTTCTGCCGGTGGAGCGCTATTATCCATACTTAAGGAATACATTTTGAAACAGGAGAGACCTGAAGTAGAACGGCCTTACGGCCGTGCGCTATCCATCTCCACCTAAATCTCAAAGCTATGCAATGAGCATTCTAGGTGGAGAATTCCGCGCAATTTGTTAAAATATTGAAAGGTATATAAATGACTCTATATTCTCCCGCATGGGCGCATGGTGAACTTAAAGAAATTTTCCCCAATATATTTTTTGTAATGGGAACAAATATTACTACGCATGAAGGCACAGAGCTACAATTTAGTTGCAATATGGTGGTAGTGAAGAATGCCAACGAGTTAACGCTCATCAACACTGTTAGGTTAAATGATAAGGGCCTTACTGCACTTGATAAATTAGGCCAAGTCACCAACGTGGTCAGAATAGGCGCATTTCATGGTAGACATGATGCATTTTATCTTGATAGGTATCAAGCGAAGTTGTGGGCCTTGAAAGGAGTAAAGCACGACAATAAAAAAACTACCGATATTGAGCTTATCCCGGATGGTAAAATGCCCTTCCCAGATTGTTCCCTATTCGTCTTTGAAACCTCAACTCAACCAGAAGGCATTCTGCATGTAAACCGAGAAGGGGGAATCCTCGTCACCTGCGATAGCGTAAAAAATTGGACCACTATTGATGAGTTTTTCAGTGAAGAGACGGGGAAACTATATGAGAATTTAGGATTTATAGGTGTGGCCACTATATCAAAAATATGGCAACAAGCATGCAATATCCAAGCACAAGATTTTGCAAGATTAAAATTACTTACTTTCAAGCATCTTCTTAGCGCACATGGAGAACCATTGCTAAATGATGCTCATGAAACGCTATCCTCAACCATTAAACAAGAATTTGGGATTTAAGAGGACCGTTAGGAACCATTTCTAAAAAATAAACATGGCTACAGCAGCAAAAATCGGGAGGAATTGTGTATATCAAGAATTTTAATTTTAAATTTTATTTGACTGGTTTAAGTATTTTAGCTGTTCACTTAAGCATATATTATTGGGTAGCTACTTTTGGTATGCCTGCGTTTATATCGATGACATTAATGAGCTCTGTATTGGATTGGGTGTTATGGGATCCCAAGATACTCTTTTTTAGGCTACAGGGTTTAGGTTTAAGTTGTGTTGCAGCAGGATATTCAATTTATAAAAGAGATTGGGAAGGACTTAAACAATTAGTAAAAACACAAGTAGTCGTTGGAGTAATCACGGAAATATTAAAGAATGTCGTTGGAAGAATGAGGCCTAACGGATCAGATTTCAAATCATTTCCTTCAGGGCATGCCTCAGCTGCATTCACAGCGGCTGCTTATGTTCATCAACGTTATGGTTTATCAACAGCATTGCCTGTATATGTTGGAGCTTCAGTGGTTGGATGTGTTAGAGTTTATAAACTAGCCCATTACCCAAGCGATGTTATAGCAGGTGCCGGCATCGCTATTTTAACGGCCTATCAAATGACTACTAATAAACACAATACAAATTCCCAACAAAATCAATATCGGTCAAATCTCAGATTACAGCCTACATGAAATAAGGTTACCGTTCATCATAATGTGAATTTCAAACATATCCCCAAAAGTACCTCCACACGGGAACTCTTAGTTTTAGCTATGTTTTGCTTTTGATATCTTACCATGATTAGTTAAAAGCCATACTTGACAACTTCTACCTCCAGATTATAAAGTCTGGAACTTATAGTAAATGGGGCAGTAGCCTCAAGATCTCCCTTTTTCATCAGGGCTGAATTATTTGTTTTTCGATATTTTAAAAGGCAAATTATGAAAAAAACACTTTTATTTTTAAGCTTAGGATTATTTTTTAACGCACAAGTATTTGCTGGTGATAAGTGTTTCATGGCAAAAGAAAATAATACAATCATCAAACAAGAGGGGGATTGTAAATCACGTCATGCCCCTGAATCCACTTTTAAAATTCCTCTTAGCTTGATGGGTTATGATTCTGGGATCTTCGTTAACGAAACTCTTCCAGAGTGGCCTTTTAAGGAAGGTTATGATTATTATATTAATGTTTGTAAGGGACCGCATAATCCTAGAATGTGGATGAGAGATAGCTGCGTGTGGTACTCGCAAGTGCTCACAACCCAACTAGGTATGGAAAAATTTAAGGACTATGTTAAGAAATTTCATTATGGTAATCAGGATGTTTTGGGAGATAAAGGTAAAAATAATGGACTCACTCATGCATGGCTATCGAGTTCATTATTAATTTCACCTGAAGAACAAATTGGATTTTTAGAGAAATTAATTAAAAATCAATTGCCTATAAGTAAAAACGCGAATGAAATGACGAAAAAGATTTTATATAAAGAAGAACTACCGGGTGGCTGGAAGCTCTATGGAAAAACAGGCACCGGCGTGCAACGCGATCAAAATGGAGAAAACATAGATCTTAAGCATGGTTGGTTTGTGGGCTGGATTGAAAAGAATGGTCGCAGCATTATTTTCGCGCGGCACATTTCAGATGACAAAAAGGAAGATACGATAGTAAGCTTTAGGGCTCGAGATGAAGCAAAACACGAATTGTGGAAAATAATCGAGGAATTGGAAAAGTAATGCTAATAGGAGGCCGTTTAGACCTCTCCAGGGATGGTGATACTTAAATTTGATGAGACAGAAGTCTTCCATTCTGCAATCATCTTTTCGATATCCTTCCATGGAAGAAGACCTTATTGCAATTACACGCATTTTGTTCAAAGGCTTTCGTATTACCTTTAAGGGCTTGTCTTATTAATGAATCAATAAAGTAGTCAATTATTGGTCCAGTTATTTTTGGTGGCTCTTCGCGGCGGCGGGAATTGAATTGAGAGGTTAATTGATTGATACATATAACAATATCCAATGTTTAAAATATTGATACCCCCAAATGTACCCCTTATTTACACTTTCATTTTTAAGTAAAAAAATACATAAATATCATAAGGTTACGGAATTACTCCAAAATGGGCCACTTATACGATATTTATAAGTGGCCCATTATCTCCATTGAAACTAAAAAAGGGCCCCTGCAGGTAGTTTGATAAAAGCCTAACTTTGGGTAAATAAAATTATGGTAAAAGACTGAAATAATACGAAGTTAGAGTAAATGGCGATATTTTTACTGTAACTAATTGATATTTAATATAAATATTTGCTTATGTTTGTTCGGACACTTATAGGTATCCTATATATGTCCGGATAAAACATGAAATTGATCTGTTTGGACACATATGGCATTATTATAAGTGTCCGGATAAACAATGGAGCCTTACTTGAACGTTATTATCGGTAGAAATAAAGAAAAAAAAGAACTAGAGGACGCTTACGATTCTAGTCAAGCTGAGCTTATAGCTGTTTATGGAAGAAGGCGAGTTGGAAAAACGTATCTTGTTAAAAACTTTTTTCAACAAAAGAAATGTGTCTTTTTCCAAACCACAGGAATTTACAAGGGTACCCTAAAACAGCAACTTGATCGATTTGCCAAGGAGTTAGGGGCAAGTTTTTATAAGGGTGCTTCTATCGCAGCTTCGACCACCTGGATAGATGCGTTTGAGGCATTAACGCAGGCAATAGAGCAGGTACCTAAAAATAAGCTGATCGTATTGTTTTTTGATGAATTACCTTGGATGGCAACTCGAAAATCTGGGATAATTAGCGCGATAGAATATTTTTGGAATAGGTACTGGAGCAATAAAAGCCAAATAAAATTAATATTGTGCGGTTCGGCTGCTTCTTGGATTATCAAAAATATCATCAAAAATCGTGGGGGGCTTCATAATCGAATTACAAGAAAAATAAGACTGACACCATTCAACCTTCAGGAAACATTTTTATATTTAAAATATATTAAATACCCATGTAATCATAAGCAAGCAACGAAAATTTATATGGTTACAGGTGGGGTTCCATTTTATTTGAAAAATTTCAAAAAGAATCTATCAGTTGATCAAAATATTAATAATTTATTTATTAATCCGGAAGGCATATTTTTTAATGAATTTGATGAAATATTCTCATCTTTGTTTGAAAATTCAGAACAGTATAAAGAAATTGTTACGCTCATTGCTAGTGTTAAAGACGGTATTAGTAGAAATATATTGGATGAAAAAAACAAACTGACAGGAGTAGGAGGACGTTTAACCAATCGATTAGAGGATCTGAAGAGCGCTGGATTTATTTCAATCTATATGCCATACGGGCACAAAAAACGAGGTGTTTTTTATAGAATTAGTGATGAGTATTGTTATTTTTACCTTAAGTGGATTGAACCAATAAAGAATCAGTTAAAACAAAATCTAGCTACAGATTTTTGGTTAGGTATCGTGAATACACCAGCCTATTTTATTTGGATGGGATATACTTTTGAAAATATTTGCTATAAACATCTTGCACAAATCAGAAAATCCTTAAATATAAGTGACTCTAGCTTGGCGTCTTCTTGGCGTTCAATTCCTACAAAAAGAAAGAGAGAGCAAGGAGCACAAATTGATTTATTATTTGATAGAGATGATGATTCAATCACAATTTGTGAAATTAAATATACGGACAAGCCTTTTTCAATCGATAAACCGTATGCAAAGAAATTAGAAGATAAAATTGAAACTTTTAGAAAAGCAACTAGGATAAGCAAGCAAATATTTTTAGCATTTATTTCTGCAAATGGATTAAAAGAAACAATGTATTCGGAAGAAATGGTACAAAACATTGTAGTATTAGATGATTTGTTTGTTAGCTTATAATTTAATAAGAGAAATTATGCCAATTGATAAAAGTTTTGTAGATTTTTTAACAGCCACGACAGAGCAACCCGATATTTGTGAGTTCTCTCCAGATGAAAATCGTTTGCGCATGAAAGAAATGTATAAAAAGCCAAGCTATGATGAAGAATTAGCTTCTATTATAACCATCGATAAAAACATTCTTATAAATAATGAAGAGTTATCAATCAGAATTTATATTTCGGATCAAAAAAATCGAGCTTGCTTAATATGGTTTCATGGGGGTGGTTTTGTTTTTGGGAATCTAGATTCTTCGGATCTGCTTTGTCGAAAAATTGCAGCAAAATCTAATCTTATAATCGTTTCAGTTGATTATCGTTTAGCACCTGAAAATAAGTTTCCTGCAGCGATCGATGATGCCTATGAAGTAACGAATTGGGCTATGAAGAATGCGGGCGAGCTTAATATTGATGCAGATAAAATCTTGATTGGTGGTGCTAGTGCTGGTGCAACACTAGCTGCTGTGACATGCTTAATGATGCGCGATAAAGGCTTTTCTGGAACAATTAAACATCAACTTCTTATGATGCCAATGATCGATAATAATTTTAAAACCAAATCCTATGAAATGTATGGAAAAAATTATTTTTTAACCACAAAATCGATTAAATATTTTCTCAATCATTATGTGGAAAATGAAATTGATTTATTAAATCCATATTGTTTGCCTGGAAAAGCACAAAATTTGAAGGGTTTACCTCCAGCTATGATTATTACGCTAGAATGCGATCCATTACGTGATGAGGGTGAAGATTATTCAAATCGCTTAATCGATGAAGGAAATCAAGTAGAGTATCATTGTTATTCTGGATTATTTCATGGATTTATATCGCAGGTACTAAACAATCATTTTGCTGAAAATGCTGTTGATGAAATGGTCACTTCTTATGTAAACAATATTAAAAATATAGGAAAAGGATAAAAATGAACTTAATGGTGTTACCAAAAATTAAATGAGGTAAAAAATTTACGTTGTTAGTTGAATAAAATCTGGGGCGGCGGGAATTGAGTTGGGGTGTTAATTAATTGATATATATGAAAATTTATAATGAGAAAAAATTTTATACCCCCAAATGTACCCCCAAAATACGATGTTACTGCCGGATTATAGGTGACCCCTTTCTTTTGTGATTATGTAAGATGGGTGTAACATAAATAAGCTGCAGTTACTATCAACAATAACCCCATCGCAATATTAAAGAGTCGTAACCGAATATGACTATTCAACAACAAAGATACTTTATCGCCTAAGATTGCCCAAGCAGCCAGTGATAAATAGCAAACAATGAAATAGATACCGGAAAATATTAAAAACTGATCATAGCTATCCGCACTTGAAAAGATTGAAACACCAGATACACAAGCAATCCATGCTTTAGGATTTATCCATTGCAACAAAAAACCTTGGTAAAATTTAGGGATATCCCCTTTTTTCACTTCAATATCCGGCTTTGCGGTGGCTATTTTGTAACCCATGTAAATAATATATAACGATCCTGCGATAGCTAAGTAAGTGAGAAAAGATGGATAGGCATTAATAAATTGATAAAAACCAAGTCCAATAAAAAGCAATAATAATGTAAAACCTACTGTCGCTCCAGACACATAAGGTATTGTACTCTTTACACCATAATTGACACCTGATGAAAGAATAATCATGTTCACGGGGCCAGGTGAAATCGACATTGCTAAAGAGAATGCAAACATGGCAAATAATAGAGACATCATTATTCATTCCTTCATGATAACCCCTTAAGGCATTAAATAAAAGAAATATCATGTTTAATTAAGATTTATTAGATGGTATAATTAAAACTCACTGTTCGATGAGATAGAATAATGATTGATGAGTTACGTGCACTTGCAATCTTTGCAAAAACGGTGGAAGCCGGTTCATTTCGGACTGCGGCGAAAGAATTGAAGTTATCACCCTCCGTTGTCAGCCACCATATTTCCCAGCTCGAGGAACGATTGGGTGTCACCTTGCTCTATCGCTCCACCCGCCAGCTTTCTCTCACTCAGGATGGTGAGAATCTGTTCACTGCGGCAAAAGCAATGGTGCAAGCAGCAGAAAGTGGACTTAATACCATCACCCATCAATCACCAGAGCCTTCGGGTAAATTAACGATTACTGTACCCGCTGTTCTCACCCGGAGTTCATTGGTTAAAGATCTCGCGGCTTTTGCACAAACATTTCCCAAGATCACACTATCGATTAGCTTTAGTGATATGCAGCAGGATTTGATCCGCGAAGGCATCGATCTTGCAATACGAATTGGCGATTTAAAAAATAGTACATTGAAGGCGAAAAGACTTTTTGAAATGAAACGTAAACTGGTTGTCGCGCCAAGTTATATGGAGAACCGAACGCTGCCACATAAGCCTCAAGATCTGATCGACTGGGATTGGATTGGGCTTAAAATGCGACCTGATCATAAAACGTTAGTGAATCGATCTGGGAAAACGTTTCAGATCAATTTTCAGCCAAGAATCATCGCTGATAGTGTAGATGCTGTTTGCCAATTAGCCATCGCTGGGTTAGGACTTGCCACTCCCCCTTCGTTTCTCGTTGAAGAGGATCTACGCCAAGATCTTCTTGTTGAGCCGCTGTCTGCTTGGGGTATCGAGTCGTTGGGGGTTTTCGCTGTATGGCCACCCAACGCTTCTAAGGAATCTTTAACGTTTCGGTTGATTGATTTTCTAGAAATGAGGGAAAATACTCGGTGATTTCAGCTAAACCTAATGAATGCAGATATTTTATATAACTCATAAACGACAGGTTAATATGTTATGCAACTAGAAATTGAAACTCAACGAACGATTTTGCGATTGATAAAGGAAGAAGATTTAGAGCAAGTAGCTGAGTTAAATTTAGATCCTGAAGTTAGAAAGTTTTTTCCTGATGGTACCCAAACCAAAACACAGACTAGACAAAGGATTAAAGAATTTATATCTTTTTATGAAAAATACAGACTTCCTTGCTTTGTCATATTTGAAAGATCGTCTAATGAGTTCATTGGCCGTTGTGGCTTTGGCCCTATAGAAACAGGAGAAATTGAAGTAGGCTACTTAATTGCAAGAAAGTTTTGGGGTATGGGATATGCTTCTGAAGTCTTAGCGGCGCTTCTTAATTGGAGTAAAACACATATCAATGCTGATTTTATAATTGCTTTTGCCCCCTTGGAGCATAAAGCTTCACATCGAGTAATGGAAAAGTGTGATATGGAATACTTTAAAGATGGCATTGGGCATGGTGTAAAGTGTAAATTCTATCGGATTAAAAATAATTAGCAGTGTATCCCCAAAACACTATGTCACTGCCGAATTAGGGGTGCGGGGTTATTGCAATGATAGTAATTTGTCTTTTTTCTGGACCATAACACCAAAATACGCGATATGCACCAGGCGTATTGTTTTGAGCATAGGCTTCGAACACTTTTTCTTTAGAATTAAAGGGATTTTCTAAAGAGGAGTATTCATGTGTCTTTAGCCCAGGATGCCTAGGATTAGTTTGCAGTAATTGTAATGTTTTATTGATCTGCTTGTATAAGCCAAACTGCCGAGAGCCCTTAGAGCTCTTTTTGGCCTTTTCTCTTAGATCTACAAGGGTATTTTCTGCAACAGGCTGATAAAGAAGCTCAAAACTCAACGTGTACGTCCTTTTACCTGTTTCTCAGGTTCTTCTTCTAGCCACGCATCATCTTCTTCTAAATTGAAGCTGAGAGGCTTTCCTTTACCTTGTTTAGCTTGCTTTAACCCTTGCTCGACAGCAGCAAGCGCTTCAGAGTTCTTGTATAGCCAAGCTTCTTTTTCCGGAACGACTTGAACAGGAATTAGCTCGATATTTCCATGCCTCATTTGGAGGGAAAACATCTTATTTGCAAATTCTTTACCGAGACAAAGCCGACCGGACGCATCAGTGGTGTATGTTTTCATAGCCCATTGCCCTCTAGTTGGTTCTCTAATTAGCTAAGTATATCACCAAAATGACATAATGCCAATATACCAAAATGCCTGAATGGAAATTTGCTAAATTAATGAGTATTTGCACCCTATATTTTATGAATATTTCAGTGCAATATTTAGCAAGAAGAAAAATCAGGTTTAAAAAAGAGTTCTATTGAAGAAGCAAAATTATACCGCTATACTTCGCAAAGCTCGTCTACCTAGAGTAGAGAGAGTTGAGGGGGGCGTACGGTAAGTGCGGTCCCGGCCTTTGTTCTGCCCTCTTCTTCAAATCAGAATAGTTTCTCTCGTTCTCGCTAATATAAGCCCTTGGCTTTTCCATTCAGCAATCATTTTTTCGATATCTTTCCATGGCAAGCGACTTCCTCTGGTTCGCATTGTGTCAAAGGCTGATTCGGCGGTTAAGGCGGTGATTAGTCCAGCCGCATACATTTCTTTTACAATCCATACTGTGCCATGAACTTCAACGCTTTCATTGATAGCGGCTTTTCTCAAATCCCCGCTCCCCAGTAAGTAAGGGGCATTTTTGATCCTATGCTAGCACCAGTGCAAAAAGATCGTTCCTGCTGGGTTTGGGATATTGTATGGCGTAAGACTCAACCTTATCTACAAGGTTTGCGTCCATCGTATGAACTTCTAGCCCAAGGGTGGTGAGATAAGCGTGCCGTTCTTCTAATTCTTCGACATAAATAATATCCGGTGTAGCAAACCTATATGAAAGTTTAAACATTGTTTTTATTAAATTACCGTCATGCATATCAATTAAGATATTGGCATCACTGATGAGTATTAGCATCCTTGCCCTCCATCGCACGCATGCGACGGAAGTCAGTCAAAGGTAGACTCAACAACTCAGCCGCCTTAGATTCTCCAATGCAATCTTCTGCAAGTGCATGAAAGACAAATTGCTCAAATACCCGAGGGGTTTCTTGAGGGTAAGATTTTCCGGGTTCTTTTTTATGCCAGCCCTTCTTTCGAAATAATCGTATCATTTGATCCCAATAATTTTTAGAAATAATTTCTAAGTGGAGCGCACGAAAAAGAATGCCAACCATACTGATACCGAATTCTTCTTTTAATAGTGCTAATTCTTTTACTTCAATTGAGGTTCGATTTTTCCCTAATTCATTAATAACGGATTCTCTAGGAAACAAAAATGCACCCGCGAAATGATTACAGGCTCTTTCTTCATTGATGTTAGGATCAAGCAAACCTGAGAGCAGCAAATGCCCTAGCTCATGGGCTAAAGTAAATCGTTGACGATCACCGGGCCAATTACTACTAATGACAATAACGGGTTTATTTAGTACTTCCGCACACAGACCATCAAATTTGACATCATCAGCAATATTTACAGCAAATACGCGAATTCCCTGCATCTCAAAAATATCAATAAGATCTAGAATAGGATCAATCCCTAATTTCCAAGCCTCACGAACTGCCTCTCCTGCCATTTCAATATCTGAATGTTCTTTTATCGCCTGAGGAAAATTGTTAATTGGCGATAGTAAGCCTTTAGAAGCCTGTGGGAATAGATTTTCAAGTTCAATTCGGCGCTCTATAAGGTCAATAATTTTTTGGCTGATAGCGTTAAGCTGCTTTTTGGGTAGAGCGCTGTGTTTGCGATAATTAATTGAACCCAGGGCAGGAATAATATCGGGACGAAAAAAGTACTCAGTACGTACTTGTAACGCTTTAGCAAGCTTAAGCAATATATCAGAAGAAGGTTTAGCTTCTCCATCTTCATATTTCTTTATTGCAGCATGAGAAATGCCAACTTGATCACCCAAGCCTCTCAGAGACAAGCCAGAAGCTTTTCGTGCTTGCAGTAGCCGCTTACTAAACATAAAGCCTCCTTCCTGGTTTACAAAAACTATAAATATATTAATAATTGTAAACCATTCCGGTTTATGAATCAAATCCGATAATACGTGTATTTGCTCTCGCTTTAGTGCACGGTAGACATATACATTGCTAGCAGCTTCATAGCTTGAATCCCCAGGTAAAACCTAACTAATTGAATAATAATTAAATATTTTAAAAACTAAGCAAACTATGAAAATATTAATTTTTGCTTTTTCATGGTTGATTTCATAGCATATTTGCTTTATTCTTTACTATGAAATTAACTATGAAGAAAAAATGATTCCTTTTCCTCGTAGTTAAATTTTATATTTGCAATGAAAGATGAGGAAATGAAATGTTGGAAAATTTACTTAGCCAAAATGAAGGCAAGATCTTAGAATTCAAGGAAAATACCGCTTCACTAGAATCTATTGTTAAAACCATTATCGCGTTTGCTAATACGGCAGGAGGGACCCTGGTAATAGGGATTAGAGATAAAACAAAAGAAATAATAGGTGTGAAGGATGTGTTAAAAGAAGAAGAACGAATAGCAAATGCTGTTTCAGATTCTATATCACCTCAAATTATTCCTAACTTTCAATTTTACACCTGGCGGAAAGTAGATTTACTGATTGTTAGTGTTTCTCATAACATTGGCCCACACTTTTTGAAATCAAAGGGGATTGAAAAAGGCGTCTATATTCGGCTCGGCTCAACGAACAGGATAGCTGACAAAACTACCATATCTGAAATTCAGCGTTTAGCAACACATCATAGCTTTGATGAGATGCCAAATTTAAAAGCCATGAAAGAGGATATAGATTTTGAATTAGCTAAACAATTATTTCATAAGGAATCGAAGACATTTGATAAAAATATTGCTGAATCAATACAATTGATCGTAAAATTTCAGTCTGATTATTATCCTTCAAATGGAGCAATTCTATTATTTGGTAAAAATAGAAGATTATTTTTTTCAAATGCAATTGTTCAATGCGGTCTGTTTTTGGGTCAATCTAAATCCAATATTCTCGACCAACAAGAAATTGATTCACCTTTACCCATTGCGTTAAATCAAATTTTAACTTTCATTCAAAGGAATACTCAAATAAGAAGTGAAATAGGCAGCAAAGAACGCGTTGATATTCCACAGTATCCACCTATTGTTATAAGAGAAGCGGTTATTAATGCATTAGTCCATACTGATTATGCTGTCAAAGGTGCTAACGTCCAAATTGCAATTTATTCTGATCGTATAGAAATTACAAACCCTGGCGCTTTACCATTTGGCTTGAGCTTAGAAAAGGCGCTTAGCGGTATATCGCAACTACGTAACAAAGTAATAGGGCATGTTTTTCGCGAGCTAGGGCTAATAGAACGTTGGGGGTCTGGCTTTAGGAGAATGATTGAAACTTGTCAAAGTATGGGAATACGAACGCCACTATTTGAAGAATGTGATCATTTTTTTAAAGTGACTATTTATCATGAACCTTCTAAATTTATTTTAGAAGAAGAATGGCAAAAAAAGATGGTTGAATATTTACAAGAAAATCAAAGAATAACAATTAAAGACGCTAGCAAATTATGGAAAGTAACAAATCGCACAGCAGCGTCCAGATTGAACCATTTGCGTGATTTAGGTCTTTTAGTTGAAATTAGCAAAAATCTGACAGATCCAAAAAAGCATTTCGTATTAAAACGTTAATGATTTTAGCCAGAAACTGAATTTAGTAAGAAGGCTGAAATCTGGAGGCGGCGGGAATTGAGTTGAAGAGTTAAGCATTTGAAATGGAAAGATATTATTAATGTGATTTTAAATTAAGCCCCCAAATTGGCCCCTGTGAAAAGCTGATTAGATCATTTTCTTGAGTACTTTATGTCCGTTAATTGCTGAAATAAAGCCTCTAGATTTTTGAGTTCAAATGAAGCGTAAATTTCGTATTGTGATATGCAGACTATTGCTCCATTTAATAATTTTAAGGTTCTTTCATCAATATCTAAAGAATGAACCCGTTCTTTAAGTTCATTTGTAGATATAAAGATTACGCCAAGTTTACTTGATAAGGGTATGAATATTTTAAGGTCATTGTGCAATTTCCATTGCAAAAAATCTGAAAAATCGCGGCTGGTAAGAAGACATGGGTCATCAGACGTTATGAAATTTAGATTATCTGGAGATTTTAATATAATCCACTTCATTTCCATCAAAATATGGGCCATTAAAAAACCCATAAATTGAATTACAGTTAAGAAATAATTTTGGTTAATACCAACTAATGATTTTCTCTTATATATTTCATTTCTAAGATCTTCGATTTGTGCAGAATCTAAGTCATTGGTTTTCAAATTTTCTTTAGCCCACGTTTGAAACTTAACGGCATCCACGGCGTGATTTTTTAATTCTTTCATCAGTTGGGTTTCAAGCACGTCTCGAAAATGGGGAGTACGTATTAACATAAAACCAAAATACATACTTAACTGTTGCAAATCGTCAAATGAAAGTGTCTCTTCTGCTCTAATTTTAATTAACGATGGTAATGCTGGAATTTCAATAATTTCAGCTAATGTATCTTCAAAGGTATCTGACATAGCCCCATCATCATGATGGATGGCATAGAAATCTAGTTCTATTGCTATTTTTTCAGTTTTTTTCTTATAGGGCTTTTTATCTAAATCATGTTTTTGATAAACAAATACCATTTCGTCTTCCTCGCAAAATCCATTTAAATAGGATTTTGGTACAACATGATGATTATGCTTTATATTCTTCACTTAGCCCCCCTAATTACCAGATCTTTTATCAATATTGGTTTTGATAACTTGAACCAAATCGAATATTTTTTTTGCTTTGATATAGTATCCCAAGTGAATCATTTGATCATATTTAGTCGATAATTGCTTGGTAGAGGTTGGAATATCTTTTAGTATTATTTGCCCTTCTTTTGTGCAATAAGCCGCTCGATCAAGCACGCCTAATAAAATAAATATGGGGTTGCCTCCAAGGATTAAATTACCGTCCTTATCATTGTAATTTTGTTTGAAAAGAACTATGGGTGAGCCTGAAGACCCATGAAAACAAGCCATATCAACAACTCCAACCGCTGAACCATCGAAATCAATACCAGGATGTGAAGCGCAATTGCCGCTTCTGAAAATGGGAAAATTGTTAATCATATCGGTTAATCCATAAGGATAACCAATCATGCTAATATCATCCCTTACATCTGTCATTTCTAATAACTCTTCATCATCTTTAATGAGTTCTTCATTAAGAGTTCTATAAAAAACATGCTTGTTTAATTTGTTTTTAACTAAATTAATTATGGGAACTGCGAGAATTGCACACAAATCAACGTTTTCATCGGGATGAGGTATCCACATATCCTTGAGTTCAACATCAACATTAATATTTTCGCTAGTTGGTATGCCCTCATTTCCGATATGTAAAGAAATTGATATTTTACTTTCATTTGCTACAACGTGGTTGTTTGTAATAATAAAAACACAATCATGTGATTCTGATATTTTTGCCTTAAAGAAAAATCCTGTGCCTGTTCCGCTTTTGCCAACGATTCTTACAGTGGAATAAAGTAATTGTTCGTTAATTGTTTTTGGCACTAACACTGGGGCATTCGCCATGTTGCTCTCCTGGATTTATTCTGCTCATACTAAATGATTCCCAATCTAATATCTGTTCTAACCTGTGCTAGCCATCGAGCACTGAATTGCTGTCCAAGCGCATTGACTTGTGATCGCAAAACTCCTGCTTGTTGAGCAAGTTCTTCAAGAGAAATAAGGGAGTCAAGCCAACCTAATCTACTAGATGCTACCAGCGCTGCTCTATCTGCTGTTGAAATTAAAATCAACTCGCCTGGTAGAATTCGTTGTTCTTTGAGCCAGGCGAACAAATGTAACTCACCAGGATCTAAACCTTGGCTGCCGGGGTCAATAGTATAAAGATTTAAAATTTCACGTTTACTTGTTTTGTGGCTAGCAGCAAGCCCCTCAATTAATGCTGTTCTGTCAACTCGTATACGATGAGGATCGCTTGGATTACCTGTCTCTACTTCTTCAATACACTTTTCAACTGTTTCGACAGAAAATGCATTGCAAATTGCAGTCCAACATTTAATTTTAAAAGCAGCGAGGATGACATTCGTGTCAACTAAAACTCTAGTTTTTTTCATTTAACTACACTAATTCGAAGGGAACTTCCAAAGAATATTCGGTAAATAATTCGCCAAATTCAGTTAGATTCATACTTACCGATTTAGCAGCTTTACGAGCAGAAAGTTTGCCCTTATCAATAGCGTGATGAAGCATTTTTACAAAATTAAGAGAAAAAGGTTTAGGAATCTCTGAAGATTGATTGCCTTGACGCTCCTTTTTTAAACTTTGCACCGTGTCATTATCGATCCAACCCAAATTTAATAAGCGATAGGCTAGAGCCTCTGCAGAAACTCGTAATTTAACCGCAACTTCTGCCAGATGCTTCACCTCATTCATTCTGTTTTTCTTAATGAAATGTTCTAATGATTTTGTGGGCATTAGTAATGCAGCAGCGAATTCGTTGGCTAATTGCTCAATACGTTTAGACTTACCTTGAAGGCGGGCTTCATAGGAATTGGATTCTCGGTGATCTGGTTCCATCGCATCCCACGTAAGAGCATGAAATAATTCATGAGCTAAATCATAAAAGCGTCGAGTTTCTGGTTCATTTCTATTAATTAAAATAACGCCAAGATCATTTAGATGGCAGGTAGCCCCTGAAATAGTATTGCCCTTTGAATCTTGAATCGTATCAACAAAAAGTATCGGAATGTCGAGATTCTGTTCAATTTTGTCAATTAAATGATCTGAAGGGACGATCCCTAAGTTCAATTTTTCAACTAACCCCTCAGCACGAGCTCTTGCAGTTTCATAGGTAGATTGAGAGTTCAACCGAAGGCTATCCTTAAGGGGCTCAACGCTTCCTTTTTCAGTGATACGCAACCAACGAAGCAAACCAATCAACTTGCTAGCTTTTTCTTCAAAGTTGTCGAGGTTTTGCTCAGAAAGTTCGGGCGCTGTTCGCCATGAAAACTTGGCCTCCCCAGCTACAGAGAAAGGATCAAGAAAGAACTCTATATCACGCTCTAAAGCATCTGACAGAGCAATTAATTCATCAGGCTTTAGTGCTCGATCACCATTTTCAATAGCAGAAATGCTTTGCCGATCTTTTAGGCCTAAAGCATCAGCAAGCTGGGTTTGCTTCCATTTTTTAGCTTCTCGCGCAGCTTTCACACGATAGCCTATTTGGCTTTGCGGAATCTTATCAAACATAAAGCGGATCTCCATTAGTTAATAAACATAATAGCATTGCATTTATATAAATGCAAGAAAATATTGCTTTTCAGATAATAAAACACACCAAGAGTGTATAGTCCCCCAAGCTAACGCGCCATCTTGTTTGACGCATTTGTTAAGCTGATCATGGGCTTGTTGATTCTCCGCCTCGGCTATGGCCTCGTTGCGGAGAATACCGTTAAAGAAGATGGGACAGCCTGTTATTTACCTGCTTAACAGGTATTCATTTGCTTGAAGAGGGGATATTTGAGGGAGGGATTTCTTTCTTAATGGTCTCAATAACCTTTTTGTTGCTGTCTATGATTTCTATTTCAATACCAGTAAATATGGGATCACCATCAAGTTTAGGAAGATGATCTTTAATTTCAGTGATACGCGCGAGTTGACCAACGGCGCTCACCATTTGAGCAGCTATATCTATAGGCAAGGTACCTTGAGCTGCAGCTCTTATTAATGCTTCAGCAAGCTGTGTCATATCTCCTTCAGGGGGTAAATGGATTGCAACAGGCGCAGTTTGTGCTTTCAAAGATGGACTGATCCGATCAAGTATCATTCTACAAGCTTGCAGATCACCCCCGAGAGCCGCATTGGTTACAACTTGGATAACCGCTTCAGAATTAGATATTAGTTGTTTACGGATGGCTGCAGTTTCGGTATGGGGCCTTCCTGTTGGGTTACCACTTTTACCTCTGATGAATTGACCATTCTTTTTTCTTGCAGCCATAGTTTCGCATCCTTATGAATTTCTCATACATGATCAAATTAGACCATTCTTGCTCACGATTTTTGTTGGGCAAGTATGGAGATTTTGATCATCTATGGAAAAAGAATCATCTTCAGGTTGTGGAAGACGCCAAAAAAACTTCCCACCTTCTCCAAATCCTTCTCTTCTAGCTGTTATGCCAAGCTTCTCTTTTGCTCTACGTAGGGTAGCAAGTGATATCGATTCAGCTTTCGCAAGATCTTTTATTTCAGATGATGGGAGACGTCCATTTTCCAGTAAAGTAAGTAAGAACTCTTTTGCTTCTTCAAGGGCACTTTTATCATCATTCATTGATGGATGTGACATAAGCTCATCAGCTGTTTCCGTTATTAATTCAGCTAACCAAACAATTTTGGAAGTTTCAATTCCTTCTTCTAATAGAATTGGCACAATATTAAATGCAAGACCTGTCTTATCGTTTCCATTATTGTTTTTCAACGGAAGGAAAAGTCTTTTATCGCTATCCCTATCTTTCACAACTACAAATGCAGATCTACAAGCAGCGACAAATCCTATGCTTCCAATCACGCGATGTAGGGCTTCCTGTGAGGCATTTTTGTTATTGTGTGAAATACAAATAATCGCAACATTATGTTTTTCGGCCAATTTTGCTAAGGGAGTGAGAATGAACCGTACATCGGAGTTCTTGTGAGTATCAATATTGTCTAGATAAGCTGAAATTGGGTCAATAAATATTGCTGCTACATCACCAAGTTTAACGATTAAATCTTCTAGTTCCCTCAAATGTGTTACAAGTGAAAATGATTTAACTTCTTCAATGCCAACTTCATTTTTATTTGAAACGCGGTGAATGATCTCTATAAGTTCCAAATCAGCTCCAGCAGCTGTCAAACGTGGAACAATAGTATCAGCAGCATCATCTTCAGCGTTTATAAAAATTACTTTCCCTTTACTGCACTTTGTTTTATCAGGAAAATCCTTGCCAGTTGTTACCACGGCACTAATGCTTGCAATAAGTTGGGATTTCCCCACCCCTGGATTTCCAGTGATAAGGGAAATTTTGCCGCGGGCTATGCGATTTTTCCAAAGCCAAAAAATAGGTTTGATCTCTATTTCTGATGCTTTTTGCGATACAATAGTACGGTTACTTTTTGAATGAGTCTTGCCAGCCCTCTCTGCTGAAACTGGAGGGCTGGGAAGTTCTTTGATATCCATGTCTTGCTCCCCAATGATTTTTTACCATTTATGCTGTTAAGCATTTTTTTGATTTCTAATGAATTTCTTATGCACCTTCCTGCTCTATTTTTAGGATTAAATTTCTTATGTCTTCAACTCGCCAGAATGCATTAGTTCCAAATTTAACAGGTCGAGGGAAGCGCCCAGTTCGAACACCATCCCACCAAGTAACTTTTTGACTGGAATTAATGGAAAAATTGGAGGAATACGTTTTAAATCTCCAATAATGTGATGAAGCCGGAGAAAACCAGTTTCAGGTAGCCAGATATAACTCGTCTCAGGTAGTCGTAGCATACTAATAAACTCCAAATGATGACACTTGGACATGATAGGTCCAGTTTGGAGTTTATTCAGTGAAGATTCGCAGAATTATTTTAGAGGCGAATCTTCTAAAGCAGTGCTTATAACTACGAGCTTAACAATATAATTTTCTATGTAAGATGTCTGAAATACTATTTCGGATATTAAGGCAATGTCTGAATACATTGGCTTGCCGAAATTTTTCATAAAAAAAGCATGTATCGATCGGATAAATGCTATGGCTAGAGAATTCGATTCTTTATATTTGCGAGTTAAGGGGTAACGTTCTGGATCGAAGGGGATATTTCTGTAGGATTTTTTAACTTCTTCATATTTTGCACTGAATGCAGCTTTAAATTTAGGTAAAAATTTTTGAATGTCATAAAAACCTTCAACGGTGTTTAATTGCTTAAAGCAATTGAATTCACCTTCATTAAGTGCATAGATGAGTTCATCCATTATTTTAATTACTTCTTCTCCTTTCTTTAATTCTTTTTCATATATGTAATCTTTTTTGCGAATTGCATTATTAAAATTATTCTCAATGCTTAAGAGAAGTATGATGAAGTCTAAGGTTTTTGGTACTGATTCTTGACATAACTTATCCCAAAAGGATTTCATTTCTTTTTTGGTAAACATTCCTTGAACTCGATTTAAATATTTAATGCGACTAGGGTAATAATCGTCATAAACACGAAAAGGATCTTTTTTTGTTTTATTTAAAAAATCTAAATGCTCTTGCAGGAATTCCTTTATAGCTGGATGAAGTGATGGCAAAAATTTTATTTCGGGCACTTCAGGAGTATCTAACTCATCTAGGTCTTTTAATTTACTAGGCCCTATGTATTCTAACATTTCTTCTTTAGTAAACATTTACCACTTCCTTATTGAGAAAAAAACATTTATATAATTAATTCGTCGAGATAATCAGCCCATGCTTGCATCATTTTTCGCCGATCCGGCAGATGTTCTGCATAGTTATAAGCAGCCCGAATTGAGTTTCTTTCTGCATGTGCAAGCTGTCGCTCTATAGCATCACGATTCCAACCTTGTTCGTTGAGAAGGGTGCAAGCCATGCTTCTAAAACCATGCCCTGTCATTTCATCTTTGGTATATCCAAGACGACGCAACGCCCCTAACACGGTGTTATTTGACATAGGGCGATTGGGGGTGCGAATACTTGGGAATGCGAATTTACCATTACCGGTTATTACCTTGAGTTCTTTCAGAATAGATAGAGCTTGATTAGAGAGGGGGACGATATGCTTTTCACGCATCTTCATTTTTTCGGCAGGGATCCGCCATTCTTTTGATTCAAAATCAATTTCAGACCATTCAGCATGACGGAGCTCACCAGGTCTCACAAAAACAAGGGGAGCAAATCTCAGTGCGCATTGGGTAACAAAATGGCCCTCATAAGTGTTAATAGCTCGTAAGAGAGCGCCAATTGCTTTGGGCTCTGTAATGCTGGCATGATGTTGAGGCTTGACGGGTTGTAGGGCGCCGCTAAGATCAGGAACGATATTACGTTCACAGCGCCCAGTAGCTATAGCATATCTAAATACTTGACCACAGTTTTGCAAAGCGCGATGCGCCGATTCAATGGCGCCTCTTTTCTCAATTCGACGGATAACGGATAAAAGTTCTTGAGCAGTGATTTCAGCGATAGGGCGTTTGCCTATCCATGGAAAGATATCTTTTTTGAGTCGTTCCAGAAGACGCTTACCATGTTCAGCTGTCCACTTTTCAGAAAATTTTAAGTGCCATTCGATGGCAATTGCTTCGAAATTGTTTAAAGCGCTTAATTCTCGAGCTAATTTTATCGCTTTTTTCTTTTGGCTAGGATTAATTCCATTTTTTGCATCTCTTCGTGCTTGGTCACGATTTTCTCGGGCAATTTCAAGTGATGTTTCAGGGTAAGGTCCATAAGAAAGCTTTAGCTCTTTACCATCAAAATAGATTTTTTGATACCATAACTTACTTCCGTTTGTTGTAATGACCAAATATAGGCCTTTCGTATCGAAAGCTTTGTATTCTTTATCTTGAGGTTTGAGTTTTCTTATTTTTACGTCTGTTAATGCCATTTGGGGGCCTCTGCTATACTGCGACCCTAAAAGGCCCCCAATCGGCCCCTAAAATGAGCTGGATTCAGTTGGTTGCCATTGGACTCGAATGGACATGTTATAAACAAAAAACCCTTGATTTACAAGGGCTCTCGGATGGTATTGGATTTAGTTGGATTTGAATCTGGTGGAGGCGGCGGGAATTGAACCCGCGTCCGCCGAGCCTAGGCCTGAGGATCTACATGCTTATCTAGGTCGTTTTGTTTAACTAAGCCTCAATCGAACTAGAATCTCAAAGCTTAGCGAGCCCAGTTGGTTTTAACTGTTCGTGCTAGGGCGGCGTGAACAGCGATCTTGTGTAGTCGACCCCCTATCCAATCGCACAAGTACAACTGGTAGGAGGGAAAGATTACGCGGCTAGCGCGTAGTCTTCGTTAATTGCGTCGTTTGCAATTATAAAATGTCAGCTAAGTTTTACGAGATTAAACTGAATGCTCGGCATGCCCCTAAGGGTTCGTGAACGACGTCGAAGCCAAGTCGCCCCCAATCAAATTATATTCCTTGTGAAACCATAGAGCAACTTAAAAGAGGATATACACTTAATTTTGAGTCACAAGATATATCCCCCACAGCAAAAGGGCTCCTAAGGGCGCTAATGCATCAACTACTGGTGGACTAAGACCCCCACAAAGAATACTAATCAGGGTACTACTAACAGTTAAACAAGCCACCCCAGCAAGCGCATAAGGCGCAACCTCAGATAAATCGCCACCAGAAACATGCATTAATTCTTTTATTTGTAATTCTCTCATTTACCAATTCCTAAGAGGAAAAATAAATAATTTAAACCTCATTCTACTCACTTTATTTTTTTAATAAATCGTTGCTTGCTTCGGTTCCAATCAAACGGTTGATATCATGCGCTTATGGGTTATGGGAGTGTCGCACCCATTACTATAAAACCCATCATTCCTAAACCCATCATTATCCCCATTTGAATTGTCAGCGGAGCATTTGTAAATAATCCTGCAGCTACCATGACAGTAACACCTGACATGAAGACAAAAGCAACAAACAATTCCCAATCCAATCCACCCTGAACCATCATTAACTCTTCATGTTGTAGTACTCTCATTTGCATCTCCTTTTAGATATACTTGCTTCCATAGCACTTCTTATTGATGGCCTAAATATTAATTATTTCATCAATCGTTCCCGACTGCGTTGCCAATCCCGATCTTTAACAGCTGCTCTTTTATCAAATAATTTCTTACCCTTTGCGATCGCAATCTTTACTTTGACTAGCCCATTCTTCCAATACATCAGCAGAGGGATAATCGTATACCCCTTACGTTCAACCGCCCCAATCAATCTTTTTAACTCGCGCTTATTCAACAATAATTTTCGCGTTCTTCCTGGCTCTGGATGAATGTGGGTGGATGCGCTATTCAAGGGAACAATTTGGCAATTCAATAAAAATGCCTCACTGTTTTTAATGATGACGTGGCTATCTGCAATCCCACCCTTGCCTGCTCTTAAGCTTTTGACTTCCCAGCCTTGTAGCATAATGCCTGCTTCAAAGGTATCTTCTACCGTATATTCGAAACGGGCTTTGCGGTTTTCGGCAATGAAAGATTGGTCATTTGTCGTGTTTTTCTTACCCATAGTTTGGGTATTATATTATAATCAGGCTTTGAAAACAGCGGGCTGAATATGACGATTATCCAGAAAAGTGCCTTCGTCCCTTACACGGTTAAACAAATGTTTGATTTGGTGAATGACATTGCAAGCTACCCCCTCTTTTTGCCTTGGTGCAGTCAATCCACCATACTAAGCCAGACTGAAACAGAGCAGGAGGCGGTTTTGGGGATTTCTCAGGCGGGCTGGAAGCAGTCTTTCAGTACCCGAAATCGTCTAACTCCTTTTGAAAAAATTGAAATGCGCCTATTAGAAGGCCCTTTTCGATACTTGGAAGGGAAGTGGGTATTTCAACCCCTCTCAGAGGGATGTGATCTCTCTTTCAAATTGTCTTTTGAATTCAATAATAAATTACTCGCCTTTGCGATGGGTCCTGTATTTAATAAGATTGGAAACACCTTAGTAGAAGCTTTTTCAGCGCGAGCACATCAACTCTACGGGAGCACACTTCATGTTTGAGATTGAGGTGGTTTTAGGCCTGCCCGAAAATCCGCCCATAGTGAAGTTAATAGTGCCTGAAGGCACGACTATTAAGCAAGCGATTCAATTATCTAAGTTAATAACAGGTGAAACTTCACATCAAGTGGGCATTTACGGCCAACTTAAAAAATTAAGCGATTGTGTTCAAGCAAAGGATAGAGTAGAGATCTATTTACCCGCGCAAGATCCTATGCAAAGAAGAGTTAAACTACTTCGTCAGAAAAAACTTTCTCAACTGCCCCGTGGAAAAAATAAATAGTCACGTGATGTTCTTTTGGCTTTTTATGTCCTGGTTTTTCATAGTAAACATAATCCCAGCGATCAGGATGGAACACATCTTGTAGCATGGAAGTGCCTAAAATATAACGCACTTGCTCTTCACTCATACCGGGTTGAACTTGGGAGATCTTATCAGGGGTAATGACATTACCTTGGGTAATATCGAACTGATAAGGACGGATTAAACATCCGCCAAGGCAAAGGCAGAGGGTTAGCAAGGCAAATTTTATTTTCATTTTTATAGTACTTACTGACTAATTCGTTGTGCGGCTAAAAGAGGGCCAGGCTAGCAAAAATACTTGTTGAAGACAATATGTTTTGCGGTGGGCACGCGCTACGCTTTGCCCACCCTACGTTTTATCACCTCTTCGCCGCGAGGGTTGTATGGTGGTCATCTACAGTAAACAGGGTAACCCAAAGTAATCCATTTACATGTATAATAATCGGTCCATCTTACATAGGAACACTTATTTTATATGTCATCTGAAAAACTTATTGAAAAGGACCTCAAGAAAGTAGGACTCAAAATCACGTTACCGCGCGTCAAGATTCTCAATATCCTTGAGAAGGCTGAGCAACGGCATATCAACGCCGAAGAAGTTTATAAAAAGCTTCTAGAATCAGGAGACGACGTAGGCCTTGCCACGGTATATCGTGTATTAACCCAATTCGAGGCGGCAGGGCTTGTTATTCGCCATCGTTTTGATAGTGGGCATGCTGTGTTTGAACTTGATGGGAAGGAACATCATGATCATCTCGTTTGTATCAAATGTGGGAAAGTAGAAGAATTTATGGATAAAGTGATTGAAGAAAGACAAGAGGCGATAGCCAAACAGTTTAACTTTAAAATCACAGAGCATTGCTTGTATCTTTATGGGATGTGCTTGAGCTGTCAAGAATAAGTTTTTCACTTAATAATAAGGTTTTAGCATGAGCCTGTGAGGTAGCATCAATTCCTCCCAGCATGCGAGCAATTTCATCTATGCGCTTATCTTCGGTTAACACTTGCACATCACTGGTGGTGCTATTCTCTTGGTAGCATTTGTTCACTTGAATATGATGATCACCATAGGCTGCGACTTGGGGTAAATGCGTGATACACAAGGTTTGCGCTTGTTGGCTCAATTCATATAAAGCTTTACCGACGATGGATCCTGTTTTCCCACTGATCCCCACATCCACTTCATCAAAAATCAAACAAGGGGTGGCTAAAAATTTTGCGGTGATTAATTCTAAGGCTAAACTGATCCGGGATAATTCTCCTCCTGAAGCGACTTTATGCAAAGGTTGAGCAGCGTGACCTGGATTAGCACTGACGCCAAATTGTGCCGTTTCATGACCACACACGTGTATAATGTCATCATCAAAGGTTATTAACTCAATAGTAAAAACCGCATTGGGCATACCTAATCGACGTATTTGACGAGTCACCTCTTCTGCCAGGCGTGAAGCGGATTGTTGGCGCGCCACGGTTAAAGTAGAGGCATATTGTGTAAATTGTAACTTGGCTAAACGTAGATCTTCTTCTAATTTTTGTAGTCTTGTTTCATTATTTTGATATTGTGCCAGGGTGTTTTGAAGCAATTGGTAATGATGAGGGAGCTGCAAGGGCTCAATTTTGTGCTTTCTCGCCATATCATGAATGCGTTCTAGACGATATTCTATTTCATTCAGCTTAACTGGGTCCATTTCTATTTGATGAATATAAAGCTTAAGTTCTCTAACCGCTTCTTGAATTAATATACTGGTATTTTCCAAACAATCTTTAATATTCTGTAACGATCCCTTTTCCATCAGTGGGCGAAGAATGAATTGCACTTCATTGATTAAATCAACCACATTATTTTCGGGTTGTTGCGCTAATCGATTCAAGCTGTCTTCACAAGCTTGGAGTGAGCTTTGTGCATGTGCTAATTTATCATGCTCTTGATAAAGCAAAGACAATTCTCGTTCCCCTAATTGAAGCGCTTCAATTTCTGATAATTGATATTGGAGCAAATCTTTACGCGCTTCATCCACCGCGCTTTTTTGTATGGCTTGTTGCTGAGAGCTTAATTTCTCCCAATCTTTATAAGCGGTTTTCACCTGACTGACCAAGGCATCATGTTGCCCAAAAGCATCTAATACACGAAGTTGCTCAGTGGATTTTAATAATTGTTGATGCTGGTGTTGACCGTGAATTTGAACTAAATGCTCCCCCAGCAATCGGAGTTGCTGCGTAGTGGCCACATGACCATTAATAAAGGCACGTGATCGGCCGTTCGCATAAAGAATTCGACGAATAATACAGAGATCCGGATCAGAAGTAGCGAGATCTAATTCGGCCAACCATAACACAGCACCGGGTAAGCCAGAAATTTCAAAGGTTGCCGCAATTTCAGCCTTTTCAGCACCGGGACGCACGAGCTGGCTTTCAGAACGTTCCCCTAAAGCTAATCCTAAAGCATCGAGTAAAATACTTTTTCCCGCACCGGTTTCTCCTGTAATCACCGTCATGCCAGAATAAAAGGCAATATCCACTTCGGATACAATCGCCAAATCTTTTATGTATAAATGTTGCAGCATGCGATTTTAAGCGCTCCAGCCTAGCTTAGTTCTTAAGGTTCGATAATAATCATAGTCGGTAGGATGCAATAGACGTAGGGGTTTGCTATATCGTTGAATAATAATTTGATCATGAGGCATCACATTAAAGTGGGCTTGACCATCACAGCTTAGACGAATATTTTTAATATTATCTGGCATGATATGTAATTCAATTTGAGAGTGACTATTGACCACAATAGGACGACTACTTAACACAGCAGGATGCATAGGGACCAACACTATCGCATTCAATGTAGGGTGCAAAATAGGCCCTCCGCCTGCTAAAGAATAAGCAGTGGATCCTGTAGGGGTAGCACAAATCAATCCATCTGAACGTTGTCTATAAACAAATTGATTATCGATAAGCACTTCAAATTCAATCATTTTGGCGATGCTGCCGGGATGAAGAGAAACTTCATTTAAAGCCGTGTTTTGGGCGATGGCTTGATTATCACGATATAAAATCATTTCTAACAAAAAGCGTTTTTCTTCATGAAATTCTCCCGTTAAAATAGGTTCTAACGATTGGGTTAATGCTTGCGGACTAATATCCGTTAAAAAACCCCGTCGACCTCGATTCACACCCACCACAGGCACATCGTAATCGATGATGGCTCTGGCGGCATCGAGTAAGCTACCATCGCCGCCTACCACAATCACTAGATCACAAAATTCTCCTAAAGTTTCTCGAGGAGAAGTGCGGGTAATTAAATCAGGCATAATTTGAGCACAATGGCGCTCCATGATGACTTCCACCCCTTGAGCTTGTAAAAAGCTAACCAAAGAGGCTATGGTGCTTTGGACTTCAGGATTGGCGTGTTTGCCAGTGAGTCCGATTTTTGAAAAAACAGTTTTCATCTGAATTCTTATAATTGTTCATATGCTAAAACAAATGATAAAGAGTATACACCCAGAAATAGGAAATTTGGGAGCGATGGCGCTTTATCAAGGGGCTTCCCCTTGATTGCAAGCAAAAACCGTGCTTTTGACGCCGCATACGCTGGGGGTGGCTCTTTAAAGGGGAAGCGATTAGAATAAGAGGCCTGACAAAATATGCTGAACAATCTATTAGTTAGTAAACATGAATCAATCAATTATTTCAGACCGCGCGCAACATTTACTCAAGCACCTAGTGGAGCTTTATATCCGTGATGGTCAACCTATTGGTTCAAAAACTTTAGTGAATGAGGCTTGTCCCACCGTCAGTCCTGCTACAGTGCGCAAAATCTTAGGGGATCTGGAAGAAAGAGGTTATCTGATTTCTCCTCACACCTCAGCAGGACGAATTCCTACTACCCAAGGCATACGATTTTTTGTGGACAGCTTACTTTCTGTTCACCCTGTTGAGCGTGAGCAATTGAAAAAGATGGAAGCGCAATTAGAAAGCGATCAGTCAAAAGCATCACTGATAACACAAGCGTCTACCGTACTTTCAGAACTCACTCATATGGTGGGAATTGTTACGTTGCCACGCCGAGAATATTTAGTGCTTCGCCATGTGGAATTTTTACCCCTTTCTGATAATAGGGTGTTGGCTATTTTGGTATTCAATGAAAGTGAAGTGCAAAACCATATCATCATCACAGAACAGCAGTATACGGCCAGCGAACTCACCCAAGCCGGGAATTTTTTGAATCAATATTTTGCAGGTAAAGAACTACACACCGCTAGACAAGAATTATTGCAGTCCCTAAATCAAGACCGGACCCAAATGGATTCTTTAATGAGAGCGGTGGTAGATGTGGCAAGCAAGGCTTTTTTGCAGCGCCAATCAAAAGAGGACTATGTTTTAGCTGGGCAGCAAAATTTATTGTCCCATCCTACTACCTCGGTACCCCAACTCCAACGATTATTTGCGGCCTTTACGCAAAAACAGCAGATTTTACATTTGCTCGATCAATGTTTGCAAAGCGATGGCTTGCAAATGTTTATTGGAGAAGAATCCGGGTATGATGCATTCCGTGAATATAGTGTGATTACCTCTAGGTATACCGTAGAGGGTGAAGTGGTGGGTGTATTGGGGGTGATTGGGCCTACTCGCATGCGATACGACAAAGTGATACCGGTCGTCGAATATACGGCTAAGATGTTAGGATCTATGCTTGAATCTAATTAACCTATCACCAGATTATTTTTTATTTAGTAGAGGATTTTTATGACACCACATAAATCAGATAAATCTAAGGCAACAGAAAAGGATATGCCTTCACAACGATTTGAAGAGGATAATACATTGGCCACTACAGCGGCCCCGGAAGAGCCTACTGCTCAAGAATATCAAGCCTTACAACAACAATTAGAGACTTTAACTCAATCCTTAAAGGAAGCCCAAGACAAAGCAGAGAGTCATTGGGAAAGATTGTTGCGAAAAGAAGCAGAATATCAAAACGGCCTGCGTCGAGCAGAGCAAGATGTGGAAAATGCACGCAAATTTTCAATTGAAAAATTTGCTGGAGAAATGTTACAAGTGCTGGATAGTTTAGGACAGGGAGCCTCATATGCAGAAAATGGCCAGGCTTCTGTCAAAGACTTAATCGAAGGGATGAAGCTCACAGAATCTGTTATTTTAAGCGTTTTCGAGAAATTTAATATAACCCCTATTGATCCCCTGGGCGAAGCATTCAATCCTGCCTTTCATGAAGCGATTTCTATGCAAGAAACTAATGAAGTTCCCCCTAATCAGGTGGTCATGGTCGTGCAAAAGGGGTATATGCTACATAACCGATTGCTGCGACCTGCAAGAGTGGTGGTATCCAAAGCAGTGTCCACTTGAAAAAGGACGGGTTGTCCCCATATCAGAACAACGAAAATGAGTTAACTAATTTATAAACTTACTAATTGGAGAAGAGAATGTCTAAGAATGTAGTGATTGGGATTGACTTAGGTACAACAAATTCCTGCGTCGCCATTATGGAAAATGGTAAACCACGTGTAATTGAAAACAGTGAAGGAGACCGAACCACACCTTCTATTGTTGCCTTTACCCAAGATGGGGAGAGATTAGTTGGGCAAACCGCCAAGCGACAAGCGGTGACAAACCATCTTTACACCTTTAACGCAGTCAAACGTTTAATTGGTCGTAAATTTGACGATTCTAAACTCCATGATTCTCATATTGCTTATAAGATTGTGAAAGCTGACAATGGTGATGCTTGGGTGGAATCTCGTAATGGTGAAAAATTAGCCCCTCCTCAAATTTCCGCGTTGGTTTTGGCCAAGATGAAAAAGACCGCAGAAGATTATTTGGGTCATGAAGTTAAAGAAGCGGTCATTACCGTGCCTGCTTATTTTAACGATTCTCAACGACAAGCTACTAAAGACGCAGGTAAAATTGCAGGACTGGATGTAAAACGTATTATCAATGAACCCACCGCTGCGGCATTGGCTTTTGGTTTAGACAAAAAATCCGATGGAAAAGACTCTGTGATTGCCGTGTATGACTTAGGGGGCGGTACCTTTGATATTTCTATTATTGAAATAGCTGAAATTGACGGTGAAAAACAATTTGAAGTATTGGCCACCAATGGGGATACCCACTTAGGGGGAGAAGACTTTGATGATCGTATCATTCAATACTTAGTCGAAGAATTTAATAAAGACACAGGCGTGGATTTACGAAAAGATCCCTTAGCTTTACAACGCTTAAAAGAAACGGCTGAAAAAGCAAAAATTGAACTTTCTTCACGTGAACAAACCGATATTAACTTACCTTATATTACGGCTGATTCATCTGGCCCTAAGCATATGAATATTCGTTTATCCCGGGCTAAATTTGAATCACTGGTAGACGATTTGGTGACCAAAACATTAGATCCTTGTCGTACTGCCTTAAAAGATGCGGGTAAATCTATCAAAGATATTACTTCTGTGATCTTGGTAGGAGGCCAAACCAGAATGCCAAAGGTTCAAACCGAAGTAGAAAACTTTTTCGGTCAAGCACCCCGTAAAGATGTGAACCCTGACGAAGCGGTAGCAGTAGGCGCAGCGATTCAAGGCGCCGTATTATCCGGTGAAGTTAAAGATATTTTATTATTAGATGTTACCCCACTTTCATTGGGAATTGAAACAATGGGTGGTGTGATGACCAAACTCATTGAAAAAAATACGACAGTTCCTACTAAGAAGAGTCAGGTTTTCTCCACTGCAGAAGATAATCAAACTGCCGTCACGGTTAGAATTTTCCAAGGCGAAAGAGAACAGGCTTCAGCCAATAAATTCTTGGGGCAATTTGATTTAACGCATATACCCCCTTCTCCTAGAGGCATGCCCCAAATTGAAGTGACCTTTGATATTGATGCCAATGGTATTTTACACGTATCCGCTAAAGATAAAGCGACCGCTAAAGAACAATCCATGGTGGTTAAACCTTCTAGCGGATTAAATGATGCTGAAATTGATAAAATGGTTAGAGATGCCAAAGATCATGCCGCAGAAGATAAACAATTCCATGATCTGGCTACCGCTAAAAACCAAGCAGATAGTTTGATGCATGCCACTGAAAAATCTATGAAAGAATTGGGTGAAAAAGTGGAAGCGAAAGAAAGAGCTGATATTGAAGCCGCTATTTCTGATCTAAAAACTGCTATTAAAGGAAATGATAAAAATACCATTGAAACCAAGACACAGGTATTATCCGATGCTTCTGCTAAAATGGCTCAACGCTTGTATGGTGCAGGCGCAGAGGCAGGCGCAGCGGCAGCCGGTAGTGCAGGTGGCAATGGAAATGATAGTGGTGCAACCAGCGGTTCAGGCAAAGGAAAAGCAGATGATGTTGTTGATGCCGAATTCGAAGAAGTACATGATAAAGAGAATAAGCAACAATAATAGGTATTTGGCACAATGGCAAAACAAGATTATTACGAGATTCTTGGCGTTCCGCGGACCGCCAATGAATCTGAGATAAAAAATGCCTATCGCCGTATGGCGATGAAATATCATCCTGATCGAACCAAAGGAGATAAAAGCGCTGAAGAAAAATTTAAAGCAGCCACGCACGCTTATGAAATTTTATCCGATCCACAAAAGCGTAGAACCTATGATCAATTTGGAGAAGATCCTTCTGGGGGGCATGGTGGACCTGGCGGGTTTGGTGATATTTTTAATGACATTTTTGCAGATATTTTCGGTGCCGCCGGTGGGGGCCGTCGGGGACAACCCCGCGGCTCCGATTTACGTTACCCCTTAGAAATGTCTTTAGAAGAAGCCATTTTGGGTGGAGAAATGACCATCGATGTGCCTACGTTGGTGGCTTGTAAAACCTGTAATGGATCAGGAGCCAGCAAAGGAAGCAAACCTACCACTTGTCATCATTGTCATGGGCAAGGTCAAATTCGTATTCAGCAAGGGTTCTTTTCTTTACAACAAACTTGTCCTACCTGCAGAGGATCGGGTCAAATCATTTCTGATCCTTGCCGTCCTTGTCGTGGTCAAGGACGCGTGCAAGATGAAAAGAAATTGCATGTTAAAATTCCGCCTGGCGTGGATAATGGCGATAGAATCAGACTCACTGGAGAAGGAGAGGCTGCTCCACAAGGAGGCATTGCCGGGGATTTATATATTGAAGTAAGTGTTCGGGAACATCCTATTTTTGACAGAGAAGGTGACAATCTTTATTGCGAAGTGCCTATTAGTATTATCACTGCTGCCTTAGGGGGGGATTTAGAAATCCCTACCTTAAAAGGTAAAGTCAAACTGCATATCCCTTCTGAAACCCAAACAGGGAAGGTTTTTAAAATTGGCGGCAAAGGTGTGAAGAGCGTGAATAGTCGTCACCAAGGTGATTTGTTATGTAGGGTCATCGTCGAAACACCGGTAGATTTAAATAAAAAGCAAAAAGAATTGTTGCGGGAGTTTGGACAATTGGTATCCGATCAAAACTCTCCCCGAGTGAATAAATGGTTTGGAAGAGTGAAGGATTTTTTTGATAAGATGAAGTTTTAAAGGAATAAATGATGAAAGTAGGAGTAACCGGCTGCAATGGACGTATGGGAGTGGCTTTGATTCAAGCCATTCTCTCCAATAAAAATATAAAGTTGGGAGCTGCCACGGTATCGCCGGGGAATCCTTTAGTGAATATGGACGTGGGATTGATTGCAGGTACCCCACTCTTATCTCTTAGACCTGTTGATGATCTCGAAAAGGTGATGGAAAATTTCGAGGTGCTGATTGATTTTACTTCGCCTCAATCCACATTAGCCCATCTTCAATTGTGTCAACGTTATGGGAAAAAAATAGTGATTGGCACCACCGGTTTTAATGCAGAACAAAAAACTCTTATTTCGGAAATGAGCCGGGATGTGGCCATTGTACAATCCGCGAACATGAGCGTGGGCATTAATCTTTGCATGGAATTATTAACGAAAATCGCTGCGACTATGGGAGAAAATGCGGATATTGAGATTATAGAAGCGCATCATAGGCATAAAGTAGATGCGCCTTCGGGCACGGCTTTACAAATGGGAGAGATCATTTCTCAAGCCTTACATCGCTCTTTAGAGTCTTGTGCCGTGTATAGTCGCGAAGGTATTACGGGAGTCAGAGATAAAAATAGTATTGGATTTTCCTCCATTCGTGCCGGGGATATTATAGGTGATCATACTGTCATTTTTGCATCTGATGGAGAAAGAATGGAAATTACCCATAAGGCCACCAGCCGCAGCACGTTTGCAATTGGAGCTTTACGGGCTGCACAATGGCTCTTTAGCCAAAGAGAAGGGTTATATGACATGCGGGATGTACTTTTTGGCCAGGAATTCCCGCTAACAAGTTAGCGTGAATCGCGAATCAGTGTATTAGCGCCAATTTTTCCTTTTTAAAAGTCTATAATTTTCCTTACTGATTTATCCTATTTTTCACTGTAAGGAAATGTGACCATGATCAAGAAAACCATTTGTACCGTACTACTCGTTATTAGCAGTTTATTTGCTGTAGTCACTTTTGCAGAGGACATGAATACTCCCGCGTCTAAAGAAGCCATAGATGCTTGCAAAGACAAAAAAGAGGGAGATGTTTGTTCATTTACTCACAATGGCAGCAAGAAAGACGGAACCTGTCAAAAAGGACACGACAAAGCTGATAAAAATAAAGTAGCTTGCATGGAAAAGGCACCTTAAGGATTTTTAGGTTTCCAGCCTTTCCTCTTTTTGGGAGAGGCTTTTTTTTGTCCTGAGCGAAGCGAAGGATCTACTGCAGACGAAGTTAGATCTGAAGAAATTTCCCATAATTGCTTTGCTAAATTAACATCATAAGCCATGGCTGCTGCGTGAACATATCGAGGTACGCCACGAATTTCTCCTATGCCATCTGGCCCGTAATACTCTCCTCCTTTTACAGAAGGATTGGTGGCCGCATACAAAATCGGCAAAGCGCCTTGAGAAGCAGATTGGGCAATGAGATGATTGCCTATTATATAGAGTAGGTGCTTAAAAAAGTTTTGTTTTATTTTAAAACCTACAAATTGAAGATGAGTATTGGAATATCCAGGATGAGCAGCTACGCTAATAACATTCGTTCCAGACAAACGCCGTTGAAGCTCAAAAGCAAACAATAAATTAGCTAGTTTTGAGTTGCAGTATGCTTTTCGGGGGGTATACGATTTTTTAGAAAAGATGTCAGGAAAATCAAGTTTTGCATATTTGTGCCATAAACTACTCACGGTGATCACTCTAGCGTGATTGGCTTTTAATAAGTGAGGTAAAACCAATCCTGTTAGTGCAAAATGACCCAAATGATTAATGCCAAATTGCTGTTCAAACCCATCTGCAGTTTCCATATAAAAAGGAAGGTTCATCACACCGGCATTGTTAACTAGCAAATGAATGACGGGAAAATTTTCTGTTAGATTTTCAGAAAATAATCTAACAGAATGAAGATCGGCTAAATCGCATTCGTAAGGTGAAAGCATGGCGGAGGGGTAAGATTGCAAAATTTGCTGAGCAGCGAGTTGGGCTTTTTCCAGCGTGCGGCAAGCGAGTATGACATGATAACCTTGTTTAGCTAGCTGTAGGGTGACTTCGTAACCTAGTCCACTATTTGCACCTGTGACAATAGCGGTTTCTGCATGGTTTAAGTGTTTCATCCTGAATCCTTATTCCCTAATTATCCAATATATTAAACTCTAGGTGATACCCTATTTGCTGTAGTGCTGATGTTGTTTTTTCGAGGTGGTCTTCCTCTTCTTTTAGCAGTAAACACCACTGCAGGAGCAGGGTTACTTAAAGGGGCTGAAGCGGGCGCACTATGCACAGCAGGCACGCTAATCGCAGCTGAACGATTCGGTGAACGATGCCATAAAGTATTCAATAGGTAATTACCTAAACTTTTAGCCCCTTCCCACAATCTCAAGTTAATCCAACTTCCTAATGCCAGAGCAGAAATCGGCGGTATAATTATAAACAAGCAGCTGCTTAACCACAGACCAGCATTGATAGCAAGTCCGCCTAAGGTACTCATAATGGGCGTACCTGCAAGAGCGTTTTCGTAGGCTAAACCCCATCCGGATAAAGCAAAATCTCTTAAGGTGATTGCTACATCTAAACCTAGCTCTATCATATAGGCGTAGTAAAACACACCCATCATTCCCGCGCCTACCATCATGCTAAGCATTTTTCCGGGATTTTGACGAGCATAATTGAACAGGCTATTAAGCTTACCCTGAATATCAATATCCCAATTCATAAAACTTTTAATCGTTCTTTCAGCGCCTTCTAATTTTTCGGGAAACTTCCACTCTACTAAAAAAGCTGCAATAGCGTGTAGAAATAATTGTAAAGGATTCCCTAAGCCTAGCAACAATACAAAAGTGCTAAACTTATGCTCGCTCATAAAATCTTTAATAGGAAGCCACAGGTTCAAATTGTCATTATCCATTTTTTGACTTAAGAAATGACTGGCGGGAATAACGGCAGCAAAAAAAGCAAGAGAGGCAAAATAAGAGAGATTCAGTAAAAATGCGCCACTTGAAATACTTAAGATGATTAACAGCAATTTATAGTTTTTAGGATCAAACCACACAGAATGGCTTCTTACTACCGAGCTACGTGGAAGACGGCGGGTGGTTCTTCTACGCTGGATAACGGTCGCTTTCTGGGTACGTCTAGCCATAAATTCCTCTAGATTTGTTGAAGTCCGAAAATGCTAGCTTGGTGGATAACAAAAGTCAAATAATCTTTTCTATACTCACACTCACGCTCTGGATCCGTCTTTGCGAGGAGCGGTGTGAGCCTTTAGCCCCGGCGAAGGCCGGGGGACGAAGCCGAATGACAGAATACACGTTCACCTGCACTCTTGCTTATTTGAACTACCTATGATTTTGGTTTGTCTTTTTATCATTGATAAAAGCATTTTAAAGAGTGTATATGCTAGGATCTGCAGATTTTCTGACTCCCAAGATTTTTGCCCATCTTCATCTAGATCACGAAGTAGGGGGATCATGGTTAGAAGGGAGTAATTTTACCGATAATATTCGTTATCTTACCGAATTAGCAAAAGAACATCCTGATTTGATTTCCGAAGGAGTGCTTAATCAATTCACAGAGATGGCCCAATGGGAAGAAATGGTAAGCAAAATCAGTGCTGGTCTTGTCAAACAATCAAACAATCCTCCTTATCCCCCTTCAGATACATTAGAAAATATCGAAAATGAACAAATTGAAGAGTTGTCAGTTTTAATGATTAAAGATCTGACTGCTAAAGGAAGACTCACGATTCCTGGAGGGCACCGAGCTAAACCAGTAGGACATGCCATCGTTTATGAATTTACCATTCAAGGGGACGATCTGATCATCAATCTGATTAATACGGGAGAAGGTGCAGAAGCTCATGACTATATTAAGACGCCTAAAGGAATAAAAAGAAGCCCAATTCAATCTTTCAAAATGCCTTTATATACTGCAGGTAAAGCGAAAGCCTTAATTGATAGGCTTTTACATTCGTTAGTAAAACCTCAGTGGAATTCGACTTGCGATATAGAATTTAGAACTTCTGATGAGATTTATAGGGCGATTGGAAAAGTGTGTCAACTCTATGATAATCCAAGTAGAAAAGACAATTATATTACCAATCAGCGAGGTGGGATTTGTTCTATGAAATCACTGATGCAAGTGATCCGCGAAGACTGCATCGCTTCTAATAAACCTAAACAATATTACTTAACCAAGTATTATCTTAAATATTATAGTTTAAGGGATTACGCCAATAAGATCTTAACAAAGGGTGATGCAGAAGAGACTATAGCTGATATTAACACGATTTTATTATCCATTGAAAATCTATTTAGACTGACTAAAAAATTGCAAGATCAAAAACTTTTCACAAAAGAACAAGCGAGAGAGAAACTAGAAGAAATTACTTTAATCAAAAAGAAACTATTGGCATACAAAAATAGGTTACACACCAAAAGTTTATTTACTCCTCGAATTATTACCTTTTCAACGGATAATAAACCACCACAAATCGAACAAATTTATTCACTGGCTGATCCATTTTCTAAAGGGACCGCACAAGCATTGCCTAAACCCGCACCTTTACCAAATTATAACAATAATAGTGATACCATTAATTTGTTGGCTGATGAATTACGGACTAGGCGAAATAAGGAAAATGATTTTTATTCCTCCTTTATTAATAATTTAATAGTCAATTCTATAGAAAAAGTTGAGTTAAATAAAGAAGATTTTTCAAAACTAAATTCTGCCCAATTAGATAAACTTTTACGTTCAACCTATCAAATAATACAAGCCTTGAATTATTCCATTGCCATGGGCGATAGGCTTCCCCTTCCTAATAGGATTTTAACTATCGCAAAGTTACAAAACATGGCTTATCTCGCTTCCAAGGCCTTATTCAAAGATAATCCTGAAGCATTAGAGATACTTCGAATTAAATATATCGAGCAAATGGAAACATTTAATAAGACATTTGGTAATAGTCAATTTATTTTGTTGTCTGAGGATGCCAGCAAGGATTTTGAAAAAATACAATCCATTTTTAAACTGGAAGAAGCTGAAAAAGTTTCTCCTCAAATTTTAGCAGAGTACGATCAGTACGAAAAAACGATGCATCATGCCGTCATGCGAGCGCATCCAGATATTCTAAGAAAAAACGTAGAATACGCTAATAAAAAACTAAACATACGAAGGTTTGAGCGTGTACGAGATACAGGGAAAGCCGTATATCTTCAACTATTAAAAAATCAATACAAAGAATTACAAGAAATGGATAAAACTTACAAGCCAGGAACAGAGGAACCGTTTAATCAAGACTTCAACCGGGCTCTCCTGATTACCGAAATTTTTTCTGAATGTTCACGCTGGGATGAGGGACAAACGCCAGCTATTGTGAATGATACTTTTGATAGGGATCTCTACGAAACTTTCTATAGTCATTACCTTGGATTTAATCGGCTTGATCCAGATACAGATTATACGGATAGACTCCAGGGAACAACACAGAGTTATTCTTTAATTGAGCGAGGAAAATTCTACTTACAAATTATTATCCGATCCACACCAAAAGTAAACATGGATCCTAAGCATTTAAACAAAGATTTATTCCCGCCTATACAGGATAGAAGCCTCACGCAAATTCTATCTAATCCTGTATCTGAGAACATCATGGTAACTTCGACGGGGTCATCGGATCATAGTCTTCTGCGCCGAGCACTGAATCAAGTGCGTACTGTCCCTGAGACATCTTTTATTTCTGCAGTGGCCTTTATTGAAAAACATCCGCATTGGTTAGGCAAGAAAGATGTACAACAGTTTTTGCTCTGTACACTATTTACCCCGCCACTCCTTTATTTAGAAATGAAAAAAAACCCAAAGGGGGTAGATGCCTTATTAGAGATTGTAAAAGAAAAAATAATTTATGCATGCGAAAATGGATTTACAGAATCCTCGTCATTATTTTTTAATATTCATGATTATTTATTAACCTTTTTGTCGTCTTCTAATGAAAAAGCAGCTTACGAATCAATTAATAAATTAGCGAAGAGTGACCATCGCCTTGCAGAGCAAATAAATTCAATGTTAAAACCTGTTTTGTCACAACAAGAAAAAAAGCAGTTGTGTCAACTTATTTCTGCTTGGATACATTCCTTTGCTGCAAAACTATCCACTCACCCAGATAACGTCTTTTTTGAAGAACTGGCTCAGTATTATAGGTTCTCAAATATCTATGAACGTGAAAAATTGAATAGTTTAAGCAGTTCACCTTTTTCAGATGCTTTACTAGAACAACAAAAATTTTATATTTCTAATACGATACATAATCAATTGTCTCGCAATACCATTGATCAAAAGCGGATTATGCATGCAGTGCGAGTAGGATTATCTAATGAAGAAACTCCAGAGAACCTAGATTATCCTTATCTAAGTTATGGATCAAAGATTCTTGATCTGAGTAATTTTAGAACCTATTCAGCGAGGTCAGGTGATCAATTAGGCGTATTACCCAAAGAATTCACTACTCATCAAGCGTTTGAGCGATATTTTGGAAAAGGACAACAGCTAAACGGAAGTTTTGCAAGCAATTTAAGTCAGGCGACCTTTACTTGGAATGGAGAGGAATATCAGTTTGTCAAAGTGGATCCTATCGTAGGGGCTATCCGTAAAAAAATTAAAGGAGAATGGTATCAATATATTAGTCTCAACACTAAAGCTTCGCTTAGTATTTATGATGTGCCTATAACACTGTTAGATAAATCTCATCAATATTGGTTTACTGAAGGACAAAAAAAACGAGTCATTCAAAAAAATGGAGAATTAGTCTATCCAAAGGATGGCGAGGCGCTTATTTCATTAACCAAAATGTCCGAGTTAGAACCCAATATCCTCTCTCTCTTGACTCAATTTGAAGGATACCGTTTTATTGAATGTTACCAGGATCTAAACGATCCTACTCATCTCACTGTTAAACTGCCCAGATATAACATTAGTTTTTCTTATCAAAACGGAAAGTGGAGTTGGTGCGAGAATCCGCAATTCATGCTAGATATTTCACCCACGCATCCAGGAAGCTTTTTTGGATTAAACGCCTTACTTAAAGTAAATGATGCTCAAGGAAATTCTAAAATCTTAGTGCCGAACCAAAGTTTTCTTGCTAAGGACTGTCTTTGGGGAACCCAAACCAATACCACCACTCATTTTCATGCCCTCAAATATGATACGGACGCTGTGGTATTTCGCCGATGGGATCCAGAGGATACTAACCCCGCCTATGAAGCTTATATGAACCCTGCGCTTTATGATTATCAGGGCTGTGAATCCTATATGACCCTCAACTACTCAAAAGAGGGTATTCAGGCAACGAGTAGAGAAGAGAATGCAAATTTGGCCTATTTATATTTAGGTTTGCATGATCATGAATTAGCGTATCAAACGCTATTGAAAATATTTGAAGATACCAATCCACCTACTTTAGCCTTAATTGAGATATTAAGAAAGCTAATACAAGAATTACCCAATAAAAAAATAAACTACAATATTCAAGAACAAACTTCAGGCGCCACCTTTACAGCAGTGCAAATATTAGCCATGAAGGCACTCTACTACTATAAATGTAAATACCCAAAGGCAATTAAAAAACCGAAGCCCCCTAAAACAGAAAGTTTAAAGGATAAAGTAAATTATTCCAAAAGGCTTATTACCTATAACTTTTTTCAAAATGAAAACTTAAAAAAAGAATTTTCTCCACTCTATGATCAATATTTGCTCATCAAAAATAATATTCCACAGCGAATGAAATTAGATCCACCCTCTGAATATTACATGCTTAGAGCTATTTCTGAACATCATAAAATTGATCACTATGGCAATATTGCCTATAGACTTCGCAAGCATAAATTAAAAACTTTGTTACAACTTAGACACCAAATTCAACAAGGTGAAGGTTCTAAGGAAGAAAGTGCTAATATTGAAATGTTAATTCAGGAAAATCGATATTTTAAATTTGAAAAACGAAAGACAGAGAACGGGTGTGTAAATAAATATTACATTGAGGTAGATTTATTAGAAAAAATTAAACTGCCCAAACCAGATCCCTTACTCATTGATTCAGAAACCGCTCAGCATGATTTAAAAAGCTATCCCTCTCCGAATGAATTATTACAGATCCCACTAGGCGATTCATCGCCTTCACCCCTTAAACCTGCTTTATCTACCCCCCTGATGGAATATAACGATAAAACCCCCATAGGAAGCTTATCTAAAGAATTGGGTGAAGATTTTGAGGCAGGTAGAGACCAAGTCGAAAAAGGCCTACAAGATCAACAATATTATATAGATTATTTTTCAAAATTGAGCGGAACTAAAGAATTTTCAGCGTTAGGGGAAAAATTGGATGAAAATATTAAAGAGGTTGAACGACAATTGGCTGTTTTAAAACAAATCATTCTTAATGACTTGAATGCCCCACCGTCTGATCCAGACAAAATGTTGGATTGGGAACTATCAGCGGGGGGTAGAAAAAAAGAGAAATTGAATTTTGCAGACGCGAGAGCACTTTTCTTGCAGGCTGATTATGAGGTTTATAGGAAGCAAGCACGACGGTCAGAAAAAGAAGCTTGGATCATCCATCAACAAATGTACAAATATTTATTACTCTCCACTAGACAACAACAATACAAACGAATTAGCAAAGAACTCACCGATTTATCTCAAAAGCCATTAACGGATTCAGAACGACAACAAACCTATGTTCAATTAGGAAAACTCTTTACTCAAAAACGTTGCTATGATCCTCAAACTCATCCTGATTTGCTGCTATTTGAAGAAAGTGACGATAAACTCTTATTCCAAAAGCAGTTTGATTATATTTCAAGTTTGACTAAACCGAATACTGAATCCCATCAGGTATTACAACAAATCATGGGTGGGGGTAAATCTAAGGTTATTATTCCTACGCTGGCGCTACGTTTTGCGGATGGTGTTTCCTTACCCATGGTGATTGTGCCGCAGGCTTTATTAAATACCAATTTTTCAGATCTTTCTTTAACCACACGAACTCTTTTTAATAAAGAAGTACAGATATTTAATTTTAATCGGGATACCATTAAATGGACGATGCCAGATTCATTAAGCTTATTGCAAGGCATTGAAAATATGTTGCATGCAGCCATCATTAATCGTGAATATATTGTTACTACCCCTGAATCCTTGCAGTCTTTAGAGTTAAAATTATTAGAATTCATGCGGGTGAAGTGTGAGGATGATCCAGAAATAGAAAAAAAAGTGCACGTTCTTTCTTCGATCCTCAACTTAATTAAGCATCGCACTATTCCCATAGTAGATGAAGTTGATAAAGCTTTGTCTGTCAAGCGACAGTTGAATTATACTATTGGAGCAAGTGAATCTCTGCCTGTGCACGTTAGAGAAGCAGCCATAGAGTTATATGATTTTATGGCGGAAGTGCCGATAGGAGCTGATAAAACACTGCTCGATTATGTCATGAGTGAAGAGCTGAGTCTAGATGAAAAGAGTATGTCGGCTGCTATTAGATTACTTGGGCAGACTTTGATCCAAAATGAAAGAAGTCCATTGTATGTTATTGCTAATAAAATGAATCCGGTCGAGCAAACCCTACTACTACAGTATTTGATGGAAAGTGAAGAAATAGAACGGGTTCCGGGTTGTGTGTCACGGTTACAGCCTGAAGAGAGAGATAAAATTGCCTTATATAAAGAAGAACTATGTCGCTATTTGAAAATTTCTTTAAATAAAAAATATAATGTACATTATGGCTTATCCCATAAGCCAAAGACAATTAAACGAGAATCTGAAATTGCGATTCCCTATGATAGCGCAGGTAAACCGAATGAACGTTCGCGATACACTAATTCTATCACCGCGATGAATATGACTATTCAGTTGCATTTTTCAAAACCACTATCAGATGAAATGATATTCAAATATATTACTGATTTTGCAACGCGTATTGAACGAGGTGAAGAGGGGATAGACAAGCTGTTTTTTGCGCAAACAGGAATGCGCTATGACAAGATCGGCGCTTTAGATAAAAGTATTAATTCTGATTTAGAACCTATTTTAAATAAACTAAGAGCCAATCACCATATTAGAAGATATGCGCTTAAAAATTTAATCTTGCCAAATATTAAAACCAATCCCGAAGTGCTTAATTCTAATGCGCAATCATTTGTGAGCTTATTTGATAAACGCTTTATCGGACTATCGGGTACCGATTGGAATTATCGTACTTACCATCCAAAAATAGTGTGCAAAAAGGAAATCAGCAAAGGAACCGATGGTCAAACCATGTATCACTTGTTAAGAAAACCGGCTGATATAGTAGTAGAAAAAGAAAAACAAAAGCAAGGGGAATTTCCTCTGTCTAAAAAGACACAAGCTGTAATCGATTTAGGCGCGTACAATGCCTCCATTTCAAATGAAGACTTTGCTAAAAAAATAAGAGGTCAAACTAATTTACCGCCTGCTATAAAATTTATTTTATATTTTAATGAAAAAGATCAGCTATGTGCTTTATCTGTTAAAAATCAATTCGATCCCCCTATTCTAATCGGAAGTTCGGACAAAAATGTCATCCTCTCTAAACTCAGTGCAGGCGGACCCCCTGTGGAGATGCATGAATGGTTAACGGTGTATGATCAAGCTCACACTGTGGGCACCGATATCCCTCATGCAGATGAAGCAGAAGCCACATTGACAATTGACAAAGATATGACCCTAAGAGATACCTTACAAGCGGTCATGCGCATGAGAAAATTGCCCGGTGGACAAAAAATAAATTATTTTGTTCCTCAATCGGTTCAGGAAGTGTTACATGAAAAAGAATGGACACCCAAAACTATACTTGATTTAGCGATTCATAACCAGTTAAACAAATTAAGTGAAGATATATTAAATTCAGCCTTTCAAAAGATGGAAAATGTGTTACGTGCTAAAGTCATGGATGCATTATTAAGAGCCGACTATCAAAAGAAGAAAATCATTGTTGAAAGGTGTAAATCTATTTTATATCAATTAGAGCAGGGGTGTTTTTATGATCGTTACGGTCATATTGATACACTACAACCTACAAAAGATATGTTAGTGCGGGCATCCAATATGATTACCAAAAAAATCAGCGACCTTTCAGATGAAGGTTTAATTGCTGCAGATGATAGTATCGAAAAACAACTGAATAAGATCATAGAGGATACCACTCCTTTTGTATCTTCTCACATGTTAGGAAGCACGCAAAAAAGTTCAGCTGATAGCATGGCAGAATCGCAAAAAGAAACAGAGAAGGAGACTGAAAAAGAAACGGAAACGCAGCATGAGGGCCATAGTGGATTATATGCTAAAGATGATCAAAGGTGGAATATACCAACAAGTTCACTTGCTACGAAAAATTGGTCTCAACCCATTGAACAAGAGGATGAACAATTTAGGAAACCCACCAGTTTATTTGATGAAATACCACTTCTGAATTTTAGCCCAGAAATATTTATATCTGAAAATATGCGATATTCCTATTTCAATCAGAAAAATTACCTCGACCCCCATCAAAAGGAACCGGTTTTCGTCATACATCGATATAATAAAGTGACAAAGATCCATCAAGCCATGCTCATTACGAATAAGGAAGCAGAATATTTTAGACAATCCTTATTACAATCCCCGAGTTTAATAATGTCTAAGGTGTGGATTGAAACACCCTCAGGATTACCTTTTGCAAATAGTGTGCCTCCTGAACTATTATCCTCTTCTACCTATAAAGACTATCTGACTCGTATGCAGCAAATTCAATATTTTTCAGGTAATTTAGAAAAAATAGATATTAGCGATTGGAAAAATAATTGGTTTATGTCCAATCCAGTAGGATGTATTCAAATATTTAAAGCGCGTTTATTAGAACATTATCCCAACAAAGTGAAGGTGCTTGATAAATTATATCGATCCTTATTCCCACCTATTGATAAAATTAAAAAGCAAGATATCAATAAACAAAATGATAAAGGCCAAACCTTGCTCTTCTTTGCACTTCAAGATCCTGATCATCAAGGAGACTACGCTTTGACATTAATAGCAAAGGGAGCAGATGTGAATGTGCTCGATGCTAACTGGGATACCCCGCTTACACTTGCCATAGCAAAAGGTGCGCCAGACAAGGTTATTAAGGCTTTGCGTCAGGCGATGGGGCTGACAGGTGAAAAGGAACAAGGAAAGAAGGAAAGTAGCATTATCACCCCTATGCGCGATCGTCAAGATCAACCCCAAGATCAAAATAAAACAATAATAGAATCTGAAACGACTACGTCAAAGAAAATGGACAAAGATTAAATCCCTATATTATAGGAGTGAAAAGTATGTTGAAATCCTTATTTAGCAAACAACGCATCGAGAAAATGGGATCGTATAAACGAGAATACGATGTTTATTCAGAAGAAGGGGAACCTGAAGAAAGTGATGTGGTGGCGGATGTTTTAAGTTGGTTGAAAGATCAACCTTCTTTAGAAGAATCATCAACTCAAGGTAATCGAAAAGAGAGCATGAAAGAATGGATGACAGCGGGTTTGGCCTATGAAGAGGGAGGAGCCCAAGCTGTGGTCACTGGACTACAACGTTCTATTCATCAAAAAGTATTGATTGATAGATCAGCGGATTTGCTAGAAGATTTATATTATACCAGTGCAGATATCGCTGCAGGGAAACGGATGAAAAGTTCGTTAACCGTTACCGCCAGTATTGGTATTGGGGCAATAGTAGGATTTGTAATAGGAACTATCGTTTTTCCTGTTATCGGTTCTGCCATAGGAGGAGCCGTGGGGGCCAGTATTGCCACGGGGCTCGCCATACTCGGCCATGGTGTAGGGTTTAGTATTTTGGGCGGTGCGTTTGGAAGTTGGGTAGGAGGTAAAATAGCGGGTAAAATATTTAAAAATGAAAAACGTTATGAGCTTTCCACTAAAGTGACCAAAAATATCACTTCGAAGATAGGCTTAACTTCTGATGTCTCCACTATGATTAATTCTTATTTATATAATCGTGGCAAAACCATTTCCAGCCCTATCTGTAAACAATATTATAAATTATTAAGACGATCCATTATCAATGAAGCCAACCCATTAGCGTTGGATATGACCATTAATTTCTTTTGCCGTGAACTAGAATTACTGAACAAAGAGTTAGATCCCAAATACCCTAAGCCCGACTTAAAGAAAGAAATAAGAACCGTTAAATTTATTTTAAATTCACTGGCTAAAGCCGCTCAAACAACGCCGCGAAGCAGTAGAAAAATTCGAAATGCCTTAAAAGGCATCAAAACAAAATCCTCTATCAAAAAGCATATCAAAAAGGAGGAGGAAATTTTGCCAGCTTTAGATACGGGTGTGAAGAAACGATTTATAGATCAACTACACAAGCCGAAATATGGTATTACTAATGTGCAATCGGTAGAAGAAAATGATTTTGGATCCAATTCCATCACCCATCGTTATAAAATTCAGCATCAAAGTGGCGAACCCTTACCTGATGTGGTTTTTTCTAAGAAAGAACTAGCAGATAAATTGCCTGTCGCAGAAGTGATGGTAGATAAATCCATGGTCACAGAACAAAATAAAAAACTAGTTTCGCAAGTCCTGACTGAGCAAGTAAAGGCTTATTGTGAAAAAGCGCCCAAATCTCGCTTAACCATTGTGGCTGCAGGCGACGATGCTTTAGCTATTCAATTATTAAAAGTGGCTTGGAAAGCAGGTTTAGAAGCAGAATTAGATGATGAAGAATATCCTCATGATAATAAAGAAATGGTTGCTAGAAGAGAACATATCATTGAACAAGCCAAAGCAGCTTTAAAAAAATCTAGAGCACATACACCTAAAGTTGGATTTAAAGTCAAAACAAATAATTAGAAGCAGTCTCAAAAATATTCTTTTGCATTTATCCTGTGTTGCAGGAATTTCTGCGCTGCTCATTTACTGGCCTGTAAACTGCGCTGCTCGAAATCCCTGCGCCTTGGCTAAATGCAAAATCACGATTTTTGAGACAGCTTCTAGTCTGCTCATCTAACTACCTAGTCTAAAATATTGGCCTTCCCATAGACTGTACCCTCTTATATACGCTAAAATTGTACAATTTTGTGCGCGTTGTTCTTATTGAATATAAATGAATAGGGAGAGTGAAAATTGCCCCGTCCTGCATTACTAGCACTAGAAGATGGCTCACTATTTGAAGGAATCGCTTTTGGACATTTAAGCCATTCCGCCGTTCACGCCGTGGGTGAGGTTGTTTTCAATACGGCTATGTCAGGCTACCAAGAAATTTTAACGGATCCCTCTTACGCAGGCCAGTTGATTACCCTAACTTATCCTCATATAGGTAATGTAGGCATTAATTTAGATGATCGTGAATCCAATTCCATTTTTGCAAAAGGCCTTATTATTCGACAATTACCTTATCAAATTAGTAATTGGCGACAACAAACTGCTTTAGAGCAATTTTTAGCACAACATAAAATCCTAGGAATTGCAGAAATTGATACCCGTCGATTAGCGAGAATTATCCGCGAAAAAGGAGCGCTCAAAGGGTGCATTTATAGTGCTCCTGTGATCAAACCGAACATGGCAGGAGAAGCGATTGCTTTAGCGAATGCCTGGAAAGGATTGAAAGGGATGGATTTAGCGCAGGCCGTGACGACCACCTCTCCCTATTTATGGCAAGAAGGTGGAATTTGGCCAGCGTGTAGAAGCCACCCGCCTAATAATCAAGATTGGCAAGTTGTTGCTTATGATTTTGGAATTAAAAAAACCATATTGCGATGTTTATCCGATTTAGGCTGCACCATTACGGTGGTTCCTGCAAAAACGCTTGCTGAAGAAGTATTAGCACTGGCCCCCGATGGGATCTTCTTATCCAATGGCCCTGGCGATCCAGAACCTTGTGATTATGCGATTCAAGCCATTCAACAGTTTTTACAGGCTGGACTTCCTCTATTTGGAATTTGCTTAGGGCACCAATTATTAGCCTTGGCAGCAGGGGCTAAAACCACCAAAATGAAATTTGGCCATCATGGAGCGAATCATCCTGTAAGGGTATTGAAATCTAATCAAGTGTGGATCACCAGCCAAAATCATGGCTTTACAGTGGATGAAAGCAGTCTTCCTGGTTGTTTGGAAGTCACGCATCGTTCTCTGTTTGATTCTACTATACAAGGTATCCGACATCGCACATTACCCGCATTTGGTTTCCAAGGACATCCTGAAGCAGGACCTGGGCCTAACGATGCTAGAAGTTTATTTGGAGATTTTATTGAAATGATGCGTCAGTATAGAGCCCAAATCGCAACTTTACCTCCTGTGGAGGTCAAGGAATATGCCTAAGCGTACGGATATTCAGACCATTTTGATTATAGGAGCCGGTCCTATTCTAATTGGTCAAGGTTGTGAATTTGATTATTCGGGTGCGCAAGCTTGTAAGGCTTTAAAAGAAGATGGTTATAGAGTGGTCTTAGTCAATTCTAATCCAGCCACCATCATGACCGATCCCCAAACCGCCGACGCTATTTATATAGAACCTATTCATTGGCAAATCATAGAAAAAATTATTGAAAAAGAACGTCCCCAAGCGTTATTACCCACCATGGGCGGACAAACTGCGCTCAACTGTGCATTAGATTGCGTGCGCGAAGGGGTACTAAGCAAATACGGAGTAGAGCTAATTGGCGCCAGCCGTGAAGCGATTGATAAAGCGGAAGATAGAGAACAATTCCGTCGCGCCATGCAAGAAATTGGTTTGAAAATGCCAAAATCGGCGATTGCCCATAGTTTAGCAGAAGCCCAATTAGCACAAGCCAGCGTAGGTTTTCCTACCATTATTCGTCCTTCCTTTACCTTAGGGGGTTCCGGTGGCGGCATTGCTTATAATATGGAAGAATTTGAAGAAATCTGTAAACGAGGATTAGATTCTTCGCCAACCAGAGAATTACTCATTGAACAATCCATTATCGGTTGGAAAGAATACGAAATGGAAGTAGTTCGGGATAAAAAAGATAATTGTATTATTGTTTGTTCCATCGAAAATATCGATCCGATGGGAATTCATACGGGCGATTCCATTACCGTGGCGCCCGCTCAAACCCTAACAGATAAAGAATATCAGTGCATGCGAGATGCAGCGATTAGCGTGTTACGTAAAATTGGTGTAGAAACAGGTGGATCGAATGTTCAATTTGCCGTGAATCCTGAAAATGGTGAGCTGCATGTCATAGAAATGAATCCACGTGTGTCGCGATCTTCCGCTTTAGCCTCTAAAGCCACCGGATTTCCTATTGCCAAAGTCGCCGCTAAATTAGCCATAGGCTATACCTTAGATGAGCTCGCGAATGAGATCACTGGTAATCAGATGCCCGCTTCTTTTGAGCCCACTATTGATTACGTGGTCACTAAAATTCCTCGATTTAATTTTGAAAAATTTCCCCAAGCCGATCCCTACTTAACCACGCAAATGAAATCAGTGGGAGAAGTGATGGCTATCGGCCGCACTTTTCAAGAATCGCTACAAAAAGCAGTGCGCGGGATGGAAATAGGATTCTATGGATTAGAATCCATTTTTGACTTAACTCGCAAAGAAGTGAAAACTGAAATTGCATCCCAATTGCAACGCCCGAGTTGGCAACGTTTATGGATGGTCGCCGATGGATTTAGGGCAGGATTACATATACAAGAAATTTACGAATATACCAAAATCGATCCTTGGTACTTATCTCAAATTGAAGATCTGGTGAAATCAGAACAACACCTGATTGCAGTGGGCACATCTGGATGTGATGCGATTCTACTCAGACAATTAAAACGAAAAGGGTTTTCGGATCATCGTTTAGCCTCTTTATTGCAAATCGATGAAAATGCGCTGAGAAAAACGCGTCACGACTGGGGTATTAGGCCGGTTTATAAACGCGTAGATAGTTGTGCAGCGGAATTTTCAGTGAACACAGCTTATCTTTATTCTACTTATGAACAAGAATGTGAAGCCTTGCCCAGCCCCAATAAGAAAATCATGGTGTTAGGCGGCGGCCCCAACCGAATCGGTCAAGGGATCGAATTCGATTATTGTTGCGTGCATGCTGCACAAGCCATGCGAGAAGAAGGCTTTGAAACCATCATGGTGAATTGTAACCCTGAAACGGTTTCTACTGATTACGATATTTCAGATCGTTTATTTTTTGAACCACTGACTTTAGAAGATGTGCTAGAAATAGTGCACCTGGAAAAGCCACAAGGTGTGATTGTTCAATTTGGTGGTCAGACTCCTTTAAAATTAGCCAAAGCTTTAGAAGACGCGGGGGTGCCTATCATAGGTACTTCTCCCGATGCCATTGATAGAGCAGAAGATAGAGGCCGATTCCAACAGATGATCAATCAATTGGGATTGTTACAGCCTTCTAATGGCACTGCCAGTACAGCAGAGGAAGCGATAGAAACGGCACAGCATATTGGTTATCCTTTAATTGTGCGTCCTTCTTATGTGTTGGGCGGAAGAGCCATGGAAGTGGTTTATAACGACGAAGAATTAAGTGATTATATGATGCGTTCCACCCATATTATTAAAGATTCGCCTATCTTATTAGATCATTTTTTAGATGATGCCACAGAAGTGGATATTGATGCGGTATGTGATGGAGAAAATGTATTAATCGGTGGGATTTTAGAACATATTGAACAAGCAGGCGTGCATTCTGGCGATTCGGCTTGCTCGCTTCCCCCCTTTAGTTTAAGTGAATCCATTCAAGACGTGATTCGCGATAATATGCGAAAAATGGCAAAAGAATTACAAGTGATAGGATTAATTAATGCACAGCTTGCCATTAAAGATAATGAAGTGTATGTGCTAGAAGTGAATCCACGCGCGGCACGCACGGTTCCTTTTGTTTCTAAAGTCATCGGACAATCCTTAGCTAAAATTGCAGCCCGATGTATGATTGGGCTTACTTTACATCAGCAAGCACAACTCAAAGAATATAAAAGTGATTTTTTTGCAGTTAAAAAGAGCGTTTTTCCATTTGAGAAATTTCCCGGCGTCGATCCTATCTTAGGCCCTGAAATGCGTTCTACGGGTGAAGTGATGGGCGTGGGCGAAAGTTTCGCAAAAGCTTATGCTAAAAGTGAATTAGCGACGGGTGCACCACAAATTCCTGGCAGTGGCTTTGCCTTAATTAGCGTACGTGATAGAGATAAATTAGGCGCCGTGGAAATAGCCAGACAATTACAGGAATTTGGTTTTGATATTTTAGCGACGCGTGGTACTGCACGCGCCTTACAGAGTGCGGGCCTGACGTGCGTCACCGTGAACAAGATGAATGAAGGACGTCCCCATATTGTAGATAGTATAAAAAATGATAAAATTGCCTTTATTATTAATACAACGGAAGGCAGGCAAGCCATTGCGGACTCAACAGCCATTCGCCGTACCGCCATTCAACACAAGGTGTGTTATTCTACCACCCTTTCTGGCGCACGCGCTCAAGTCTTAGCACTCGCTTATCAAAAACATAATAATGTTATGCCTATCCAAGCTTTACATGCAAAGGTGAAAGAGTATGAGCAATAAATTTCCAATGACAGTTCAGGGTGAACAAAAATTACGTGAAGAACTGAATCGTTTAAAATCGGTAGAAAGACCTAGAGTGATTGAGGCCATTGCGGAAGCAAGAGGTCATGGTGATTTAAAAGAAAATGCGGAATACCATGCCGCTAAAGATCAACAAGGTTTTTTAGAAGGTCGAATCGCAGAAGTGGAACACAAACTCGCGAATTCACAGATCATTGATGTGACCAAATTGCCCAAAAGTGTACGCGTCGTGTTTGGCACTACCGTTCAATTAATTAACGCTTCCACTGACGAAGAAGTCAAATATAAAATTGTGGGCGATGATGAAGCTGATCTTAAACTGGGGATGATTTCTGTGAATTCTCCTATTGCACGCGCACTGATTGGAAAAAATAAAGGGGATACGATTATTGTCAAAACCCCTACGCAAGAAGTGGAGTATGAAATTAACGACGTGTTGTACGTAGCTTAGACAGCGTATATGAGTAGGACTAAACATGGGCATTCATGGATAGCAAGGCACATCAACGATCCCTTTGTAAAAAAAGCCCAACAAGCAGGTTATCGCTCTCGCTCCACATTCAAACTGTTGGAACTACACCAAAAATATAAATTATTCCGCCCTAAAATGGTGGTCATTGATTTAGGTGCTGCGCCGGGCGGATGGTCTCAAATACTGAGAGAATGTGTTCCAGAAGGTAAGCTCATTGCCTTGGATAAACTAGAAATGCCCCCACTTAAAGGAGTGGAGTTTATACAAGCCGATTTTACAGAGGTAAGCACTTTAGAAAGTTTGAACGCCGCCCTGACAGGACAATCGGTAGATTGGATCCTTTCTGATATGGCACCTAATTTAAGTGGTTTGACAGCGGTTGATCAACCACGGATTCTATTCCTAGCAGAACTGGCTTTAGACTTTGCACAAATGCATTTAAAGCAGGGGGGCGGGTTTTTAGTCAAAGTCTTCCAAGGCGCAGGATTTGATGATTTCTTAAAATCCGTACGTCAACGTTTTAAACAGGTCAATATTTATAAGCCTCAAGCTTCAAGGACCGCTTCAAGAGAGCTGTACGTCCTGGCAAGAGACTATATAATCAAGACTATATAATATAGCGGCATCAGATTTTTTTTCCGCCTTCTGTACTTACATCTAATGTATAATTAGTTTATCAATGTGTGCTTAGTTAGGTACTAAGCGAATAGAAGAGGGGTTAAACCTTGAATGACATGGTAAAAAATTTAGTTCTATGGCTCATCATAGCTGTCATATTAATGTCAGTGTTCAGCAACTTTGGCCCCCGGCATTCCCAACCTTCTAAACTTCCCTACTCTCAATTTTTAGAGCAGGTGAAAAAGGGTGAGGTTAAATCCGTTACTATTGATAACCGCCAAATTCGTGGTGTGAATAGAAGTGACGATTCATTCGTGACTTATATGCCTCTTTCCGATGACTATCTGTTAAGCGAATTACTGAACAATAAGGTGGTGGTTAACGGCAAACCCCCAGAACAGCAAAGCTTACTCATGAGTATTTTCATTAGTTGGTTCCCCATCATCCTCTTCATCGGCGTGTGGATGTATTTTATGCGCCAGATGCAAGGCGGTGGAGGTAGAGGCGCCATGACTTTTGGTAAAAGTCGGGCACGCTTATTAGGTGAAGACCAAGTGAAAGTGACTTTCGCCGATGTAGCGGGTGTAGATGAAGCCAAAGAAGAAGTGAAAGAGCTGGTCGACTTTTTAAAAGATCCAGAAAAATTTCAACGCTTAGGAGGACGTATTCCTCGAGGCGTATTATTGGTAGGTCAACCCGGTACTGGTAAGACCTTATTAGCCAAAGCCATTGCGGGTGAAGCCAAAGCGCCTTTCTTTACCATCTCCGGATCAGACTTTGTTGAAATGTTTGTAGGGGTGGGTGCTTCTCGTGTCAGAGACATGTTTGATCAAGCGAAAAAACATGCGCCCTGTATTATCTTTATTGATGAAATCGATGCCGTGGGTCGTCATCGTGGTGCTGGACTAGGCGGCGGACATGATGAACGTGAGCAAACCCTCAATCAATTACTTGTTGAAATGGATGGGTTTGAAGGTAACGAAGGCGTGATCATCATTGCTGCTACTAACCGTCCCGATGTATTAGATAAAGCCTTGCTTCGTCCTGGCCGTTTCGATCGACAAGTCGTGGTTGGATTGCCTGATGTCAGAGGTCGCGAACAAATCTTAAAAGTGCATTTGCGTAAAATTCCTTTAGCAGAAAACGTGGATGCTAGAGTCATCGCCAGAGGCACACCTGGATTCTCCGGTGCGGATTTAGCCAATCTGGTTAACGAAGCCGCTTTATCTGCCGCGCGTTATAACAAACGTATAGTGGATATGGAAGAAATGGAACGGGCTAAAGATAAAATCATGATGGGCGTTGAGCGTCACAGTATGGTGATGAGCCCACAAGAAAGAAAATTAACCGCTTATCACGAAGCAGGTCACGCCATTGTAGGATTAACCGTAGAAGATCATGATCCGGTTTACAAAGTGAGCATTATTCCTCGTGCTGCTGCATTAGGGGTAACGATGTTTTTACCAGAACAAGATAGATATAGTTATTCTAAAAGACGTTTAGAAAGCCAAATTGCCAGTTTATTTGGTGGACGATTAGCAGAAGAATTAATCTTTGGTGCAGACTGTGTGACTACCGGCGCTTCTAATGATATTAAACGTGCCACAGAAATTGCCCGAAACATGGTAACTAAGTGGGGATTATCAGAACGCTTAGGACCATTAACCTATAGTGAAGATGAAAGTGAAGTGTTCCTAGGTCATAGTGTTAATGTTAGAAAAGAGATCTCCAGCTCTACTGCCAGTGTGATTGATGAAGAAGTGCGTAAAATAATTGATAAGAATTATGAGAATGCTAAACAAATCTTACTGCAAAAGAATGAAATCTTACACAAAATGGCTGAAGCTTTATTAAAGTATGAAACTATTGATGCCAAACAATTAGAAGATCTGATGGCAGGTCGTGAACCTCGTGAACCACAAGGTTGGTCTACGGTTGAAAATCCTTCTTCTGAACCCCCCTCGCCAGAATCTTCCAATACCACCGACTCGCAAAAGCGCGTGAATGAAGGTGGTGAAGCTAGGTCTCTTTAATCTATGGCGGCGGTAAAAATTATGGGGGTGTTGAATGTCACCCCTGATTCATTTTATGACGGGGGACGTTTCCATACCTTTTCCCAAGCCCTTTCACAAGCTCGCAAAATGATTGCAGAAGGTGCCGATTATATTGATGTGGGAGGAGAATCGACGCGTCCCGGTGCGCATCCTTTAAGCACTGAAGAAGAATGTTCGCGCGTCATCCCTATCATTGAAGCCATCAAAAAAGAATCTAACATTCCTATTTCCATTGATACTCGTCGTGCAGAAGTGATGAAAGCCGCATTAATGGCCGGTGCGACTTATATTAATGATGTGAGCGCGTTGCAATTACCAGGCGCTTTAGAAGTAGCCGCTGAATTTGCAGTCCCCGTATGCTTAATGCATATGAAGGGCACTCCTCAAACCATGCAAGATGATCCACAGTATGATGATATTTTCTCAGAAATCACTGATTTTTTTGTTGAACGAATAGCCGCGTGTGAAAAAGCGGGCATTCTTCGTGAAAATATTGAGATCGATCCCGGTTTTGGATTTGGCAAAACCATGACCCATAATTTTCAATTATTAGGAAATTTGTCTTATTTTAAAAAATTGGGTTGTCCTATTGTAGTGGGGCTTTCTCGTAAAAGTATGTTTGGAAAATTATTAAATTGTCCGGTGGAAGAGCGATTGTCTCCTAGTTTAGCGGGAGCGGTGATTGCAGCTCAGCAGGGAGCCAAACTGATCCGCACGCATGATGTAAAAGAAACAAAAGTTGCCTTAGCGGTGGTAACGGAAACACAAAAGTTAGTCACTACACATGAACTCATATGCGAAGACTATAAGGTTGAAAATGACTTTGCAACGTAAATATTTTGGCACAGATGGGATCCGAGGACGTACGGGCGTATGGCCTATTACCGCAGAATTTGCTTTGAAATTAGGCTGGGCCGTGGGACAAGTGTTAGCGCAAGAAGGTCAAGGATCGGTTGTGATTGGCAGAGACACACGAGTGTCAGGTTATATGTTAGCGTCTGCGTTAGAAGCCGGTATGATTTCTTCTGGTTTAGATGTGTATTTATTGGGCACCCTACCTACGCCAGGCGTGGCGTATTTAACTCGTGCGATAGGGGCATGGGTAGGCGTGGTCGTGAGTGCTTCTCATAATCCTTATTTTGATAATGGCATTAAATTTTTTGGCAGTGAAGGTAAAAAACTTCCCGATGGGATAGAAAATGAAATTGAATCTTTATTAAATTCCCCCATGACCACTGTCGATCCGCATGAGATAGGAAGTGCTCAAGTGATGGAGGATGCTGCCAATCGTTATATTGAATTTTGCAAAAAAACCTTTTTAAAGGGCGCTAGTCTACACGATATTAAAATTGTGGTGGATTGTGCCAATGGTGCGACTTATCACATTGCTCCCCATGTGTTTAAAGAATTAGGTGCCCAGGTCATTGTCATCCATGATAAACCAGATGGATTTAACATTAATCAAGATTGCGGATCTACCCATTTAACCTCCTTACAGCAAGCGGTGAATGCGCACCAAGCCGATCTAGGAATTGCATTTGATGGAGATGGTGATCGCTTGATGATGGTCGATCACAAAGGCGAAAGCGTGGATGGAGATGAATTACTTTTTATCATTGCGCAAGCAGCACATCAAGCTCACCAACTCAAAGGAGGGGTGGTAGGCACATTGATGAGTAACTTAGGATTAGAGCAAGCCTTTGAACAAATGCAGATCCCATTTATGCGCACCCAGGTAGGGGATAAGTATGTGATGGATGCTTTGCAACAAACGGGGTGGCGACTTGGCGGAGAATCCTCCGGCCATATTATTTGTTTAGATAAAACCACCACCGGGGATGGGATAGTCTCTGCCTTACAAGTGTTAAGTGCGATGTGCCTTGCACGTGGATCTTTGCATGATTTAAAAAAGGGTATGCTGAAATGCGCTCAAATCCTCTTAAACGTTCCGGTTAAGGAAGGCGGCGCCCAAATAGTTCAATCTGAACAAGTGCAATCTGTATATCAGCAAGCGGTTAAAAAGCTGTCTACTCGAGGCAGAGTGGTTCTACGCGCCTCAGGTACGGAGCCATTAGTGCGGGTCATGGTAGAGGGAGAAGATCCCCACCAGATTCAGCTAGTTGCTGAAAATATTGCTGAAATCGTCAAGAAAGTGGAAAGCGCCCGCTAATCCTCGTTCAAAATCCAATACATTCGTCAAATCTTCAATTCTGTCCTACGCTGAAATAGTGAATGTTGTACACCGTTTTGAGACTCGTCCTATGGCAGGGTGATTTGTCATAGGTCACATTTTGATCAGTACTTTTTGAAATTTTTTTGATCTCAGGAACTAATTTTTAGGCCATTGTGTCCCAGTAGTAGTTGAAAAAATGAAGAGTGCCGAACCATGACATACAACTACTATGAATCCATGACCCCCAATTCTAAAGAAGCCCTCCAAGCCTTATTTACTGTTAAAGGCATTAGATTTAGTGATGCAGATTTAAAAAGGTTAAATACCACTATAGAAAGAGTGCTGGCCGGTGAATTTCCCTTATTCGATAAAACAGAGAAGATGATGCAGTTTGTGTCTGACGCTCCCACTCCTCGGTTGCAGAACGATAAAGCTTTTACACAAAGAAAAATGGGATTTTTACTTCGTTGTGCGATTGAGAATGCGCTGCTTGAATTTGTCATGAAGAAAAATATGAGTGCACTCCAACAAAGAGAAATGCAAGCCGCGTTAACTAGATTAAGAGCATTGAGAATGGAATTAGAATATCAGGAAATGGGCGATTTAGAGGATGAGGAGTGGTTCAGGCAAGAAGAGGAAAGATTATTAGCATTTTATCAGCAACTGAATGGGGTTTATCATGGTTTGTTGGCGGAGATGGGGGAGTATGATGATAGATTAAAGAAATTAGCTGAAGAGCGAACAAATTTATTGAATCAAAAACAAGTCCTAAGGCAAAACTTTATAAATGAAGGAGCTGAAGCATTTCAGAAGGAAATAGATGATAGTTTAGCTGAGGAATGGCCAGATAAAGAAAAACCAAAAATACAAAAAGATAGATTGATTGAAGTTTATGATTTGTATGGTGAATTATATGAAGAAGAAAGACGAATACAAAATGAAGAAAGCGCAATCAATGCAGATGTTGAAGCATTTGAAAACTGGTTTAGAGAACAACAGGAACAACAGCAGCAAGACAATTATCCCCAACAAAACGTTGTAGCGCTCAAGGCAAAGCTTCAGGAAAATGTTGAATACCAAGATAAAGTTAAATTAAAAAATGAACACAGTGAAAAGAGCCAAAAATTTAATATAGATAAGGTTGATAAGGTCGTTGCTTATTGGAAAAGTGCCCTTCCTTCCGCTAGTGCAAAGCAAATAGAGAAGGTTGACGGAATGTTCCAAATTAAATTAGCTCCACAACGTGAAAACAGAGTAAAATTGGCAGATAATGAACATGAAACTAAACTGACTACGGAGCGGAAAGAGAAAAGAGAGGCTGATTTGGCAATGGCTAAAGAAGTCATGGATGCTAGAAGTAATAATCTTAATAAGAAGGATATTCAAATAATTAATAAGGCCGCGCAGAGCCAGCAAACTACTGAGGCTGTTCAGCAAAAATATGTAAATCTAACAAGTACTTCTCAAAAACTTATAGCAGCACAATCAGATAGTACGAGAAATTTGCAATTGTTGGACGATGCCTTACCGCCAGCTAAACCTCGGGCAGCTAAAAGTCCTCAACCTCCAGCAGGTAACAAGCTCAATCCTAATGGCTGATTCCCTCATTTTTTCAATAAACTTAATATCATTCTTGACACCCTTCTTTTAACTAATATAAATTATACTTTGTTTTATTATAAGTTTGATAACTTTATTGGAGAAATTGTATGCTTAACTGTCCTATCGCACCTACCACTACTGATTCTGAATTCGTACAGCTCGCAAGAGATTATTTTGGTACAGACTTATCAAAAAGAGAGATTGCTAAAGTAAAAATCATTAACATGTCTACAGAAAACGAAGATAGATATGCTGATTTTACTGATTATAAAAATCTATATTTACAATATATTGAGAACCTTCGGGCTTATGAAGCACAAGAAAAAAGTGCTCTAGCGGAATTAAGACAAAAGCAAGAAAGAGATCGCAAAGAATTAGCAGCGCTGAAAGCTAGCCGTGCTCAACAGCAAAAGGAATTAGAAAGTGCGCAATCAAATGTGAAAACTCTTACTAATCAATACAAAGATCTTTCCGATCGAGAAAAGAAATTAAAAGCTGAAAGAGTAATACTTGAGAGAGAAAGAGATGAGCAACGACAAAAATTTGCTGGAGATCAGCCTAAGAAAAAAGGTGGATTCTTCAAAAAAATATTCGGTTAATTTCTAATCTTTCTTTTCTTCCCCTCTCCCCCTTACTGAATTTCCCGTAGTGGTTTGTAGGTAATGTGGGAGAGGGCAGGGTGAGGGTAGCGCGTACGTGCGACGCATAGCCGAAGTTACCATCATTCTACACACACCTCCAAACAATCTATTTCAAATAACTGATTTCCTCATTTTTTCAATGAACTTAAACAATATTGACAGCTTTCTTTTAACTATTGTAAATTGTTACAGTATTTTTTAAGTTTGGTAACTTCATTGGAGAAATAACATGCTTAAATGTCCTATAGAACCCACTGCTCAATATCCTGAATTCGTACAACTCGCTATAGATCTCTTTAGTACAGATACAGCAAAATCAAAGGCAGCTAATGTAAAAGTGCTAAGAATGTCAGATAAAGAAAAAGACAAATATGATAGTTTTCATGGGTACCAAAAAGAATATGTAAAATATATTATGGATCTTAGGGCTTATAATGCACAAGAAAGACAAAAGCTTGATACAGATCGCAAAAAATCAGAAGCATTAAAAGCTAGCGATGTCGAACAGCAAAAGGAAAGTGCAGAATCAAACGAAAGAACCTTTACTCAATATAAAGATCTCTCAGATCAAAAAAAGAAATCAAAAGACGAAAGAGAGGAGCAACGACAAAAATCTGCTGGAGATCAGCCTAAGAAAAAAGGTGGATTCTTCAAAAAAATATTCGGTTTCTAATCTTTCTCCATGCCTTCCAGGCATTAGCCCTGATCTGTCTTCCCGGCATTAGCGCCACCGCGGTTAAATGCCCTGTCTTCCCGGCATTAGCCCTGATCTGTCTTCCCGGCATTAGCGCCATCGCGTTTAATGCCCTGTCTTCCCGGCATTAGCCCTAATCTGTCTTCCCGGCATTAGCGCCACTCGCGAGTTTACGAGCGTTAGTGGCACTTATAGCCGGGATCCAGACTCCAACTTACCTGATAGATTTTTAAAAATATCGAA
>JADMIO011346931.1_pt1 | contig 61765 bp, 46 predicted proteins | sample 8958161 | NCBI WGS metagenome assembly JADMIO01 (sample SAMN16585339, study PRJNA669376) | soil metagenome | isolation source: Crop rotation soil | place: USA: Cullars Rotation, Alabama | collected 2011
CGCGACAACTTGTCCACGTGGAATTCTAAGCTTAGGATCCCAATGTGCTGGAAAGGAACTGATCTTTGTGCATGACCAGGTATGTGTATTCATATTAACGTTAACCCTGTTTACGGCAGCACCTCCGGGTACAAAAAAGAAAGTGCCGTTAAATCCAAAATTGTTGGGGCCTGTTTGATTATAGGTGGTTACATTATCCCATTGTGTTCCTTTCACGAGATAGAATTGAGAGTTGGCGTCTGAAAAAAGTACAAAACCCTCATACTGCCCGTTCTGTTTTGGTGAAACAACTCTTGGGGCTGAAGCAATGGTCCAGTCCTGGTAATTACCGGGCAGGCGTAATATTTGTGCTTCATCGTAAAGAGAATACGGTTGATAGGCGGTTACAGTGATCGCCACAACATTCGAATACGTTGGCGGTGCCTGGGCAGTATTGATCCTTACCCTGCATTCGATCAGTTCTTTGGTACCGGCCATGATCATTTTCCGCAATTGTTCATTGAATTCCTGTACTGTGAAAGTGACCGATTGTTGATAGGATGTTATCAATTCAATGGCATTGCTGAAATGTGAACCCGCTATCCCCGCTTCAATGGTATAGCTGGTGGCGGATTCATGCTCACCCGGTAAACCTGTCCAGTTAAACTGGACTGCCGCCGAAGCTGCATTGGATTGCCATAAACTGACCACAGATGCATTTGCCCGCAAATCCGTAGCGGGAACAGTTTCTGCCTGCATAACCTCTTTTTGGCAGGAAAAGAAAACAGAACAAACAACACACATCATTAAAAACTTCCGGCAGCTCATAAAAAGCAATTTGATTTGATGGTGTAAAGAGAACCATTTGCGGAGGCAAAAAAAATAGACAGGAGGATGAAAAAAGAATAGAGCTGTGGGCAAAAAAAGGTCACAAATACGGCCAAAAACGCCGATAATTTGTACCGGGATGCGGTAGTGGAGAGGAATAAAAAACTGTAGTGGAAATACGACCTGTTCTTCCCGGCTGGTATTTTATTGTATGTAGCGGCAGCGCTTCAGTATGGCATTTTTTTTCTTGCAGGGATAAAGAACGGTTTGCACTGAAGCGTATATGTACAGGATCCGCTTTAGCATGTTAACATTGGCTGGGTTTTAGTGATAGGCCATTCACTTCCAACGTTTCATTTTCAAGCCCGGCAACATAATACCGCCGGAAATGGCAAAACCTCTGCATACAGGCACAGAGGTTTCGCCACGGAGCGGCAATTTTAAGCCGGCACTTTCCTGGGTTGTTCGCGTTCCCAGAAACGATGTTTCGCGATCGCTTTTATAAATGAGGCTGCCATTGTTTTACCCCCGATGACCACACCTTTATCATCATCTGTTTTTTTAGCAAAATATGTTTCATCGATTACCTGTTGTGCATCCGTATCGGCAGCGATTGCTTTACAATGTTTGAATGCCTCATTCAGGAAATGAACCGCATCGGCTTCAGCGGCCAGCGTGGCCACACTGGTTGTGCCACCCGGAACATATACGGCATCATAAAAAACAGAAGCAGTGGTAAGAAAACTTTTGGCGGGCATAAGATCTTTTCCTTCTGCGGTGGTTACGGGTCCTAATTTTGGCGCGATAATTTCCACTGCTGCACCGCCGGCTTCCAGCGCTTTCTTCATGGCAGAAACGGAAGTTCCTTTTACACCATCCGCTACCAGGAAAGCGATCTTGCGCGTTTGTATGGAATCTTTCTTTGTATTAGCCATGCTCAGTGCCTCTGATCTCTCAATGGAACTTTTCACCATTACAGAGTCGTAGGATTTCGGATTGGCATCTGCGGGCACACTGAAATTAAGCTGCCCGGTTTTTTTGGGAACAGCAGTACCAATGTTTTGAGACACAGTGGTTGCCAGCCCTTTGTCGATCTTCGAAAGGATCCCTAACATTCTCTCACGGATGGCGGCTGTTTCCACTTTCCCAAGTTCAAAACTCAATGCATTTGCGATATGATCTTTTTCAGCATCTGACTGGCTGTTGAAAAACAAAGTAGCCTGGCTGAAATGATCCAAAAAGCTTTTGCTCCGGTCCCTGATCTTTTTTGCATCGATCCTTTCGGCATAGGAGGTAAATCCGCCTTCATTCATTTTCGCCTGGAAAGGGCAACCGCCACCAAGTGAATTGGGGTGATAACTTGTGCGCCCCGTATTGATTTCCTGGCGCATATGGCCGTCGCGTTGGTTATTGTGCACAGGAACCACCGGCCTGTTGATCGGGATCTCATGAAAGTTGGGGCCTCCCAAACGGATAAGTTGTGTATCCGTGTAAGAAAATAATCTGCCCTGCATCAAGGGATCATTGGTGAAATCTATGCCCGGTACAATATTCCCGACATGGAACGCCACCTGTTCGGTTTCTGCAAAAAAATTATCCGGGTTGCGGTTGAGTGTTAATTTACCGATTCGCTGAACAGGAACCAGTTCTTCGGGCACCAGTTTGGTGGGATCCAACAAATCAAATTCATATTTGTGTTCATCTTTTTCCGGGATGATCTGCACGCCGAATTCCCATTCAGGAAAATTGCCTTTCTCTATAGCTTCCCAGAGATCGCGCCTGTGAAAATCGGGATCTTTTCCCGATATATTCTGTGCTTCATCCCATGCAACAGCGTGTACACCCAGTAAAGGCTTCCAATGGAATTTCACAAAACAGGCTTCCCCTTTTTCATTAATGAGGCGAAATGTATGCACACCAAATCCCTCCATCATACGATAACTGCGGGGAATTGCCCTGTCGCTCATCGTCCACATGATCATATGTGCTGATTCGGGCATAAGCGAAATAAAATCCCAAAAAGTGTCATGTGCCGAAGCGGCCTGTGGCATCTCATTGTGCGGCTCCGGTTTTACGGCATGTACCAGGTCGGGGAATTTCATCGCATCCTGTATAAAAAACACAGGCATATTATTGCCTACCAGGTCAAAATTCCCTTCTTCTGTATAGAACTTTACTGCGAATCCGCGTACATCCCTCGCAAGGTCTGTTGAGCCGCGTGAGCCGGCCACTGTTGAAAAGCGCACAAACACCGGTGTTTTTGTTTTTGTATCATTCAGAAATTTCGCCCTGGTGTATTTCCCCATCGGTTTATATAACTCAAAGAACCCATGCGCTGCGGAACCGCGGGCATGAACGATCCGTTCAGGGATCCTTTCATGGTCAAAATGGGTGATCTTCTCCCGGAGAATAAAATCTTCGAGCAGTGTACTCCCACGCTCACCCGCTTTTAAAGAATTCTGGTCATCATTGATCGGTACTCCGTTGTTAGTGGTCATCATCTTTCCCGAACTCTCTTCACGGTTTGGTTGCAGATGTGTTGATTTTTTGTCGGCTGCATTTTTTTTAACGGGCATAAGGTTGGTTTTTGGAATTGTGAGTAAATGGTATCACAGTCTGGAACAGGTATTCATTGAAAAAACTATTCCACCCATGGCACCCTTTTTTCATCAAAAAAGCAAATACATTTTATGTCGAGGCGCAGGCAAACTTTTTTCTACAAAAACGGATTAAGCCTGGTTGTACTTTCTTTCATGCTGTTTTTTTGGACCGCACAAACCATTACAGGGTGGCACGAGAAAAATAACCAGTTGACTGAGCAGGGCAAACCCGAAATGAGCTTTGGGAATTATTTTTCATCCGGTCATTTTATATCAGCCACTTTTGAGAACTGGGAAAGCGAGTTTCTGCAAATGGGAATCTATGTTTTATTAACGGTTTCTTTACGGCAAAAAGGCTCATCCGAATCCAAATCACTCGAAGGAAAAGAAGAAGTTGACCGTGAACCAAAAGCGCATGCACGTGCACCATGGCCTGTGCGCAAAGGCGGTGCCTGGTTGCGTATCTACCAGAATTCTTTATCGCTTGTGTTTATACTCCTTTTTCTTATTTGTTTTATGCTGCATTTTTATGGCAGCCTGAAAGATGAGAATGAAGAATTGCTGTCGAAAGGAAAAGCACTGGTCAGCTGGCAGGAATATATCAGCGGTTCGCGTTTCTGGTTCGAATCTTTCCAGAACTGGCAAAGTGAGTTTTTGGCTGTGGCTTCTATTGTACTTTTCTCAATATGGTTTCGTCAAAAAGGTTCCCCGGAATCAAAACCGGTTGATGCGCCGGATGATCAAACGGGGAAATAGCTACCAGGTATTCACCTAACAGCCTAATCTTTCACCCTGTTCTGTTCGGTCTGCGCTCCCGTTGCATTGTGCCTGCGGAGATCGGCGATCGCCTTTCCAAAACGGAAATTCAATGAGAGGGTTATTGTCCGGGTATCATTTGCATTGCGCCAATTGGCTTCTGTATTCACAAGGTTATTGATGATGCCCCTATTGATCTGGGTATAAAAAATATCATTCACACTGGCGCGGAAAGTAGCTGCAGCGGATAATTTTTTGGATACGCCAATATTCATTCTTCCACGTTTCAATAATTTGAATTGGGTTGAGACCAGGTCCGTCTGGTAAAGCCCATCCAGTTGACCGTTCCATCCCTTACCCAGTTTGAACTGGCAATTCGGTTGTACAAACCAGTAGGTACCCTGCGTATCCAGGAACCCAGTATAAAAATCACTGGTGGAATGGATATTGGTCACTTCTGTATACAGGTTCAATGTGAACCATTTTGTGATCGCGGTATTGCCATCGAGTGATACACTCTTATTAGTGACCCTTCCGATATTTCCCGGCCTGCTGAAATAAGTTCCGTTCACGATCTCGATCGTTTCATTGGTATTGTTTTTTGTATCACTATAACGCACAGACAGTGTGAACATATTTTTAAATCCGTATGACAACTGGATATTATGCGTGTACGCCGGTTGCAGAAATGGATTGCCCACATAATAAGTGAACTTATCCAATGGCGAAATAAATGGATTCAGGTCCTGGTAGTAAGGCCTTGAGATCCTTTTGCCATAATCCAGTGTGAGCACATGTTTTCCCGCGCTGTCGAGTTTGTAATTAAAATAGGCGGTTGGAAAAAGACTGGTATACGTTCTTTTAAAAGAAGAATCGGGTTTCATAATATTGCCCAGCTGTTTTCCATCAGATATCGTGTGTTCTGCACGGAGGCCCAATTGCATGGACCAGCGTTTGCCTTCTTTACTTGCATTCAGGTAAGCGGCGTGTATCGTTTCTTTATAAATAAAATGATTGGTCTTGTCATAGTCGGGTGAAGTGATATTGTTCGCGGTGAAAAAATATTCCGCAACATTATCAGTTTCTGTATGACTTGACTTAATACCCGTTTCCATCCGCAAACCATTCTTCAATGGATGGCTGTAATCCATCTTGCCTGAATAGATATTGATCTTTGCAGGAAGGTTACCACTCAAACGATCTTTGTTTGAAAGCGTTCCGTTAGCGAGATAGGTATAGTTATTGAAACCCTGGTCGTTATCAGTGCGGTAGTGAATATAATCAGCATCGGCAGTCAATTCCGGTCCTGCTTTGGCATACTGGTGGCGATAATTAAAATTGATACCGCCGTTCCTGAAAATATTTTCCTGTGTATTATTGGCAACGATGGTTGAGTCGAGTTGGTAAGAAGCATTGAGTATCCTGCTTTGATTATCATTGTTACGGTCGCCGTTCCTCGTGATGCCGGTTAACACCATACCGAAAGTTGTTTTCGCTGTGGCATAATAATCAGCGCCTATTTTTGCAGTATATGCGGCGCCTGTGGCACGGATATACGTATGCTGGAGAAAATCATATTTCCTGCTGCCGTTGGCATTTTTAAAAAAACGGTTGATATCAAGATCTGAGAACGCATTGTTGGTATTGAATGTGAATGTGCCGAATGCATTCAATTTATTATTGCGGTAATTAAAATTGACGCTGTTATTTGTTTTTGCATAACGCCCCTGTGTATACGCTGCGTTTACTGCACCGTTAAATCCTTTCACACGTGTTCGTTTGGTGCGGATATTGATCACACCTGCCCCTCCTGCCGCGTCATATTTCGCGGGGGGATTGGTCATCAGTTCGATCTGTTCAATGGAAGAAGAAGGAAGTGAACGCAAATAACTTTCGAGGTCGGCGCCGGAAAGATACGTTGGTTTATCATCGATAAAGATCACCACACCGCTCTTCCCTTTCAGGCTGATGGCGCCATTCTGATCCACTAAAACGCCGGGAGATTTTTCCAATACATCCAGCGCGGTAGAACCGGCGGCGCTGATCATAGACTCCACATTGACCACTGTACGGTCTATCTTTCTTTCCACCATGGGTTTTTGTGAAGTAACCGTAACATCCTGCAAAGAACCTGTTTGCCGTAAAAGTATCAGCCCCCCCGACCATGAACCATGCGCTGCATCTATGCTAAACGGTTCGCTGGTATACTTGGCAAATCCCGTTAGCATAAGAACAATTTTATATGTTCCGAATTTGACCCTTTCAATTGAAAAAAGTCCATCACCAGCCGAAATAGTGCTCTTGTACACAGCAGAATCTTTCGCGGTTACCAACAGGATCGTGGCGCCTTCCAATGGCTTTTGTGATATTTCAACAACCTTTCCTGTGACTGCTCCTGCAGGATCCTGGGCATACAGGGAACAGGTTAACAAACACGACAAACAAAAAATAAACAGGCGCTTACCTTTCATACAATTTTCTTTTTCGCTCCAGGAGCAAACATTTGTAAATGGTTGTAAAGTAACGCCCAATTTTTTTTATACAATTCCCAATCATCCTTTTGGATTGCCGTTTAGAAAATCCGGAGACTCAATAGGAACGCGGATGACGCGGATGCAGCGAATTAAAACGGATCAGATCCGTAGAATCCGTCGCATCTGCTTCATCCGCGTTCCTAATAAAACAAAGAAGGGAAGATCAGATGATCTTCCCTTCTTCAATTAAAAGTTTATAGTTAATACTAAAAAATTAGTGGCCAATTACTAATTACTAATTATTAACTACTAATCCCTACGGCACTTCCGTCACCGTCCACGCATTACTCCTCCTGCTCCAGATGATCGCATAGTCTTTGCCGTGCAGAAGTTTATATGTTTTGGCATTACCGGTATTGGAGAAGCGTAACCATCCATAGCTATACACCTCAAATTTGAATACAAAAGGCTGGGTGTTGCTCAATGGCGCTTCATTAAATGTTCTTCCATCATCCGATAGATAAACGGTCATATTGCTGTTGCCATATAAAGAAAGATAGATCCAGCTCGCATCATTGGATGCGGGTGGTGGATTTTGTTGCGGTTGCGGTGCGGGTTGCGGAACGGGTGTGGGTGTTGTGTTTGTTGGCGGCCTGGTACCCGGAATGGTACTCGTTAACCCGCGTGCATAGTTCCATCCTTCAGCGATAGCATTGAGCCTGTCGTTCTTGGCCGGATGTGTTGAGCTTGCCTGCGGTGAAGCGATCTGGTTCATCGCCGCTCTTGCCTCAGCAAGCGTGGCGCCCAGTTTTTCCATTACATAGCCGGAAAAATAATCGGCTTCTATTTCTTTGGGAGGTGTGCTTCCCTTAGTGTCGATCACATGATTGCGGTAATGATGCCCCATTTCGTGCGCCAGCACACTTACTGAGGCCCATTTGGTACGCGCATATTCATCAAGGTTCTCTAGGAATTCGTTATCGTAAATGATATACCGTTTGTTGCTGATAATGGTGGCGTAAGCGTTGTTGATCCCAAACTGTTCGCGAACCGTGAAATTCTGTTTCCAGTTAATACTGTCGAGCATGGTGTTGATGTAATCTCTTGCTTCATACACAGAACTGAAAGTAGAGGAAAGCCGTTTGGGGGGAATGACAATACCACATTGGTTCACTTTTTGCGCTTCTGCCAAAAAAGAACCTAACATGCAGGCAAGCATGAATATTTTTTTCATGTGATGATCTTATTAGTGGTGTTTAGGATTGACTATAGATCACCACTTAAAAAATCATACCGGGAAAGAAAAGGTTAAAAAATGATGGCGCGGTTTTTTAGAAATAGCTAATAAGTGTTTCAAGGCTTACAGGTTTTTCCATGATGCGGAAGGGAACACCCTGGAGTGTGGTAACAAGGAAAATGGATTCGTAAGCGCTGATCAGAGTGATTCGCATTTTGGGGAAACGTTTCTGGATCTCAGGGGCCTGTTTCCATCCAAAACCATCGGGAAGGTTATTGTCCAGCAGCAGAACATCGTACTCGTTCTGTTCCAGCATCTTCATGCCTTCGCCAAGCGAATGGGCGGCAGATACCTGGTAATCACGCTGACCCAGGTAATCCTTGATCAGGAGGTAAAAATCGATTTCGTCATCTATTACTAACACTGTACGCATACCCGTTCATGGTTTACAACCTCAACAAAGATAACTGACTTGTTGTTTTGAAATTAATAAAAGAACTTTAAACATTATGAAAACAAACCCGACCATCTTTATTGCGGACGATGATGATGAGGACATTAATTTGCTCCGGGACAGTATTACAGAAAGAAATTCGATGGCCAGTTGTATGACCTTTCACAACGGCCTGGTGCTGTTAAATTACCTGAAAAACAATGAAACCATCCCCGACCTCATCGTACTGGATATCAATATGCCCGTAAAGAATGGTTTTCTCACGCTGCATGAGCTGAGGCTGGATCCTTTGCTGGCCAATATCCCTGTTATCATGATGACCTCCTCGGCAAGGAAAGAGGATGAGGAAAGATGCCACCAGATGGGCTGCCGGTCTTTTATCAGGAAGCCCGATTCGATGCAGGATTATGTTACGCTTGCAGAAAGATTACTGCTTCTTACATGACCGGTTTCGTATTTTCGGGATACCATTCAGCCTTTTAAACTGATCCGATGACGATACGCAATACTTTTTATGCATTTTTACTGACAACCTTCTTTTTCAGTTGTTCGCCTAAGATCAACACGCAAAACAACCAGAAGCAAACCGCGGGCAATCCCGTTTTCCCCGGTTGGTACGCCGACCCCGAAGGAGCGGTCTTCGGCAAAGAGTTCTGGATCTACCCTACTTATTCCGCCCCTTACAACCAGCAGGTATTTTTTGATGCCTTCTCTTCCCGTGATCTTGTTAACTGGGAAAAACACAGCCGGATCACCGATACTTCAAATATCAAATGGGTAAAGCGCGCCCTGTGGGCACCGGCCGTTATCCAGAAAGGAAAAAAATATTTCCTGTTCTTTGGCGCCAATGATATTCAGAACGATACCCAATATGGCGGCATCGGTGTAGCGGTGTCTGATCATCCCGGCGGGCCGTTCATTGATCACCTGGGGAAACCTTTGATCGATAAATTTTATAACGGCGCACAACCCATCGACCAGTTTGTTTTCAGGGATAAGGATGGGCAATACTATATCATTTATGGGGGCTGGCGCCATTGCAATATTGCGAAACTAAATGATGATTTTACCGCGCTGGTTCCTTTTAGTGACGGAAGTGTTTTTAAAGAGATCACACCCAAAGGATACGTGGAAGGCCCTTATATGTTTATCCGCAATAACAAATATTATTTTATGTGGTCCGAAGGCGGCTGGACAGGCCCCGATTATTCGGTAGCCTATGCCATGTCGGACTCCCCTTTCGGCCCCTTTGAACGGGTGGGGAAAATTCTGCAGCAGGACTCAACCATTGCCACCGGCGCCGGCCACCATTCCGTGATCGATGCGGGAAAAGACCGCTGGCTCATCGTATACCACCGCCGCCCACTGGGAAAAAAAGGAGGAAATGACCGTGTTACCTGTATCGATGAAATGTATTTTTCCAAAGATGGGCTGATACAACCGGTTAAGATGACGAATGAGGGGATCGGGAGGATCAAATAAAAAAAATTTCACGCAAAGGCGCAAAGTTTAGAGGGCGCAAAGAAAACCAGGCACATGGATTCTTTGCGCCTTTGCTCCTTAGCGCCTTTGCGTGAAAAATAACATTAAAAGCACTTTGTAATTCAAAGTAAAATTCATTATCTTTGCACTTTATCAATTTATCGTGCAGGAGAAATGAAAACCGACATAGCAGACCAGCCCTTTGTGAGAAAGCACTCGATCGTTAGAAAGATCTGGGGCAGTGCGGATACCATCCTGTTTATCTTCGCCGGCGCTTCCGCGGAATTTGCGTTGAACAAGGCGGTTGACTGGTTATATTTTACGGGCCGCTTGCCTTCAGATCCATTGGGTAGATTGTTTTCAACCGTGGCTTATGCAAGGATGATCGTTTTTTCAGGCACCGCCGACGCCAATGCTTCAATCGACAAGATCACGGCCATCCATTCACATGTAGAAAAAGAGCGGAAAGCAACCATTCCTGACTGGGCATACCGTGATGTGTTGTATATGCTCATCTATTATTCCATCGTTTCTTTTGAATTGCTTGAAAGGAAAATGACAGAAGCGGAAAAAGAAGAAGTGTATGATGTGTTCTATCGTGTTGGCGCAAGAATGGGGCTTACCTTATTACCCCCTGACTATGCGCACTGGCTTATTTCGCGCGAAGCGCACCTGGCTAACGACCTTGTAAAAAGTGAACATACCATAGACCTGTATAAACAATACAGGAAGCATTTAGGAAATACGAGGTTTCTGATTTTGTGTGAATCGCAAAAAATGATATTGCCACCGGTTGCAAAAGAATTATTAAGCATTAACGGAACCCAGTGGATCAGGCCCGTGGTACCTTTATACAAACTGCTGAAACGTTTCGGGTGCGACAGGCTGGTGAAACTGATCCTCCTCCCAAAAAAATACAAAGCGCAGATCTTTGAGCTGGATACTTACGGCAAATGAGTTAAAATTTATAGCTGTACCCTATCCGAACCACCTGTGTTTCATAATAATCCGTACTCACCATTTTGAATCCGTTACCAGTAATTTCTTTGTTGATGCGAAGGGTATTAAAGAGATCGGTTGCATTCATAAACAGTTCTCCCTTTCCTTTCTGTATTTGTTTTCGTGCACCCATATCAACCGAAAAGCGCGAGCCGATCTTTCCCTGCGGGATGATATCCGGGGCAAGGTAAACAACGGCGAACTGCCATTCTGTTTTGCCAGGTAATTTAAATGAACCGTTCAGTTTTACATTGCCTGATACAACACTCTCTTCCGGCATGGAGTATACGGTTGGCACAGGGTATTTATTCTGGATACTGAACGCTTGAATAGTGTTCCGGTAAACAGCAGCGCTGGCATTAAATGAAACAGATGGCGACAATTCCTGCTGCAGGATCAGTTCTGAACCGGTTGCGTTGCTCTTGCCGGCATTCTGGAAAATATTATAGATGATCGTATTGCCCGGAACGATCGTGCCGATTCTTGTGATGGTGGCGTCTGTTATTTTGTGGTATACAGATGCATAGATATTTCCTTTTGCCCATTTCACTTTATAACCCATTTCAAATGTATTGGTGAATTGAGGACGTAAGGTCGGGTTACCAACTTTCAGCAATTCAGGTTCATCATATTTTGGAAAGATGCGGATGTCCACTTCATTCGGCCTGTCTACGCGGCGGTTATAGAACAATGAAAGTTTATTTCGGTCATTGAATTTATAAGCGAAACGAAGATTAGGAAATGGTTGTGCATAATCATACCCATCACTTTTATACGTATTGTGATCGGGATTTACTTCGTAATCAACCTTTACATATTCAAGACGTAAACCAGCTTCTATTTCGATAGTGTTGTTCTCGTATACATAATTTCCATAGAGTGCAGGAATGGTTTCTTTATACGTTGCCCATCCACCCGCTTTCGCATCTATTGGCGAATTCAGCCCGGGAAAGAACTGCATATTTGTTGGAATAGAACGATACCTGAATTTCAACCCCGTTTCCAAGCGCCCATGTTTTAACGGGCGCACATAATCCACATTCAGATCAGAAACATGCTCATCAGACAATAACTTAAACGCATCCGTTCCGGTAAACGTGGGCATGATATTGGTGAAGAAATATTTCTCATCTTCCCTGTGAAAAGTATAATTGAAGCCTGCATTAAGCAAATGACCGGGCTGTTTGAATTTGTGTTGATACAATGCAGATGCCACTGCTGTATACTTTACTTCATCTTCCAGGAACTGCCAGAGACGTAAGCGTTGCGATTGGTCTTTGTTGAAATAAGGAACATCCCCCTCATCAATGATCTTCTCCCGGTTAAAAAAACCTGAGACTGTAAAACTATTCTGCGCATCCGGCGTCCAGTCGATGCCAGTTTTGATTGTCGAAAAAGTTGTTGTGCGGTTTCTTTTTACCTGCTGGTTGATCACAGTTCCATCAGAATAGGTGCGTTGTGCAAATTCATTTTTGTTCAATGTTTTTGTGTAAAGCCAATCCCCCTGTAAAAAAGTATTGAGTTTATTCTTCCGGTAATTCAATGAAACAGATGGGTTGAGTTTGGGTGTAGCATGGTATTGCGCACGAATGGTTGGAAGGTTTTGCCTCCTCTCCCACAATGAGCCAAACCCTGTGGTAAGACCGATCTTGCCGTTAAACCCTTCCTGTTTATTTTTTTTATAAATGATATTGATAATACCTGCGTTGCCGTTTGCATCATAAACAGCGGAAGGATTGTTGATGATCTCAATGCGTTCGATCGCCGACGCGGGAAGGTTATCTAAGCCTGACTGGCTACCAAAACCCGTGATCGCATTTTGTTTTCCATCGATCAATACCGCTACTTTATCGTTACCGCGCAATTGTATTTTCCCGTCCTGCACTGTTACACCGGGAAGGTTTTGCATTGCCTGCAAAACAGATCCGCCCGACTGGCTGATATTATTGGAAAGGGTAAACACTTTCTTATCCATCCTATCCGAAATACCATCGCGTTGCCTGTTGCTGTTTACCATCACTTCACCCAGGAGTTTGGGGTCTTCTTTCAGGTCGATATTTCCCAGGTCAAGAAAAGGACTCAATGTTCCCAAAATGATTTCCTGTTTATAAGCAATAAAATTTGAGTAAGTGGCTTCCATCAGGTAGGTGCCGCTTTTGATCCCTGCAAAAGAAAACCTCCCTTCTTCATTGGTAATGGTTCCTGCCACAAAGCTGTTATCCTTTTTGGCTTTCAGGCTAATATTCACATAAGGTAATGCCGCTTTATTTTTTTCATCTCTTAATAATCCTGAAACGGTTACCGTTTGCGCTGCAAGAACCAGGGGCAGACAACACAACCAAAAAATAAAAAACCGCGGTAATTGCTGATACATCATGTAAAATAAAAAATAAATTCTGTACAACAATCTGAATGTTAATGATATTTGTATTTCAAACAGCCCGTATGCCCGGTCGGAAGATCCTTTTCAGTTTTGTTCTTTATTGCACACTTGCAACAGCTACCGCCCAGCAACCAGGTTCTACTGTTTTAGGCGTTATTACCGACAAGACTACAAAAGCACCGATTGAATTTGCAAACGTTGAATTATTGAGCGCTACCGACAGTGCTGTTATCAAAGGCACCGTAACAGATAACAAAGGGAAATTTTCTTTCGACCAAATAAAAATCGGCAACTATTTACTTCGCTATAGCTTTATCGGATACGAAAAAACAGTTATCCCTTTTCTGGCGGATAAAGCAAGGATCAATCTTGGTTCTTTGGAGATCGCGCTGACTGCAAATCCAATGAATAATGTAACCGTAACATCAACACGTTCTTTACTGAATACTTCTATTGACCGAAAATCGTATGATGTTACCAAAGACATTATGGCGCAAAGCGGAACGGCGAGTGATGTATTAAAAAATATCCCTTCGGTGGAAGTAGATATCGAAGGGAATGTAAGCCTCCGCGGTTCAGGCGATGTAATGATCCTGCTGAACGGACGAACCTCTCCCCTGTTTGGAAAAATGAACAAAGCGGAAGTTCTGCAGCAGTTCCCCGCGAATACGATTGAAAGAATTGAGGTGATCACCAATCCTTCCGCGCGTTATAAACCGGATGGCACTTCGGGTATCATCAATATCGTTCTGAAGAAAAATGTAAAAGGCGGATGGAACGGAACGCTTACAGGCAATGCGGGCAACCGCGACAGGTACAATACAAGCGCCACTCTTAACTATAAGCCCGGCAAACTGAATATATTCGGCACTTACGGTATCAGGCAGGATAGCCGTTTGAGGACCAACACCACTACACGTGAAAATTTTGATGTAACCACACATGCAATCAGCAGTTATTATTCTGAAGATGGAAATGCAACTACACGGCCTTTAACACATCTTGCCACACTTGGCTTTACATATGCGCCAAATAAGAATAATAGCTTTGGTCTCTCCGGCAATTATTCCAATCGCGACCAGGAGTTGAACCAGGTTAACACAAAAATATTCTCTGATAAAAATCATCACTATACCAGTTATTTCGACCGGATCCGTTTTGAACCGAATAATGAAAAAGAAAAAGATGCGACCGCATTCTGGGAACATAATTTCCCCGGCGAGGATCATACATTGCGTGCAGAATTCAATGTGGCATCTTCAAAAGAAAATGAATACAATTATTACAGGAACGTATACCATTTCCCGGGAACTAATACCACGCGCGATAATAACCTGATCTACCAGGGTGATGACCAGCAACAGTTAACAATCGATTACTCACACACCATTTCTGAAAGCGCGAAACTCGAAGCCGGTTATTCGGGGGCATTCAACCAACAGGATTTCAATTTCCACAACGAGTATTTTGATATCGCTTCAGGGAAATTTTTGGTAGATAAGGTTAAGACCAACCAGTTTCTTTTTAACCAGGCCATTCATGCACTATATGGAACTTATCAAAAAAATTATGGGAAGTTTGGTTATTCTCTTGGGTTAAGGCTTGAAGAAAGTATTATCAAAGGCTACCAGGTAACGCGTGATACCACGATCAAAAATGATTACCTGAAATTATATCCAACCATTCACTTCGCTTACGAACTGACGGACAACAGCCAATTGCAATTAAACTATAGCCGCAGGGTTCACCGTCCCGAAGGTGATGATATTAACCCTTTCCCTGAATACCAGGATCCATATAATGTTCGTGCGGGTAATGCGAAACTTTTGCCGGAGATCATTCACTCAATTGAGTTTGGTTACAAATGGCAGAACAAACATTTCTCGTTTGTACCGAGTTTGTATTACCGTTATAAACAAAATGGTTTTACACAGGTAACTGTTCCGCTGAATGACAGTGTATTATTAACTACCCAACAAAATTTATCAAATGATCAATCGGCCGGTCTCGAGCTGATCTTCTCTGCCAAAGCGGGAACTTTCTTTTCATCCAACCTGAGCGCGAATTTCTTTTACAACCAGATCAACGCGGATAATCTTGGTTATTTTGATAAGAAAACGATCGTTTCATTCAGTACCAATTTCAACAGCACATTCACGCTCTCTCCAAATACAATGATACAATTGAGTGCGAACTATCGTTCGGCGCGGTTAACGCCACAGGGAAAGAATTATCCATCATTTGTGTTGAATGCGGGTATCAGGCAGGATATCCTGAACAAGAAAGTTTCTATTATCCTTGCGGCTTCAGATATCCTCAAAAGCCTGCAACAGAAATCTGAGCTCGATACGCCTTATTTAAAACAAACCAGTATCGGGAGAAGGGATGCCCAGATCGTTTACATCGGCATCAGTTACCGGTTTGGCAAAACAATTAAGAAACCGGAAGAAAAATTGCAGTTTGATAATGCGCAGTAGTAAAGATTTCACGCAACGCTTGCGCCAAAGCTTCAGCGTCGGAGCAAACGTTGCGTGAAAAAAAAATTCTACTTGTTACCTTTAGGTATTGATGGAGACACAAATTTCTTCGTCTCAATTTTCCTCGACTTGATCTTCATTTCAAAATGTACGTTCTTTATATTGTCAGCATCGATCCTGATCCGCTGGTTATCATTTACTGGTTCGAGTTCAGCAGGAAAACTGTTTTTGTCGAGATGGATAGTGTACTCTCCTACGGGGATGTATAGTATAAAACGCCCGTCAGCGCCTGTTTTTGTTTGATAGGTGTGATTGGCGCTGTCCGATACAATTACCATGATACCTGAGCGGTCATTACTTACTTCATAGCTGAATTCATTGGCAGTATAGCTTACAGTTCCTTTTACAGTACCTGCTTTTTGCAGGGGAATCTCAATACGCGTTTTCTTATCCAGTTTTATAAACTGGTCGGGAGAATACCACCCTTTACTCACCGGCATACTCAAACGGTAATTATCAGCGGGAAGGTTTTTATACACGATACTTCCATTGGATGCGGTCATAAATATATCGTTGTTGATGTACAGCATATACCCAGGTGCCGTTGAATCTGCTGCATCATACACTCCATTCCGGTTAATGTCTTTATACACAAATAATTCAAGCGAATTTGTTTTCGCGCTTGCTTTGGGCATCTGTAATTTCTGGGTGATGCCCATCTCAAGAATGCTATATCCATACCCTGCATAGCGATTATGATTTACCGAACTGTAAAAACTTGTTTTGGGTGTAAAATCATATTCTGCCCTTCCTGCCATATACCAACTGCTGCCTGAATAGCCGCTGTTCATATAGGCCACACTAAGCTCGGTTCTGAGTTTGTTCCGGAAAAAACTTTTCTGGAGGGTTGGTATCAGGTTGATCATATAGGTCGAAGGTATTTTGCTCACAAAATTGTTGGCAGCTTCACCCATATAAAAAGTACCTAACTGCACCGTGGCATTCAAACTAAAGATCCCTTTCCTGAAAATAGCATTCGTGCGTAAATGAAAACGTTGCACAGGATCAAAACTGGAGGAATAGAAGCCCAGTTCATTGTTAACTGAAACATATTGGTTGCTTCCGATAAGATAATTTAAAGTAGCGGTAATATTCCATGCACTCAGGGAATGCATTTCGTTAACCGTTCCGCCAAACTGGTACGCATTATTTGTTTCGCGTGTATACCCTGGTGCAACAGACAAGCTTACCTTATTTATTTTACCTGAGATACCCGCTTCTGCACGCAACATACCAAATGCAGGGAGCATGTATTGCGCCTGGGATAAAGTTTGCGGTTTATACCGGTAGAAATCAAGATTCACCCACAAAGAAGTGGTTGGCCTTACCCATGTTACACGCTCTGAAAAACTAAGCGCGCCTCTTTGTATACCCGGATAATAACCACTGCTGAAATAGTTAGCGCTGTTAAATGAAATATTACCAATAGTGCCCGTAACACCAGCGCTTAACGCCATGCCAAACTTATGAGACCCGGTATTGATAAATTCAGATGTATGCCCGGCATTTGCACTAAACGTATAACGGATATTTTTTGTGGTTACCAGGTTAACACTATTGCCAAGTATCATGTCTTTGGAATTCATACCCGGGTTATCCTGGTAAACCACGAAACTGCTTACCTGCCATTTTTTTGCGAAATGTGTATATACCCCCCACCCTGCTTTGCCTGTTGGAAACAGGTAGCTGAAACTGTTTCCAAGCAGATTATTGTTCCCGTCAATGTATCCTGCTTCATAACGGTTTGCAGTTGCCGTGTCGTCTACAAAAACAGATGCGCCACGACCCGACAAATTGATATCAAGTGTGCGGTTGATACTCCCTGCACGGATACCGATATTATTTTTCTGGTAATCTACCCAGGTGTTCTGTAATAGTGGAGGTGCATAGCCAGACTTCCAGGTTGTGAGATCAACATTATAACCGAGCTTTCCGCCTGCAAGGTCAAAACCTCCGCGGCCACGCAGCATGAATGACTGTGTTGGCAAAAACATACTTTGTGAACTCAATGTGATCGTGTTGTCATCATAATTATCATTACCCTGTATATCCCTGTAATTACGGTTACTGCGTGCGCTTTGTACGCGTACATAGGCCATTCCCAACACATCGCTGTTTTCATACAGCCCTGTGATCGTTATATTAAATCCTTCCGAATTGATCATTCTGCGGTTGATCGCTTTTGTAAAATTGATAAGGGTATCGGCAGAGGGCTGTAATACAATTTGCAGTGAAGCATGAAAAGCCTGGTCCTGCACCGACGCCGGAAGATTGCTGATCAATGTAATTTTTTGTGCAGTATTACCGGAGTTGGCAATCCTTACCGGGATGATGAGTGAGTCGATACTGTTATCAAGAAGAATATTCGAAACCATTGCAAACAGGCTCACATTTCTTTGCACCGTTACGCTTACCTGTGATCTTGCCTGCGCGAGTATGGCATTGTTCTTATCACGTACAGAGAAATTGACAAGGTGTATCTTTCCCGATTGTGCTTTTTTATTAACGAATATTTTTACCGGGATGAATGTGCTGTCGCCCGGCTGTAGTACAAAAACTGTTTCTGCTTTGGAAACCAATTCGAGGTTAGCGGCTACCGTTACCAGGGCAGATGCTTCCAATGGAAGTGATGAATTGTTCTGCACTTTCAAAAGCATATCGACCAACTCCTCGTTGGTTGCGTTCACATTTGTTTTTGAAACTGAGAACAGCACAGGTGTTACAGCCTGTGCATGCAGACCTGTTTGTGCAAACAGGCATAACATGATCATTACCGACAGCCTGGTTATACTAACCCGCCGGTTTGTAAAACGATACAACTGTTTTACCTGGTTGATGATAATGTTTCCGCTTTTCATTTTTTCTTCGATCTCTCAGTTCGCAGGAAGGCTGGCGGAATACTATTGTGGTATCACCACAAACAGAACGCTCGTATTGTAAGTGCCGGATGGGCCCGTTAATCTTTTGTCCCCGGCCGTAGTATAATAACGCAAGGTGAATTCCACTACCTGCTGGTTGGAACTGGTCACTGGATTCGTGATAATGATCTGATCGCTGGCAGACAACTGCCGTGTATACATATTGATGCCTCCAGAAGTGCTGGTATACTTGGTTGTCTGGAGACTTACAACTGAGACCGGTATTGTATTGGAGCCGGAAGTTCTTACAAGATTGGCCGAGCTTGCTTTAACGATCACCTGGTAAGGGCTATATCCTGTGATCTTTAGTCCTCTTGTTTTAGTGACCGACACACCATTGATATAATTGGAAATGGTATTAAATGCGAGGTTGATATTATCCGCCGTATTTTGAAAAACGATCGTATAACTGTTGACAGACGAATTGATCGCGATGGATTGGCTCACTGTAGTAGTAGAAACAACCTGGTTGTTTTGGTTATACAATGTAAAAACAAGATTGCCGGTATAGGTTCCATTGGGTAATAATAAATGATTGCCACCCTGCACGATCATATCAAATTTATGTTCTGTGCCGGTACCGGGAACAAAACCCGCGTTGGACTGGTTGATCAATGTTACATCCGAAGTACTTAATACAACAGGTGTATTGGTCACACCGATCGCAGATGCGGAGGGAGAACCTGAACTGACTCTGTTAAAACGCAAAGAAAAATATTGTGGCGCAATAGAATTAGCGCCACTGGTAAAATTACCTGCGGCACGCACTTTTAAACTCCATCCGCTGCAGGCAGCAGAATTGGGGTTGTATTGTACGGTGCTCGCATCCACAACAGTTGCCCCGGCCATCTGTTGTGCATAGGTTGAAAAAGTATATTGATTGCTCGAATAAGATGCAATGGTTGCGGTATTACAACTGTTTGAGTAATTCACCACAAAGGAAACTGCCACATCGGATCGCGTGGCGAGTGTAACGCCGTTCTTATCAACCAATGTAAGGGTTAATGTGGTAGAATACGTTCCTGATCCAATAGAGAGATGGCTCCCTCCCTGGATCTTCAGATCAAATTTATGTTCGAAAAAATAAATGGGTGGTGTTTGAAGACTTGCGGATGTGGTGATCACTGAAACGGCAGCCGCCGTACTCAATGCCTGGAATCCGGTTCCACTCACACCCGATGGACCACTCGGCGCAGAATTGAATCCAACAGAAACATACTGTGGTAAAATGGTGCTGCTGCCATTCGAAAAATTCCCATTGGCCCTTACTTTTAATGTCCAGCCGGCGGGATAGGTAACACCATTTGTAAAACCGCTATACTGAACGGTTAAATAATTTGGGCTGGTACATCCCGCATTAATATCGCCGAGCGTATTGAATACACAGTCTGTACCTTTATACGCCGCTACTGCAACCTGGCTGTATGTTTTTACAACAGATGCAAACAGGCAGCATACAATCAAAACAATTGCAGCGTACTTTTTATCGATAAAAAATAATGTCTTTTTCATTTAGCGCGCAAACTCCAGTTCTACCACTTTTAATTCATCTTTATTACCGTAGTTGATAACAGCGGTAGCAGTATATTTTCCTTTTTTAAGATCTTTTGGTAAAGCCTGCCTGATGATGCGGTAATCGCCGGGAAGTGAATAGATATCCTGGTCTTCCAGTTTTCTTTTTTCGCCTGTTTGTGTATTGAGCAGTTCCCATTTTATTTTTCCTTCCAGCCAGGTCTTGCCTGTGTTCTTCAGGGCAAGTTCAAGATAGCCGGCCTCGTTGCTGCTGTCCGGTACATCTTTCAGGTTAACGATCTCGATATCGCGTTCTTCAACAGAAGTAAATGAGTGGTATAGTTTGACCCCCATGCGTACCGTTACTTTAATAGAAGTTCCGTCGCCTGCTTTTGCATCGCCCGGATTCAGTTGTGTCAGAAATATCATGGCATTGTGCACCGGGATATTTTTATCGGCATTGGCGGGAACGGTAAATACAATAGTTAACTCACGTTTCTCATGCGGCTGAAGTGTGAAATAAGATCCGGGCATTACCTGTACCCAATCTGCGCTGGATGTTTCCAGTACACCGGCATCATACGTAATGTTGTTACCGGTTGAATCATAATTCCAGTCGCTGATGGAAACACCGACCTCCAATTCTTTTTCATTGGGATTACTCACAATGATCTTTTGCGTACCGCTGGTTCCTGCGGGAAGTTTGTAATACAGTTTTCCGGGACTAACCGTCATCCCCGCCTGGGCAAATAACTGCCCGTTAAGCGCGGATAAAAGTAGAAATGCCGTGAGAAAGAGAATTCTATGTTTCATGATATAAATGACAAAAAAGGCGTTCCAGCCTTTTTTGTCAACGATTTAAGTTAGCTATGCAATTAAGGTTGTGTAACAGTATAAACTACCGGGATCACATTCACACCTGTTGCTTTACCCGCATAAGCGCCATTTGCACCTATCAGGTAAGAGATATTGAATTTGTTGGTTGAGTTAGAACCATCCCATGAACTGTTGGTTGCTGTTACAATGGTAGCCGCTGTACTGCTTGAAATAGGAAGTACCACATCACTCTGGAAAGTTAAACCGGCTGTATTACCGCTGTTGGTAGCACCGATAGCAGAGGTCAGTTTAATAGTACCTGGGGCCAGCGCTGCAGTACCGGTAACAGTACCCGCTTTTGCCTTGATCACATAACCACGTGAACTTATTACGCTGATATGGTCTGTTGCCAATGCTGTGATGCCATTGTTATACTTGGTTTCACTGTCAAAATTCACAGACAAACCTGCGGGTTGAGACACTGTAAAAGAAAGAACATCAGATAAAGTAATATTAAGGTTTGCTGTTTGAGCAAAAGACTTGTTACCGACAATTGAAAGGGTTGCGATAAGGGCAATAGTTAGGATCTTCTTCATAATTGAAAAATTGTTTTTTGATAAGTTTAAAAGTGTTTGATGAGCCACACCATGATCAAGGCTGAAGCCTTTTTTGTGTCATGATCCTTTGATCTTCATTTCCGATTCCGGCTAGTTTGGTTCCCGTAAGGGTTTCTCATCCTGCGCAGTACTAACGCTGTGATGAAAAACAAAAGTAGTATTAATACTACAACTACAAATGTTAAAACTACACAAATATTAAAATTGACCTAGTTATTTGTCGTTAAACAACTTACCGGGGCTTATTATGACAATTTTTTGCTTATTATAACAGTAAAAGAAAGCAGGCTTCCTGGTTTCAACTGATAATTACAAATACGAAATCAGATTCTACAGGCCACCCCGGTTCGGTTTTTCAGGATGAGTTATAATACCGGCCAAATACGGATGCTCAAAAACAGCAATTCCTTATGTAAGTTTGATTATCAAATTTCAAGCAGAACGTCGTTTAATTTGTGCGCCGGCCAAATCAGTCGTGGTAACCATTTCAAAAAATCAACAGAAAATAAAGAGTTGCAAATTTTTACAAACCAAAGCAGACAAATCCGAATGAGATATTTCACCGGCACAGTCCTTATTTTATTGGCAGGTTTGACATCAGCGTATGCGCAAAAACAAGCTTTGCCAGACAGCAGTTATGTTGTTCAAGACAGCGTTTTAATTCCAACAAAAAGCGGAATAGCTATTTCGGCAATCATTGTGAGAAAGAAAACCAACGTTCAACCATTACCGGCTGTCCTTTTTTATACAACTTACTATCAAGGCACCGGCGATGCAATACTTGGCAAAAGATCAGCCGACAGGGACTATGTTGGAGTAGTTGCTTACGCCCGTGGTATTCGTGCAAATCTTAAAGATTATGCACCTTATGAACATGAGGGAACTGACGTTTATGACATTATTGACTGGATAAGTAAACAAAAGTGGTGCAACGGAAAAGTGGGAATGTATGGGGGAAGTTATACTGGTTTTTCGCAATGGGCAACTGCAAAAAAACTACATCCCGCCTTAAAAACCATTGTGCCGCAGGTAGCAGTAATGCCAGGCTTTGATGTGCCGATGGAAAACAACGTTCCAACGACCAATATATTAAGCTGGGCAAATGACAATATTTATAAATTTCAACCATTAAGAAGAAGCTTGCCCTTTGAATGGTTTGAAAAAGGGAGTTCGTTCCGTAGTTTGGACAGTTTGGCCGGACAGCCAAACCCAATATTTCAAAAATGGTTACAGCATCCTTCATACGATAACTACTGGAAATCCCTTGCACCCTCACCAAAAGAATTTGCAAACTTCCATATTCCTGTTTTAAGTACAACCGGCTATTATGACGGCGCAGAGATAAGTGCTTTGCAATATTTCAAATTGCACAATCAATACAATACAAAAGCGGAGCATTATTTTGTTGTTGGCCCTTATGACCATTGGAGCGGACAGCGTTCCGCATCGCCAAATTTAATGGGATATGATATTGACCCGGTTGCCAATATCAGTATGCAGGATTTGGCTTTTGAATGGCTCAATTATATTTTGAAAGATGGTCAAAAACCTGCGTTATTAAAAAACAAAATTAATTACCAGGTAATGGGAAGTAACGAGTGGAAACACGTTGCTTCATTAAGCAAAATGAATAACGACACTTTGACGTTCTATCTGAGTAACCATTTACTCGACCCCAGGAAACCAAAACCAACAACCCATATTTCACAAATAGTTGATTTTAAAGACCGAGAAAATCAAAATAATTATTTTACACCAACAATTATTTTTGACACACTTGATGTAAGTAACGGATTGGTATTTTCAACAAAAGTTTTTGAAAATGATTTTTCGATCAATGGCTCATTTGCAGGCAATCTTAGTGCATCTATCAATAAAAAAGATATGGATATTTCAATGGCCTTCTACGAACTAAGAGCCGATGGTAAATATTTTTTTCTTACCCGATACATAGGCAGAGCCAGCTATGCAAAAGACAACAGCAAAAGAACGATGCTGCAACCAGATCAAAAAGAAACAATTCCATTTTCAAATACGCATTTTGTCAGTAAACAAATACGTAAGGGAAGTAAGTTGGTTATTCTGTTAAACATCAACAAACATCCTTTTGAAATCATCAACTATGGTTCGGGTAAAGCTGTGGCGGATGAGACTATGAAAGATGCCAACGAGCCGTTACAAATAAAATGGTACAGCAACAGTTATATTAAGGTACCAATCTGGAAACAGTAAGATCAATGAACAAGCAATCTCATCAGGATCACTTAAATGCATTCAGCGCCACTGTAGGCTTCCCGGAATTATCAAATGCACCCAGCTGGTATCCCTGCCATCCGTTATAGGATTCGGGTTCCCAATAGAACACACCTAATCCTTTATTGCCTGATACAGATGCAGTTTTTGCGAGAAGGTCTGCAAGAAAATTATTACAAGCCGTTGCGTCTGCTACCGGCATCCCTACTTCGCATACCATTACTTCCTTGTTATATCTCGCCACCATATCATTCATGTTGGCAAGACACTGGGTATTATAGGAAGCCCAATTAGTTGCTGAAGGATATAAGGACATACCGATCACATCAAATTTGGCATTATTGTTTTTGAGCCCGTCGAACATCCACCTGAAAAGAGAATTATCGTAACCATTTGATACATGCACCATCACTTTGATGGATGCATCGGATGCTTTCACCGCATTGTATCCCGCATTCACTAGTGCTGCGAAATTGGCCATGTTCACAGATGCTTTTCCATCGGGCCAAAGCATGCCATCATTTGTTTCATTGCCAACCTGTACCCATTCCGGGGTGATGCCGGCAGATTTTAATGCAGTTAAAACACTCAGGGTATGATCATACACAGAGGTTTGCAGTGCTGCCAAACTTTGCGATGCCCATGCGGCAGGTTTGGTTTGTTTACCGGGATCGGCCCATGAATCGCTGTAATGAAAATCAACCAGGATCTTCATCCCCATGTTCTTTGCGCGGGCTGCTTTCGCCACCACATCAGCCGTATTGCACCATCCACCGGTTGGATTTACCCATACACGCAGTCGGATAGCATTCACCCCGAGATCCTTTAAGATCTTGATACAATCTTCCTGTACACCGGCTGCATTGTAAAATTTTATCGAACTGTTTTCCATTTGTGTGAGCCAGCTGATATCGGCGCCTCTCATCAACGACGAAGTATTCACAGGAGGTGTAGTACCGCCCCCACCGCCACCCGGTGTGTCAGGAACGGCATCCTTATGACAGGCACTGAAAACAACAATCAAACAGAAAAGATATTTTTTCATCATCACGGATTTAAAAAGTCCATGGCCCATAGTCCATGGTCCATGGATGTGGACCAATGGCTATGGGCTATGGACTATCGACTATAGATTATTGTCTTCCTTAATTCTTCTTCAACTTATATGTGTAATTCCACGGTGCACGCAGGTCGAGTGTAATGGTATAGTTACCCGCGGTTGCGATAGCGATATTTGCGCCGTCGTATTCCATCACAAGGTCAGCACCATTGTCTCCAAAATTCAGTCCCCAATCTGCGTTGCCCCTGAATTTTATCGCGCCTACGCCAAGATTGGTTGTTACAGACCATGTCTTGGCCGTTGCATCAAATACCATATTCAGGTCAGAGTTCCAACCTGTAACGGGAACTGCATCACCTATTACGCCCCAGGTGGTTACCGTAGCCGACCAGGTATTTGTATTCTTATTAGCTTTCATAAGATAATACCCGCCATTTGGTGTGAACAGGTCGCCCCCGGTTGTATTCATGGTACCGGTTACATTGTCGCCGGTGGTTACACTGCTCGCCCATCCATAATTCGTATGGTTCCAGTCGGGATCGCTGGTGAACTTGAATTTTTTGGAACTGCTTGGCGTCATGTACACATATCCTTCATAGATACCATTATCTGCTTTGGAAGATAATTTAGGTGCCGTAGCAGGATCCCATCCCTGGTAATCACCGGGAACCCATAAAGATGGATAGTTGATCACTACGAGATAAGGTGTTACGTTTACAGTCACCACATTCGAATAGATCGCTTTGATCGAATCGGTAAGGGATGCTTTCACCCTTACTTCAAGTTGCGATGCAGCGCCGGGAGCCAGTCCCAATAAAATGGCCATCTGGTTAAAATCGCCCCCTGAATATTTCTGCACGGAACTGCTTCCCATACTCACTTCTTTGGGTGCAGCGAAACTCGTACCGGCTTTAGCCACCTGGAGGCTGTAACGCACTGCCGCGTTAAAACCATATTGTGCAGGTGTCCATGTAAATGCCTCAACAGTATCAGAAGCAGTGGCCGCTGTTAACACCAGTGTTGCCTGGGAAGCGGTTAACGTGGAAGGAACGCCATCCTGCAGTACAACTTGTGTCTCCACTTTTTTACAGCCATACAAAGCGCCTGCAAGCAGTACGGCGAGTAAGGAACTTTTAATAATATTTTTCATACAATTTATTTTATGTTTTGATCAGTGTGACCGTATTAATAGCCGGTGTTTTGTACCAGTTTAGGATTGGAAGAAAGATCTGTTGACGGTATAGGAAAAACATTATACCGCGCATCAACAGAGCGTCCTGCTTTTACACCACCTTTCCATGCCCAGAGATAAGTACCGGTTACAAATTTATCGTACCGGATCAGGTCTGTGCGTCTTTGCGCTTCGAAATGAAGTTCCCTCGCTCTTTCATCCAGGATAAAATCAGTGGTGAGTTGCCCGGACGTGATATTGCCGGTTGTAGCGCCAGCATAGGCTCTTGTACGCAACTGGTTTATAAGCGTGAGTGCAGTTGCTGCATCACCACCAGCGCCACCGCGTAAAACAGCTTCCGCATAGATCAGGTATGTTTCAGCCACGCGAAACAAAGGAAAATCGATGTCCACAAAATTTCCCGCAGGATCAGCATGTGGCGCTGCCGCACCGGATCTTGTTTTGTTGCGGAACTTGGTGATCGAATATCCGTCAGTACCCACATACAATTCCGACATGGCAAGATTCTGTCCCGTTGTATAGAACTGTGCACGCTTGTCTGTATTGCCACTTGGATCACTGAACTTACCTACCAGATCCTGTGTTACACGTAAGCCACCCCAGTTACCATTGGTTCCTGATATAGAACCCGGAACCGCCGCCGGACCGTGTGTGAGGTAAGTAGTACCGCCATAGTTCTGCGTATAGGTTGCATCGTACGCGATAGAGAAAATAAATTCACTTGTGATCAGGTGATTATCTGCCAGCATCAGTTCCTGGTAATTATTATGGAGTGAATACAAAGGACGGATCTTGTTACAGTACGTGATTGCTTCTGTATACTTTGGCGTACCTGTATAAACCCCTGCGTTCAGGTAGATCCTCGACAGCAATGCCCATGCAGCTGCGCGGTCGGCGCGGCCGTATTCATTTGTCTTAGGTTCTTTCAGTATGGTTTCTATGGCTTTCAATTCAGATTCCACGTACGTGAAAATTTCCGCACGCGTTGCCTGTTTGGGAAGTCCTGCACCGATACCATCTGCTTCTGTTACAAACGGAGGTCTTGCAAAAAGATCCATCAGCACACTGTACTGGTAAGCACGAAGGAAACGCGCTTCTGCACGCTGAACACGGATCTCATCCGCGTCTGCCCCGCTGATGCCGCGCTCTGATAAAGCCGCATCGGAAGCCTGCCTGATAAAATCATTGCAGACAGTGATCTGGAAAAACGCCCTGTAGTAAACGCCGGCAACAATCGGATTGGTTGATGACCAGCTCATTTCATGCAGACCGCGTACACCTGCATCATTCTGCCAGGTCCATGCAGCTTCATCTGTGGTCAGTTCCTGCAGGTTCCAATACAGGCGCAGGAAATCGGAATTACCTTCATCAGAGATGATCTGTGAAGGAATATCAGGACTTCCTGTTGCGCCCTGGTTTCCGGTTAAGGCGAAAGCTCCGTATAATTTGGCCAGCGCCTGTTTATAACCCGCAGCGTTCTTATAAACGTTTTGCGGCGTGATATCATTCGTTGGCAGGAGTTCCAGTTTCTTTGTGCAACCTGCTGTGAACAGGACCGCTGCCAGGATAAGACTATAATAATTCTTTTTCATAATTCTTTATTTTAGAAATCAAGATTTAAACCGAGTGCAAAAATGCGTGGCCTTGGATAGATGTTATTATCAATACCACCGCTCAATTCAGGATCAAGTCCTTTGTACTTTGTGAGTACAAAAACGTTCTGAACATTTGCACTGATGCGAAGGTTTGCCTTGTTGTTGAACACTTTTCCCGCATTGAATCCGACAGTAAGGTTATCCATACGCAGGAACGACGCGTTCTGAATATAGTAATCACTCAGCAGTTCCAGGCTGTTTCCGATAAAACCGGTTTCCAGGTAATTTACCGATGCGTTGTAAAGCACCGATGCATTTCCAAGGATCTGGTTCCTTGTTCCTGTCTGGCTGTAGTTATTATTATAAACGTAGTTATCAAATGCCGCCCTCATGACAAATCCCGCGCTCCATTTTTTGTAAGTAAAGTTTGAGCTGAAACCCAGGAACACCTGCGGATCCGCACGTTTGCTCCTGTACAGATCGTTCTGGTTAATGATACCGTCTTTGTTCAGGTCCTCAAACACACCTTCAACAGGTTTGCCTGCTTTGTCATATACCTGTTTGTAGAGATAGAAAGTATTTTTACTGTTATCAACAGAATTGATAAACACGAACTGTCCACCGATACCGCCCGCAATACCCCCGGTAGGGAAACCTACATAGTTGGCATCTTTGGGTAACACGGTAAGATTGGTGATCGTGTTCTTATTATATGTGATGTTGAACGAAGGATCCCAGGTAAAATCTTTTTTCCTGATAGCCTGTACATTCACGTTAAACTCAACACCTTTGTTTTCCATATCGCCCACATTGGCAATAATGAAAGCTGAGAAGTTTGTTCCCGCCGGTTGCGGAATACTGTTCAGCAGGTTGGTTGTTTTCTTGTAATAAACATCGATGCTACCATTGATCCTGTTTTCAAGAAACCCGAAATCCAGGGCGATATTCGATGTAGCTGTCTGTTCCCATTTGATATTCGGGTTATAACCACTCGGCCTGTACATCTGGTAATAGACGTTACCGAACTGGTAGGTTGCATTGGTTGCACTTAATGCATAGCTTGAAAGGTAATCGTAGTTACCGATACCATCCTGCTGTCCTGTGATACCCCAGCCTAAACGCAGTTTGAAATCAGAAACCGCATTGGTTTTAGGGAAGAGATCATCTTTCATGTTCCATGCCAGTGCAACGGATGGGAACAATGCCCAACGGTTAACTTCTGCAAAACGGGACGATCCGTCGCGGCGAACCGTTGCGGTTAAGAGGTATTTATCGTTGTAAGAGTAATTCAATCTACCCAGATACGAGACCAGGGTGTTCTCCGGTTTGTTGAAAGGGAAATTAGGATCTGTATTTGGATACTTCACCCCTTTCGCGTTGTAACTCGCGAAGTTGTAATTGGTGGTCTGGTAATTATTGAATGCATAACCAGCCATGATATCGAAGCGGCTCTTGATAGAAGGAAGGTTCTTAGCGTAAGCCAGGTAGAACTCTAGTAAAGTATTTTGTTTGGTTTGTTTATACTGGTTGTTCTGTCCGCCGGTTCCACCTGCGAGATAATCGGATGCAGCGCTGTCTGAAACAAAGATGGTTCCGGTTCCTTTAGAGATATCATACCCAAGGTTTAAGTTGGCGCGTAACTCAGGAAGAAAATGAAACTTATAATCCAGCTGCAGGTTACCGATACTGCGGACAGGTGTTCCTTTGTCAACACGCTGGTTTAACATACCAACAGGGTTTCTTCCGGCAAGATTGGTCAATCCTGTAGTGGTTGCCGGATCGAGGTATTCAAAATAACCACCGAAACGGCTGCTGTTTGAAAACACAGGTTGTGTAGGATTGAAACTGATCGCACCGCCAATTGCGCCCTGTGTAGCGAACCTTGATTGTTGCGTGGTGGCCTTGATGTTCAGGTCAATCTTTAAATGGTTGTCGAATAAAACAGGGTTTACTGCCAGGCTCACAGAACCTCTCTGCATATACCCTGTTTTCAATATCCCATCCTGGTTGAGGAAACCTATGGAAACACGGTAAGGAAGTTTATTGATACCGCCGCTGAAACTGATATTATTATCCGTTGCAAAAGCATTGCGATAGATCTGGTCCTGCCAATCGGTATTGGCTGTTCCAAGCATTGCTTTTTGTGCAGTGGTACCATTCGCGTTTACTACCGCGCTGAATTGCGCAGCGTTCAACACCTCCACTTTTTTGATCAGTGTTGAAAGGGAATTCACACTGCTGAAATTTACTTTCAGTTTACCGCCACTTCCTTTTTTGGTGGTGATGAGTATTACGCCATTAGACGCCCTGGTACCATAGATGGCCGCTGCAGACGCGTCTTTTAAGATAGTGAATGATTCGATATCGTTTGAATTGATCATGCTGAGTGAATTCGGCGAACCGGAAACACCACTGCTTTCCAGCGGTACACCATCCACCACGATCAGCGGGTCATTGCTTGCGCGAAGTGAAGATCCACCGCGGATGCGGATCGTACTTCCGGCACCCGGTGCACCACTGTTTGAAATGATCGATACGCCGGGAACTTTTCCTGCGATCAATTGTTCAGGCGTAGTGATCACACCCTTCTGAAAATCTTTCGAGCTAACTGTGGCAACAGAACCCGTAAGATCTTTTTTACGCTGGGTACCATAACCGATCACCACTACTTCACCAAGACCTACGGTTGTTGGTGTAAGTGTAATGCTCAGGTTATTCTGGGTGCCCGCTTTTATCTCGTAATCGAGAAAGCCTACATAACTGACAACAATTGTGGCGCCATTCGCAGCACTAATGCTGAAACGTCCGCTGTTATCTGTCTGTGTACCTCTCGGTGTACCCTTTACAGTAACGGAAGCGCCGGCAACCGGCTGCTTTGTTTCCTGGTTTACTACGGTACCTGTAACTGTTCTTTGCTGGGCAAAGCCAACAGCATTAAACAGCAGGCACGATAACATAAAAAACAGCAATGATAGTTTGGGGATCTTCCAAGTCCCCGGCAAGCAATGTTTCATAATCGAAGTTTTAGTTGTTCTGTGCGCAATCGTTTACGCAGTTTTTTTGTTTGTCCATGAACCCTGGGCTATGGACTGAATATTTTTAACCCGGTGTTTTTGTTTCAATATATTTTTTACTGAACCCGTCATACATCTTTAAAAGATCGTTTGACTTACCATCCCTGCTAAAAACAGACTCCCATGTATTGAGTGGTTCCCAGATACAGGTGCCTTTGCCTTTTCCATTGGGTAATTCAAATGCGATCTTATTCACTTCTTCTTTTTTGGCAGAATACTCCACCACGATAATGTCTTTGTTATACCTTTTTACAAGATCATGCATGTTCGCTTCCAGGTCGTTTAGTGTGCCGTGCCATTTGGGGTAGTAAGAAACACCGATCACATCAAAAGGAACTTTGCGTGCGATCAACTGGTCGAAGAAAAATACCGATTCACTGTTCTGCCCGCCCAGCGCGATGTGCATCATAATTATGATAGACTGGTCTACTGACTTTACCGCTGCAACGCCCGCCGATAATAATTGTGACATACTATCAACATTACTCACATTCCCTTCGGGCCATACGATACCATGGTTGATTTCGTTGCCTACCTGCACCATATCCGGCGTAGTTCCCTGTGCTTTTAATTCCTGTATCACCTGTTTGGTGTAGTTATACAGTTCTTTTTTTAAACCTGCGAAAGACTTTCCCTTCCAGGCCAATGGCTCATGTTGTTTACCGGGATCGGCCCATGTGTCGCTGTAATGAAAATCGAGCAGGAATTTCATACCGGCGGCTTTTACCCTTTTGGCCATTTGCTTGGTATGTTCAAGATCACAGAAACCTTTTCCTTTTGAATAACCGCCGTCGCGCGCGGGATCATTAAATATGCGGAGCCTTACATAATTGAATCCATGCTCTTTCATGATCTGGATGGCGTCTTTCTCAACGCCATTATCAGAAAACTTAATCCCTCTTTCTTCGAGTTGCGGAAGAAAAGAAATATCCGCTCCCAACATTTTTGTGGCCTCACGTGGTTTGAGCGCCTCTCCTTTTAATTCATATTCCTTATCGATCGTTACCGAAGCGACACTGCCTGTTGGAACAGTGGTGATATCGGTAGAACCTGCAAACAACCCTGTTGCTTTTGCTTCAAATTTGATAGAACCCGTTTCGCCTGTGGACTGAACGATCACCTGGCATTTACCATTGAACAAACTTCTTTGCCAGGTTTCACCATTAAGGTATTTATCCGGCTCATGACTGCTCGGATCTCCGTTACCCACACCGATGATCTTTCCGGGGCCTGAGATCGTAAAGGTTACCAGGTTGTTTGCATCGGGCACTTCACGTCCTTCTTTATCAAACGCAGTGATATTGATCACGCTGATATCTTTTTTATCGGCGAGTATGGTTGTTTTATAAGGTGTGAGTACCACTTCGGAAGCGGCGTTTGTTGTTTCTACTTTGCTGTATAATCTTTTTCCTTTTTTATATGCAACCGCTTCCAGTTTTCCGGGTTCATAATTTACCGACCATTGCAGGTGGCTGTTGCGCGGCATATCTTTTTTGCCGAGACTTTTTCCGTTTAGGAACAATTCAACATTATCGGCATTGGTGTTTACCCAAACATCGATAGGTTGTCCTTTTTTATCGGCCCAGTTCCAATGTGGTGAGATATGCAGCACATCTTTGTCTGTCCACCATGACTGATAATAGTAATAAATATTTTTCGGGAACCCGCACATATCCACGATCCCAAAATGCGAATTGATATTGGGCCATTTGTAAGGAGTTGGTTCACCACGGTAATCAAAACCGGTCCACACAAAACCTCCGAGCCAATATGGATTCTCTGCAGCGGGTACCCACCAGTCTTCAGCTTTACTTGCCCATGGCGGCGCAACAATATCCTGGTCGGGCACATATGCTTTTACAGTATCTCTGGTATAAATACCGCGCGTGGTTACGGTGCTTCCCATTTCTGTTCCAAGCACGGGTTGATTGGGATGATCCCTGTGATAATCGGGTACGCCTTTGTGACGATAGTTGAACCCACGGATAGGTATTATTTCATTGATACCACGAAATACATTTGCGACATCTGCGGCATATGTGCTGGTACGGCTTGGATCGAGTTCTTTTTGTTTGGCGAGCATGGTTTGTGCAATGCGCCTGCCGATATCCTGCGTTTGCACCCAGCCTTCTTCATTGCCGATGGACCAGAGGAAGATGGATGGATGATTCCTGTCGCGCAGGATCATGCGCTCGAATTGGCTCATGTATTCAGGACTGCTGTTCAGCAAACGTGTTTCATCAAGTACCAGCATTCCCAAGCTGTCACACGCATCGAGTAAAGCGGGTGTTGGTGGATTATGACTTGTGCGCCATGCATTCACACCCATATTTTTCATCAGCCATACACGGTAATACTGGAGTTCGTCGGGCATGGCGCTGCCAACACCGGCATGATCCTGGTGATTGTTCACACCCTGGATCTTCATGTGTTTTCCATTGAGGAAAAAGCCTTGCGTGGCATCGAACCGGATGGTGCGTAAACCAAATCTTTGTTTGAGGGTATCGATCACTTTACCAGCTGATTTAACAACAGATACTACCCTATATAAATAAGGATCTTCGAGCGACCAGCGTCTAGGATCGTTGAGTGTTATTTTTTGTTTAAGCGTTGCGTTACCATTTACTGCTACGGTTAATGGCTGTTCTTTGGTTTGCGCGATGATCCTTCCTTCGCGTGTGGTGATGTAAGAATATACCGTACAATTTTTTTGAGAAAAATATTGGTTCTGTACGGTGGTCTCAATATTTACGTCGGCCGATCTGTCTTTTACATCAGCATATACAAATAAACCGCCATCGGCGATATGCAGGTTATCGTAACGGTTCAACCAAACATCGCGGTAGATGCCTGCACCTTCATAGAACCATCCTTCGTATTGCGTTGCATCCACACGAACGGCGATCACGTTATCATTGCCGAATTTTATATAATCTGAAATATCATTTGCTGTGCCGATGTAACCACTGAGGTTTGTACCGAGGTAAAATCCATTGAGCCATATTCCTGCATTCCGGAAGATCCCATCAAACTGCAATTGAAAACGCGAACCGGAATCTGCTTTCGCGATGGTAAAATGTTTCCTGTACCAACCGATACTTGTTTCGGGAAAGAGTCCTCCTACCGGTTTGTATCCATGCGATTCCACCTCAAAACTGGGTGAGTTCACAAATGGTAATTCAACGGCCCAATCGTGTGGAAGATCGAGCGCGCGCCACTTGCTGTCATCAAACCTTGCATCGATCGCTGTTCTTGTTGCGCCGCCTGTTTTGGAATAGATCGTGGCAATGCTGTAGTTGAAATCCTTTGCAGGATCCGCTGCATTTCCAAAATGAAATTTCCAGCCCTCGTTCATGTTTATTTTATTACGCGGTATGGCCTGGCCGATAGCAGACACACAGCACGACAACAGGAACATTGCCATAAATATTTTAGCAGTTGTACGCATAAGCAGCAATTGTTTTACCATACTTTTTATTTCCTGTGTTTTTGAAGCCATATAGATCCCATCTCGATATCGTACTGTTTTTTGAATTCAGATGCCGGGAGCTCACTGCCTGCCGTTACCTCGATCTTTTCAACATCGTTCCATTTAAACGAAGACATACCCGATGCTTTGAAACGCAATGCCATAAAACCCGGGTAAGGTCTTGGCAGTAACAAAGCAGAATCTGTTCTGAAGTTTTTTAAGGGCAATACGATCTCCTGGAAATTATTGGTGAGCGTGGTCTCCGAAGAAATGGACACTGCATCCTTATCAGTTAAAATGATCTTTACTTTTAAAGGAGTGGTGCCTGCGGTTCTTGCCCTAATAACCAGGTCATCATCCGCACTAAGCCCGCTAAAATTTTTATTGCCGATAAATTGCTGGAACCCGATCGTGTGGTCACCGGACAATTCGGTTGCGTTTAATTTTAATATGGTTTGCCCCGCTGTTTCTCCCGCAGGATAGGTTACGCGGAAATTGCGGTTGAATTGAGGATAGGTACGCGCGGTTTTATCAACAGTTGGATTATAGAGTTCGAGTTTGCCATCCGTGACAGATGCAGGTGTTACTGTTTTCTCATTCGTTACAAATAATTTTTCAGGTGATGCCGCCGGCGCCGCAAATTCATTCATCGCGATCACGCCGATATTTTTTATGGCGGTATTCGTTTTGCCCGAACGCGTTAATAAATAGGTACCCGGCGTTATTTGAAAATTATTTCCTGAAACCTTCGCAGAAAAACTGTTGCCTTCATTCAATGCTTTTACAGAAAACCCATTGCCCAAACCGGGAAGTATGACCTGCATGGCATTCGATCTCCATTGAATACCTGTTACCGTTTTATCCATCGAAGCACGTTCAAACGGATCGCTGATGCGGATGGCGTCCGGCATTACTTCCAGTCTCCATACACCGTCTTCCACTTTATCTAAAAAATAGGCGCCGGTTCCTTCATAACGAACAACAGATGAGTTCCCCACTCCTGCAATGGCCGACAACTTCGTTGCATTCAAAGGTTTTGTTGCAGTCGAATTGGAATAGTAGAATTTCTGTTCCGTATTCATCTCGCTCAGGTTGTTCCGGTAACTCACCCTGAATACATCAAACAAACTATCCGCCGGGTAATTGCCATAATTTTTCAGTCGCGGTAAACGATGAAAAGCTTCACCTGCGATCATAAAACTGATGGCTTTTGAGGGAGTGTACGCGAGATTAAGATAATGTGTCTGGTATTCTGTATTTACATGCGCTATTGGCATCGGGTCATACGCAAACTGTGTGGCCCATTGAAAACCCGCTTCCCTGAAACTTCTCGCGATGGCGGGATACATATACGACTTCAACACATCAGCCGCATCAAACTCATACACCATTCTTGATTTGTTGCGGTACTCGGGTATCGTATCGAAAGGGATCGTATAATGATCAACATGCGGTAAATAGTTGCCCGTCACTTCCCTGTTTGCAACAAGCCCGGTTGGGTACCATTGAAAACTTACTCCATCGATATCGGCTTTGGCCACCGCATCTCCATAATAAGGCGATTGGGCTATATTATAATAGACAGGTTTTGTCCAGCCCGTACTCCTTACAGCTACTGCAAGGCGATTGATATAGTCGGTCACGCCTTTTTTCGGCCCGCTATGGCTCGGTTCATTATTCAATTCCGTAGCGATCACATTCGGATCATCACGGTAACTGAGTTTTGTATAGGGATTCACATGTTTGAAGAACTGTTTCAGGTAATTTTCCGAGGCCCTGATGGCTGTATCGTTTGCGGTTGATCCGCCCTTGCCATACTTTCTTGCGAAACCCGGGGTGGCTTCATCCCTGTCAGGATACCCGTTCCCCCAAAAAGCAATCGGCGTTATGATCGTTTTGATATTCCGTTTGTTCAGTTCCGCAATCAGGTAATCAAATAACCGCAAATGGTCATTTTCAAGCAGGTTACCCAGGGTATCGGTGATTTCCGTATCCCAAACATGCACGCGGAAAGCGTCCAGTCCTAAACGGGCAAAATGGTAAACATCTTCCCGGATGGTCTTTTCAAGGTCAATATTCAGTTTTTTCTGTGCGCGGTACGCGTAGGCGAAAGGAGTTGTATAGTTAACGCCGAAAAAAGAAGCTTCCTGGTTGTTTTTGGTCCACCGGAGCACACCCTGTTTGTCTACATACACAGGATTGCTGCTTACAGGCGATTGAGCAAACAGCCCATTACCTATACATATGACAAATATCAATGCAACCTTTATTCTCATGGCAAGCTTTAGGTTAACCGAAAGACCCGTTAATGTGTCAAACTTACACAATTTAACCATTTTTCCAAACTAACGCTTATCTGTACGTGCTTAATTTTGGTTCAATCCATCTATTTTCCTGTTTTGATGAGGCAAAACAGGTGGTTCTGCTATCTTTATTAAGACAGCCCGGGGCCTTGGGCCGACAAACAGCTTCCCGATTATGCGTTCGATAGATAGATTTTTTCTGATCTCCTGCTTTTGCCTTGCCTGCGGGCACCTGTTTGCACAGCCGCCAAAGCTGGCTTTTAAACGGATCAGTATAGAACAGGGACTTTCGAACAGTACGGTTGAGGCCATTTACCAGGATCAGAAAGGATTTATCTGGATCGGAACACGTGACGGGTTGAACCGTTTCGACGGGTACCAGATGGTGGTATACCGCTACGATGCCGGCAACCCAGCCAGCCTGAGTGATAATTATATCAGGTATATATATGAGGATAAATCGCATAACCTCTGGATCGGAACCATTAACGGGTTAAACCGTTTCGACCGTGCAAAGAACAGCTTCACCCGGTTCAAGCATGTTCCCGGCAACCCGCAAAGTCTCAGTAATAACCTGGTTACCTGTATCTACGAAGACCGGAAGGGTAATCTTTGGGTGAGCAGTTATGGAGGCGGCATCAACCTGTTCCTGCCGGAAAAGAATGGCTTTCTTCATTTCCAGCATGACTCCACAAAACTCAAGAGCCTGAGCGACGACAGGGTTAATGATATGTTCGAGGATAGCCAGTCAAATTTCTGGATCGCTACCGAAGACGGCCTTAATCTCTTTAACCGCGAGGGAAAAACGTTTAAAAGCTACCAGCACCTCCCCGGTTTTTCGGGTAACAAAGGCAATAACGCCATCAGGCTGGTGAAAGAAGACAGGCAGGGAAATCTCTTACTCGGCACCGTGGGTGATGGATTGATCGTTTTTAATGAAAAGGAAAAGATCTTTTCACAATACCGCCACCAGGAAAAGGATGCCTCCTCACTGGGTAATAACCTGGTGAGAAGTATATTGGTTGATAAAAAAGGCGATACCTGGGTGGGTGGCATCAACGGGGGGCTTGATCTTTTTCACGCTGCTTCCGGTACTTTTCATCATTACCAGAATGAACCCGATAATATTTTCAGCCTTTCGCAAAGAACCGTTTCTGCGCTTTTTGAAGATAACCAGGGAAATCTCTGGGTAGGTACGCATCGTGGCGGATTAAACCTGTACACGCCCAATACAGAAAAATTTAAATTATACCGGCAGGAGCCGGATATCAAAAGTCTTAGTTATAATGATGTAAAAGCATTTTGCGAGGATAGCCATGGAAATATCTGGATCGGTACGGATGGCGGAGGATTGAATTTATTTGACAGGAACAGGAACCTCTTTAAACACTTTAAATATGATCCTTACAACCCTGCATCACTCGGTTCAAATGAAGTGCTGAATATTATGGAGGATAGCGAGGGAAATATCTGGATCGGTACCTGGGGTGGCGGTCTTAGTTTACTGAATAAGAACCGGCAAAGCTTTACGCGGTTCGTGAATAATCCATCGGATAAAAGTTCGATCAGTTCGAATTTTATTCAAAAAATATTCGAGGATCATAACCATAACCTTTGGATCGCGACGTATTATGGTGGATTGAACCTCTTCAACCGCAAGACAAAAAAGTTCACGCGTATCATTGACGATGCACAGCATACAACGCGGCTGATGGGTAATAATATCGTATCCATCAACGAGGATAAAAAAGGAAATATCTGGATCGGCACGGATGATAAAGGGCTTAATTGTTTGCGTGCAGACACAAAACAATTCTCCTACTATTTCAACAAAGAAGAAAAAGCGCCCGACCTGCGTGTGCTATTTATCGATAGCAAAAACAGGTTATGGGTCGGGCAAACAGGACTGTATCTCTACAACGCAGCAAAAGACTCATTTGCTCTATACACCAATAAAGGCGGCCTCCACAAAGAATTCATCAAAGGAATAACGGAAGATGAACAGGGGAATTTCTGGGTTGCTACTTCAAACGGCATCACACAATTCAACCCGGATAATCTTTCCGTGAAAAAATACAATACCGCTGATGGGCTGCAGGGGCTTGAGTTTGAAGCCAACGCCTACCTCAAAACAAAAGATGGAGAAATGTTCTTTGGCGGCGTAAATGGCTTTAATTCTTTTTACCCGGAGAACATCCGCACAAATGCATTTGTACCGCCGGTATACATAACCGATTTCCAGATCTTTAATAAAAAGATCTTACCGGGCGAACCCGATTCTCCGCTGGAAGATGATATCAGTCTTACCAAAAAGATCAAACTGTCTTATAAGCAATCCACTTTTTCTTTAGGGTTTGCCGCATTGAATTACACAGCGCTTGAGAACAATCAATATGCGTATAAACTCGAGGGTTGGGACAAAGACTGGAACTATGCAGGCAATGAACGCAAGGCATCTTATACCAATGTAAGTCCCGCTACTTACACTTTCCGTGTAAAAGCATCCAACAACGATGGTGTATGGAACGAAGAAGGGCCAGCCATCATCATTACTATTACACCGCCATTCTGGATCACCTGGTGGTTCCGTTTATTGGTGTTCCTGTTGATCGCTTCGGGTATCGTTGCATTCTACCGGTTCAGGCGCAGACTCGAATTCAGTAAGCTGGAAGAAAGAAAAAAAGAAGAGATGCACCAGGTACAGTTGCAGTTCTTCACCAATATATCGCATGAGTTCCGCACACCGCTTTCGTTGATATTGGGGCCGATAGAAAAATTACAGAAAGAAGATCCGCTTCCCGCGAACAACCATTATTACAAGGTGATCTACCGAAATGCATACCGGTTGATGAACCTGATCAATGAACTGATGGATTTCCGCAAGTCGGAAGCCGGTGTGTTAAAACTGCATGTGATGCCCGGCAGCATCCACACTTTCCTGCATGAAATGAAGGAAGAGTTTACCGAACTCGCCACGCAGAAGAATATGCAGTTTGAAGTGATCGCGCCGAAAAACAATACAGAGATCTGGTTCGACAGGCAGTTGCTGGAAAAGATCGCCATCAACCTGATCAGCAATTCATTTAAATATACTGCCAATGGAGGATCGATCACTGTTGAGATCCTCGATTCGCTTGATCATTTCAAACCTTCATTCGAAAACGAACTGGTATTGAAGAATGATTATCATGGTAAAAAATATATGTACCTGCGCGTTGCCGATAGTGGCATTGGCATTTCAAAAGATTCAATTGTTCATTTGTTTGAACGGTATTACAAGATCACTGAAACACACCTGGGTTCGGGTATCGGCCTCGCTTTTGTAAAAAGCCTGACGCAATTACACAAGGGTCATATACATGTATACAGCGAGAGAAATAAAGGAACCGAGATCATTGTGGGCATACCGGTTTCAAGGGAAGATTACGAGAACAGCGAGTTATGGATGAACAACAAGAAAGACCCGGGCGCAAGACTCGAAAGCATTCACGCAAAAAATGAACACGATTTTTCAGTGTTGGATGAAACAGCTGTTGAAGAGGAATCACGAACCATTCCTTATATACTGATCGTTGATGACAATGAAGAACTGAGAAATTTTTTGAAGGACAGTCTCGGATCTAAATACCATATCATTGAAGCAACTGATGGGAACACCGGTCTCGCAACGGCCCATGAAGAATTTCCGGACCTGATCATCAGCGATGTGATGATGCCGGGAATGGATGGCATTGAATTCTGCAAACTGATCAAAGAAGATATCGAGACCAGCCATATCCCTTTCCTGATGCTCACAGCGAAAGATTCAATAGAATCAAAACTGGAAGGTGTTGAATCCGGCGCCGATTTTTATTTTGCCAAGCCCTTAAGCATACAATTGCTCACGCTAACGATCAGGAATATCCTTAACCAGAAACAGAAACTCAAAACAAAATATTTCAAGGATCATTATTCAGAAGCCAAAGAACTCGTGCATTCCCGCAGGGACAAAGAATTTATGGACCAGCTCATTACCATCATAGAATCAAACTTAACAGATCCCGATATGGATGTGGATTATATCTGCACACAGATCGGCATGAGCCGAACCAAACTCTACCAGAAGATCAAGAACGTAACAGGACAATCCATTGGAGAATTTGTACGCACCATCCGTCTCAAAAAAGCCGCACAGCTGATGACGCAACAGGATGTATCACTGTCGGATGTGATGTACAGCGTTGGCATACAAACACAATCTTATTTTACCAAAGCATTTAAAAAAGAATTTGGCAAAACGCCTTCGCAGTTTCTAAAAGAGTTGGATAAATAACAATAAGCGTCAGCGCTATTAGGATACCTCTGTGTAACTCAGTGTACGCTGCGCCTCTGTGTTGAAAAAAATATTCTTACATACGGACCATGCTTTTTTCAACACAGAGCTACAGAGATTGGGAGTACCACAGAGAAGTTCCCACGAATTACTTATTTTTACTGCAATGGATCAGCAGGTAAAAGAATATCAATCCACCCACTCGCAAAAATTGATGCAGGAAGAAAAACTGCGCGAACTGCTGGTATACCTCAATACCTACTCTCCTTTCTACAAAAAGCTATTTAAAGAGCACGGTATTGACATCAGTAAGATCAAAACGATCGAAGATCTCATATCTCTTCCTACTACCAGTAAAGAAGATATCCAGCAACATAACCTCGATTTTTTATGCGTTCCCAAAAGTAAGATCGTGGAATATGCTTCTACGTCAGGAACATTGGGTAGCCCGGTTACCATTGCGCTCACTAAGAACGACCTTGACAGGCTCGCCTGTAATGAATATGGCTCATTTGTATGTGCCGATGGAACACCGGGTGACATTTACCAGTTAATGCTAACGCTCGACAGGCAATTTATGGCGGGTATCGCTTATTATTCCGGGCTCACCAAACTGGGCGCCGGTATCATACGGCTCGGCCCGGGTGTCCCCTCCCTCCAATGGGAAACCATACAAAGATTGCGGCCCACGGCCATCGTAGCCGTTCCATCCTTTATCATCAAACTCATCCAGTTTGCCAGGGAAAACGGGATCGATGTGAATGCCACTTCAGTAAAGAAGGCGATCTGTATCGGCGAGAATATCCGTAATACCGATCTTTCATTGAATATCCTGGGGAGAAAAATACTCGATTCATGGAATATCCAGTTGTATTCAACCTATGCTTCCACTGAAATGCAGACCGCATTTACAGAATGTGGCCAGGGCTGCGGCGGTCATCTTCAACCCGAATTATTGGTTGCCGAGATCCTCGATGAGAACAACCAGGCAGTTGGCCCGGGAATACCCGGCGAAGTCGTTATCACCACCCTTGGTATAGAAGGAATGCCACTCCTGCGCTACAAAACCGGGGATGTGTGCATGTATATGAATGAGCCCTGCGACTGCGGCCGTACAAGCCTGCGTTTATCGCCGGTGATCGGGCGCAAAAAGCAAATGATCAAGTTCAAAGGAACCACTTTATACCCTCCTGCCCTGTTCGATATGCTGAATGAAATGGATGAGATCATTGATTTTGCCGTGGAAGTGTATTCCAATGAAATAGGGCTCGATGAAGTATTACTGCACCTGGTACCTGCCGATGATACCGACGCGTGCGACCACAGGATCAGGGCCAATTTACAGGCCCGTTTAAGGGTTAGCCCCGCCATCAGGTACATCGATACCCCTTCTTTGCAAAAGATCCACTTTAAGGAAACGGACCGCAAAATCACCCGCTTCATCGACCGGAGAAAATAACAAGAATCAGCTCCTTAATTTTCAATACATTTATGGTCTGCTTTTTTATAGAAAAGCTGGTAATAAAAAACAGTTTCGCCTATGATATCTTTGGGACCAAGTTCGCTTTCTCTGGATGATTTTTCCGACATCGTGTTCAAGCAAAAAAAAGTTTCCCTTTCTGCATCTGCTTTACAGGAGATCGATACCAATTTTCAGTTCCTCAAAGAATTTTCTGCTGATAAGCTGATCTACGGTATCAATACCGGTTTCGGCCCGATGGCGCAGTATAAAGTAAAAGAAGAGGACCTGTTAAGCCTTCAATATAACCTCATCAGGAGCCATAGTTCGGGTTGCGGCAACCTCTTATCACCTTTGCTGGTAAAAGCGCTGATGATCGCCCGTTTGAACAGCCTGGTACAGGCTTATTCGGGTGTTCACAGGGATGTTGTTGAACTGCTTGTGATCCTGATCAACCAGGATATCACACCCTGTATTTTCGAACATGGTGGCGTAGGCGCCAGCGGAGACCTGGTACAACTCGCACATCTCGCGCTTGTACTCATAGGTGAAGGGGAAGTGATGTACGAAGGCTCCATACAAAACACCGCCGATGTATACGCACGCCTTGGCATCAAACCGCTTGCGGTACATGTGCGCGAAGGGCTTGCTATATTGAACGGCACTTCGGCCATGACAGGCATCGGGATGGTGAACCTGGTACAGGCAAGAAAATTATTGGAATGGTCGGCCATGCTTTCGGCCATGACCAATGAAGTGGTTGAAGCATTTGATGATCATTTTTCTTATGAACTGAATATTGTAAAACACCATACCGGCCAGAACAGGATCGCGGCTATGTTTCGCGACATACTGAAGAACAGTAAAATGATCCGCAAACGTTCCGATCATTTATACCATGCGGGTAAGATCGGCCATGATGTTTTTGAAGACAAGGTCCAGGAATATTATTCGCTCAGATGTGTTTCACAGGTATTGGGGCCGGTATATGATACGATCGCACAGGCTGAAAAGATATTAACGGATGAATTGAATTCGGTTAACGACAATCCCGTTATCGATCACAGGAATAAAAATGTTTTCCACGGCGGAAATTTTCATGGTGATTATGTATCGCTTGAGATGGATAAACTCAAGATCGCCATCACCAAATTATCCATGCTCTCTGAAAGACAACTGAATTACCTGATGAATGAAAAACTCAACCAGAAATTCCCTCCTTTTGTTAACCTGGGAGTATTGGGTTTGAATTTTGGCATGCAGGGAATGCAGTTCACAGCAACATCAACCGTAGCGGAGAACCAAACACTTTCCTTCCCGATGTATGTGCACAGTATCCCTAACAATAACGATAACCAGGATATTGTAAGCATGGGTTGCAATGCGGCAATCATGACGAGGAAAGTGATCGCCAATTCATTTGAAGTGCTTTCGATACAATTGATGTCGGTATTGCAGGCGATCGATCATCTCGGTTGCCAGGACAAACTGGCGCCGCATACACTCGCGTTGTATACGGCTGCAAGGAATATTTTTCCGAAATTCATAGAAGACGCACCTAAATACAAGGATCTTGAAAAAATAAGTTTGTTTCTGCAAAACACAGATCCGGGAGTTTCATCCAAAACAGCAGCATCATGAAATGCGCATTGGTAACCGGCGGTTCAAGAGGTATTGGCAAAGCCATCTGCACCAGGTTGGCGGCAATGGATTATTATATACTGATCAATTACCGATCCAATACGGCAGAAGCCAATCATACACTCGCACAGGTAAAAGAAGCCGGCGGGACTGGAGAATTGTTACCATTTGATGTATCCGATAAACAAAAGATACAGGAGATCCTGGGTGGATGGATAGACAATAATACAGATAAGCACATTGAAGTGTTGGTGAACAATGCAGGCATCAAAGAAGATAACCTGATGTTGTACATGGAAGATGCACAATGGGAGAATGTGATGAGAAATAACCTCGACAGTTTTTTTTACATCACGCGCCTGGTGTTAAATGGAATGGTGTTAAAGAAATATGGAAGGATCATTAATATCGTTTCCTTATCAGGATTAAAAGGATTACCCGGCCAAACCAATTACTCTGCAGCCAAGGCAGGCGTGATCGGTGCAACCAAAGCGCTGGCGCAGGAGGTGGGACGAAACGGCATTACAGTAAATGCAGTGGCGCCGGGGTTGATCAAAACAGATATGACAGAAGGAATGGATGAGAACGAATTGAAAAAACATATTCCCGTAAAGCGTTTTGGTACACCGGAAGAAGTTGCGCATGCGGTGGCATTCCTGGCATCAAAAGACTCGGGATATATTACTGCGGAAACCCTATCGATCAATGGCGGGTTGTACAGTTAACAAGCTCGGCTCTTGAAAATCTCCGTGAACCTCCGTGCTCTTTGTGTCTCTGTGGTGAAGCCTTCGCTTCGATTTTTTTCACCACAGAGACACAAAGAGCACGGAGGCTCACAGAGAAAGCTACCATTTCAAAAACACTTGATATTACAATCCGGTATTGTTAAACAATGGATATTCACACCAACATATTATCACTCATCCCGCAGCAACCGCCGTTTGTAATGATCGATCAGTTGGTATACTCTGATGAAACCGTTACGCGTTGCAGCTTTATTGTAAAAGAAGATAATGTTTTAACCATACAGGGAAAATTCACCGAAGCCGGCTTACTCGAGAACATTGCACAAACAGCCGCTGCACGCGCAGGCTATATGGCGCAAGCTGAGAACAAACCCGTTCAGGCTGGATATATTGGCGCTGTCAAGAACCTCGAGATCTTTTCCGTTCCGCTTGTGAACGACGAATTGCATACGGAAATAAAAATAGAGGACCAGGTATTTGATGTTACCATGATATCAGGAAAGGTCTGGTGCAATGACAAACTGCTGGCGCAATGTGAGATGAAAATATTTATGGCGTAATTTAATTTGAGTATATGTCAGAGATCTATATTGTTTCGGATAATATCCTCTCACCCATCGGTGCCACCACTGATGAGAATTTCTCACAACTGGTCAATAATTTTTCCGGCATACAATTACAAAGCAACACAGCTTTTTCAGCAGATCCATTTTATGCTTCTTTGTTTGAAAAGGACAGTCCGTTTAAAAAAGAAGATGCAACACACACAGCATTTGAACAGCTGCTGATCGCTTCTATTGGTGATGCATTGCAGAAAAGCGGGCTACATGCAGGTGATAAAAAAACAATACTCATCATTTCATCAACCAAAGGAAATATCAACCTGCTGGAAGGCGCTTCGCTGCATAATGCTTCTGCTGAAAGAATTGCATTATATACCTCGGCCAGGCTGATCAGGGAACATTTTGGTTTCTATCACCAGCCATTGGTCATTTCCAATGCCTGTATATCGGGACTACTCGGAATACTGATCGCAAAGAGGCTGATCGCATCAGGGCAATATGATCATGCAGTGGTTGCGGGGGCGGATATTATTTCAAAATTTGTTTTATCCGGATTCCAGTCGTTCCAGGCCATCAGCCCGGAACCATGCAAACCGTTTGACAAAGACCGCCAGGGCATCAGTCTTGGAGAAGCAGCGGCAACAGTTGTACTTTCCCGCGCTAGAAAAGATGGCGACAGCATCAAAGTAAGAAGTGGTGCCGTAAGCAATGATGCCAATCATATTTCAGCACCTTCAAGAACCGGTAATGAACTTGCGTACATTATTAAAAAAGCGATGAAGGATGCCCGTGTTACGGAAAATGATATCGACCTGGTGTCTGCACACGGAACCGCAACATTGTATAATGATGAGATGGAAGCAAAAGCGCTTAATGAAGCAGGTTTGGGAACCGTTCCCACCAATAGTTTAAAAGGATATTACGGGCATACGTTGGGGGCTGCAGGGCTGATCGAAACCATCATATCCATCCGCTCCTTACGGGAAGGGATTATTTTACCAACAAAAGGATTTGAGAACAGAGATCCATTGGCACAATTAAATATCACGAATAGTTTGATCCGGCAGCCATTGCAAAACTGTATCAAAACCGCATCCGGTTTTGGCGGATGCAATGCTGCGGTGCTTTTTAGTAAACAATAACAGGATAACCAGTTGACCGAAGAATTATATATCACAGCAAGTTGCAGCATCAGCGATCAGACCGTTCGTAAGAACGGACAGACAGTATATACAGGTGAAGCAACAGAGCCTATCGATTTTTTAGTCACCGTCTATCGCCATTTTGCCATCGATCATCCACGCTTTTATAAGATGGATAACCTTGCCAAATTAGGCTGGCTCGCTTCTGAAATATTATTGAAGGATAGTTTTGATGCAAACGAATATGCACCTGAGGAAACGGGATTGATCCTGTGCAATGCTAATGCAAGTCTTGATACCGATATTAAATACCTTGCCACGACGAAAGAGATTGCCAGTCCTTCCGTATTTGTATATACGCTGCCCAATATCATGACCGGGGAGATCTCTATCCGCAATCATTTTAAAGGTGAGAACGCTTTTTTCATTGCTGAGAAATTTGATGCAGAGTTTGTACAACAATATGTAAGCGGTTTATTGAAAGAAGGTATTTTACGGGCCTGTATCTGCGGATGGGTGGAATTGCTGGAGAAAGAATACAAGGCAGTGTTGTTTCTTGTTGAGCAAAAAGTGAGTGAACTTGTGTTCAATGCAGAAAATATGAACAAACTATTTCATACAAAAGAGCCAAACAATGGGTGAGCGTGTTTTCATTGCGGGCGTAGGTGCTATCACAGCGATCGGCCATAATATTGCCGGCTGTCTTTCTGCGATGGAAAATGAGCAGCCGGGTATGGGTTCTATCACATATCTCGAAACGGCTCACCGCAACCAGATCCCTGTTGCAGAAGTAAAACTGGACAATGCGGCGTTGGCTAAATTAGCAGGGATGCCTTCGCATATTTCCCGAACCGCATTGCTTAGCAGTATCGCGGCAAAAGAAGCTTTACTGGATGCCGGCATCGAAAATATAGCTTCACTGAGAACCGGTTTTATTTCCGCCAATACGGTTGGTGGCATGGATAAAACAGAACATTTCTTTGCAGATTTTTTAACAGATCGCACCAGTGGAAAACTACGGGAAGTTATTCACCATGAATGCGGCGCGGTTACAGAAATGGTGGCAGATCATTTGGGCATACGCAATTATATAAGCACCATCAGCACGGCCTGTTCGTCTTCAGCGAATGCCATATTTTTTGGTGCGAGAATGATCAGGCATGGAATGCTTGATGTGGTGATTGCCGGCGGAACAGATTCGCTGACAAAGTTCACATTGAATGGTTTTAATTCTCTGATGATACTCGACCGGGAATTTTGCCGTCCATTTGACGACACACGCGCAGGGTTAAACCTTGGCGAAGGTTCCGGGTATGTAGTATTGGTTTCGGAAAAAGTAGCGGCTTCATTGCAAAAAGAAATGTACGCACACCTAAGCGGTTACCAGAATGCGAATGATGCTTTTCATCAAACGGCTTCTTCACCGGGTGGTGATGGATCTTTTCTTGCCATGACCGGTGCATTGAAAAGAAGCGGCCTGCAGATAGCAGATATCGATTATATTAACCTGCATGGTACCGGCACACAAAACAACGACCTGGCGGAAGGCACTGCGATCAAACGGTTGTTTGCTGACACACCACCGCCCATGAGTTCAACCAAATCTTTTACCGGGCATACATTAGGGGCCAGTGGCGGAGTGGAAGCGGTGTTTTCTGCGCTAGCGATCAAACACGGCATGTTGTTTCCGAACCTTCGTTTTGCAACGCCAATGTCGGAACTCGGCCTTGTGCCACAACTTAGTTTCAGGAAGGATCAGAATATACACCATGTGTTGTCCAACTCATTTGGGTTTGGCGGCAATTGTTCATCATTGATCTTTTCAAAACCGTGAATATGAAGATATATATCCGCGCAGCGGCAGCCATATCACCACAAAAAACTTTTGAACAGGAAAACTTCCTGGAAGAACCTTTGACGCATACCGGTAACCGTTTACAAACGTTTGAGCCTGACTATACAACATTCATTGATCCCAAAGCATTGAGAAGAATGAGCCGCGTGATCAAAATGGGTGTTACGGCGGCATTGGGTTGTTTACAGGAAGCGGGTGAAAAAGATCCGGGCGCTATTATCACAGCCACAGCATATGGATGTTTGGAGGATACAGAGACCTTTTTAACACAAACCATAGCGCGCAACGAGGAGATGCCTCCCCCCACTCCATTTATACAATCCACTCATAATACAGTAGGTGCACAGATCGCACTGATCTTAAAGTGTAACCAGTACAACAATACTTTTGCCCAGGGCGGTGCTTCGTTTGAAAGCGCTTTGCTCGACGCGATATTATTGCTGAAAGAAGAAGAAGCAAAATCTGTGCTGGTCGGAAGCATTGACGAATTGACTGCTACCAGTTATACCCTGTTGGAAAGATTCGGCCTGTACAAACGCGATGAAATTTCAAATCTTTCCTTATACGATACCTCTTCAAAAGGTACGATTGCCGGCGAGGGAGCTGCATTCTTTTTATTATCAAACGCGCATTCGAAAGATGCGTATGCGATATTGGAAGGAATGCATACATTTTATAAACCTGCCGATGCAGGTGCTATTGAAAAGGAGATCTCGTCTTTTCTCGCAACACACGGGATAAGTTCTATTGATATTGATCTTGTGATCACCGGCAAAAACGGTGACGACCGCGAAGACCATTTTTATGAATCGCTGGAACAGTCTGGTTTTACTACCAGCCAGCTCATTAACTATAAACATCTTTCCGGCGAATACCCCACTGCTGTTTCTTTTGCATTGTGGCTGGCCTCGAATATATTGAAAAGGCAAACGGTGCCTGCTGTTGCCGGCCAATATGGTAAAAGGAATATCAAACGCATACTGATCTACAATCATTACCAGGATAAACATCATTCTTTATTCTTACTCTCAATTGCAGAATGATATGTTATATAACGATCTGTATAATATTGATTCGTTAGTAAAAGAGGAAGGGACTGCCAAAGCAGTTCTTAGCCTGAAAGTATCTCATCCCATTTTCAAAGGGCATTTTCCCGGGCAGCCCGTATTACCAGGGGCCTGCATGTTGCAGATGATCAAGGAGATCATGGAAATAGCAACGGGTCAACCACTTAAATTGCAGAAAGCGCATCATATCAAATTCATTGCATTGATTGACCCTTCTAAAGACGCCGCATTACAAATGCAGTTGGTATATAAAACAGATCAAGCACTTCATGTTACCGCAACGATTATGCGGAGCACGAATATCTGTTTAAAGTTCAGTGGAGAGTTTGTTTACTGAGCATTTACAGCCCAGTTATAAAAACATTAGTTGAATTGGGAAATGCGTATTTTTAATACATGTTCATTTAGTTAAGCTTATGCGCAGATTTTTCCAATTGTGTTTTTTAGTGGTCGCTATTGCTTCCTCCTGTAAGAGGCATGATAAAATTCCGGATACTTATATAACAAGGTTCCGCGCAAATGAACCTGTTTTGAGTAAACTTATCGAAACGCTTAGAAAAGACAGCACTTTTGAAAAATTTCCTGAAATCGAGGGCGGACTTGAACCACAGCTATTTGGGAAAAGCGTCCGAACACAATTAAATGAATTAGGCATTCTAAATGTTTATATTTTTTCATGGGGTGCATCACGCGGGATAAGACAAAGGCAGTTCAACCTTACCACCAACTGGCGGGCAGAAAATCCAATTCATATTACTTTCAATTCACTTGATAGTATTGAAACGGTTAAAGGTTTTTATAGAAAAGATGAGAACGCAAATGAAATATGGGGCTTAGGTAACCATTGGAGTCTTTGGATAGAACGAAAACTTATTCAAGTCGACCGCTAATTATGATCGCGAAACAAACATAAAACTATGCTGCGTCCCCTGGTGGCAATTATAGATCAATATATTTTTAAAATCCTTTCTTACTCCCTGCCTGCTGATCATATGTTCCGGCAAAGAACCATGCGCCGGTAAAACACACGCGAGCCATAAAGCAAACGCCGACGCTGTCGGGTACTCCCCGCACATATGTTTAAAGCGTGCAATAGTTGTATCACTATCCATCAATGCTTCGCAGGAAGAAAACAACTCTGCATAGCGGCTGTCACCGTTATCGCCGGTAAGAAACAGGTCGATGGTTTCACCTGCGGGAACTTCTTTCTCAATCATTAACCGCATCCGATCTAATAGTGTCTGTGTATCCTCTGTATGCCGCGTTGCAATAGAATGGAATTTTGCTAATGCATTTTCACTCCTGCTATTAACAAAGAACATAGCAGCACCCTCTCCCGCTATGCTTCCGGGAGTGTGCACACTGTATAGATCTTTGCTAGAAATATTTTCTTTTTTATACCATCCAACCGCCTGCTCTATATTATAATTGTACGATGCGATCTCATCCACACCACCAAGCAGGTAAGCATTTTCCGGGTGTTCTGTAAGCAACATCGCAACATCGATCACTGAATTTTCAAAAGCGAGTCCTTTGTGTACATGCGTGATATTATACCCGTGGTTCTGTGTCGACATTCCCAATTGCGATGCAATGGCATTGGCAGTACTCTGTACAAAACTTCCCGGCGCCAAAGTATCTTCATCATATTCGATGATCTGTTTCAGGAAACGGATACTCTCTTCCATTCCACCATTGGCCGTACCGATAATGATGCCATCGGGTTTAATATTGTTCTGTAGTAATTGCATGGCTGTACCCATACCCATCCTGCTGGCTTTCCCCATCCTTCTTAATGCGCCGGCGGGAAACCCTGTATATGCGGGTTCAACAACATGTAATATATTCTCCGTTGCATCACGCAGGTTTTGAAGATCGTTGTTTGCAAACGTTTCCTGCGGCGAGATACAACTTGTTTGATGAATATAAAACATGGTCAGCAGGTTTTGGAAAAGATCAATGAACTGCAGTTACCACCAAACCCAAAAGAGTTTGACATCACATGCGTGATCTCTTTTTTTGCATAGGCACTCACCGGCAACAACCCGGTTGATGCAATAGGTTCAGTAAAATGTAAACCGGGATATACTTCCTGGTGAACAAGATTCAATATACTATACACAGCTTCTATCGCTCCCGATGCACCCAGCGTATGGCCCGTATTGGATTTGGTTGAAGCGAACGCCGGCGGCTTCTCAAACAAACGAAGCATAGCCGTACTCTCCACTTCATCATTGTTCTCTGTACCGGTGCCATGCGCATTGATAAATCCGATCTGTTCTTTTTCCAGTCCCGCAGATGCCAGCGCTCCTTTCATAGCAGCATAGGGCCCCTCGCCATTTACAGACAGGGACGACGGATGAAAAGCATCATTCGAATTACTATAGCCGCATAAGTAAGCGTATACTTTTTTATGGGCAGCATCTGCTTCTTTTTCCATCACCAGGAAAGCTGCGCCTTCGCCTAAATTCAATCCTTTGCGTTTCTGGTCAAAAGGCCGGCAGTATTCATCAGATAAAATATGCAATGCATTAAACCCATTGATCGTAAATTTTGATAGGCTGTCTACGCCGCCAACGATCACCCTTTTCGCCAAACCGTTCCTGATCAAACGCGCACCATACATGATGGCATTGGCGGATGAAGAGCAGGCAGTATTGATCGTATTGACGATCCCGTTCAACCCGTAACGCTTCTGTAAAAACATATTTACGGAGGCACAATCATAGGAAGCAGCATAAGCGGAGACCGTGTGACTGTTTGCATCACGATACAGTTCATCCATCAAACACATACCTCCTACCGTTGTTGCCCCGATCAATGCGGTATCAACTGCGGATATTTCAGACGCAGATAACTGTGCATCTTCAATGGCTTCGGCAAATGCATGGAGGGCCAGTAAAGTGGTTCTTGTAACAGACTGTTCATCTACAGCCAATTCATCTTTCAGTATCTCATCGCTTTTCAACACGGCGCCAAAAGGAAGCAATCCCGCATATTTTGAAGCAAGTATGGTTTCAAGGCTGATGCCACATTTTCCTTCAACCAACGACATATGATTTTCAGCCACTGAATTACCAATAGCACTGATCACACCCATTCCGGTTATACAAATTCTGCTCACAGAAGAATTTACTTTGTCCTGTTCTTTTCAATGTAGTCGACCATGGTATTGATGTTCACCAATACTTTCCTGCCTTCTTTCGGATCCTTGATGGTGATACCATATTCGCGATTGAGCAAAACGATCAGTTCGAGAGAGTCTATAGAATCCAGTCCGAGCCCATCACCAAATAACGGGTCCTCGTCTTTGATATCATCAGGCTGCATTCCTGTAAGGTTCAGGAAAGTAATGATCTGTTTTTTTAATTGTTCTTTGAGTTCTGCTGTTTCCATTGTTAATAGTTCAAATCAGTTTTTTTCTTTTTAATCCCCAGATAGCCACCAGTTGTATCAATAGTGCTATGATCATTAAAGATAGGATATTCCCCCACATATTGCCAAGGCTTCCGCCTTCGAGGAATAGCCCATAATAGGCTTCCAGGCACCAGTGCAATGGCGAAAGCTGTATAACGGTTTTAAATGAGTCAGGCATTGCAAAAGCGGGCACCATTAATCCACCCAATGCGGCCAGTATCACGATCGATACGGCGCCAAAGCCATTGGCCTGTTCCTGTGTTTCCGCAAAAACGCCTACACAGATCGCATAACTCACCGCGCACCATCCACAAAGCAAAGAAACAATGAACAATCCTGTCAGGTCCGCAGGTAAATGCAATGCGGGCAAATTCAAATACGGGAACAGCCAGGCTCCTATCGAGAAGATCAATGCCGCCTGTATCAATGTAACACCTAAATACGTGATCTGTTTAGAGAACATCGCAACAAGATAATTGGTTGGCAATGTTTTCAGGCGTGTAAAACTCCCGCTTTGCTTTTCTCGTACGATCCCGCTTCCCAATGACAATACCACAAAGAACATCGCAAAGATCGTCCATGCCGGTACATTGTGCTGCGAGGCATTGGGTACGGTTCTGCTGCCATCTTTTGAAACAGGGATCTCATTGATCACAGACTGGCTGTTCAATAATTCCTTTTCCATTGATGCGGGCAACTCTTTTTCATTAATAGAGAAGTATAATTTTTTTAATACCTGTTTGCTTTCCACCATCTGCAAAGCGCTTCGCAATGCTCCATCCACCGAGCGCCGGAAAGATTCCTGTAATACAGGATGATAATATAAAGTGATGGGATCTGCCGCAGTATTTTTCTTTAGCGTATCACCGCCATCCAAACCAAAACTATTCATGGCTTTGGCGGTAACATTTTTTGCTTTGGCTTCTATCACTGCCGTAAAATCTTTCGGAAGTATTAAGGCAAGCAAAGCATCTTTTCCATGCATCCTGTCTGTAAGCTGCTGATCGCTCTGGCCTTTTTCTACATGTATGATGGCGAACATACCGATCTTGTCAACCGCCGCGATCATTTCATTGCTGATCGTCCCGGTATCCCTGTTGGCGAGCAGCAATGTGATCTTATTTTTATTGACCAGTTCAAAAGTGCTGTTCTGTATTTTGGTGATCACGATAACCAACAGCACCGGCATCCCGAACATCAGTACCAGGCCTATTTTATCGCGCAGCAAAATGCGGATGTCTTTTAATATGGTAGCGCCCAGTTTATACATCAGCGTTCCGGTAATTTTTTCCAGTGAGGTCGAGAAATAATTCTTCCAATCCATTTTGCCCGTGGGCCGATAGCAGTGCCTGTGTGCTGTCTTTGGCAATGATCCTTCCCTGGTCTATCAATGCAATCTCTTCACACAGGTCTTCGGCCTCACTTAACTGGTGCGATGTATAGATCAGCGTGGTTCCTTTTTTATTCATCTCTTTCAGGTAATGGATAATGGCATGTCTTGTCTGTACATCAACCCCCACTGTCGGTTCGTCAAGAAAGAGTACAGCGGGCTCATGTATCACACCAATGGCAAGGTTTACCCTGCGTTTCATACCACCCGAAAATTTTTCTACAGGTTTGTTGCGCACTTCAGTTAATCCGAGCACTTCCAGTAACTCATCGGTTCTGTGTTTGATGGATATTTTGTTCAATCCCGACCATGCACCAAAGAACTGCAGGTTTTCAACGGGCGACAATTCCTGGTAGAAAGAAAAATCCTGCGGGATAAATCCGAATAAACGATTAACAGCTTTGTCTTTTGTTTTGATCTCTTTGCCAACTATTTCAATACTGCCTTCTTTGTAAGAAAGCAACCCGGTCATCAGGTTCATTAGTGTAGTCTTGCCTGCGCCATTGGGACCAAACAATCCAAATCTTGTTCCTGCTGCCACCTGTAAATTCAAATGAGAGAAAAGCATGGCAGTCTGGCCTGGATAGGCAAACCCAAGATCGCGTATGTTGATCGCCGGTACGCTCATGACCATTTGATTTTAGACAATGCCTGGAATGCTTTTTTTTCTATTTCTGATACTTCCAGTAAATAATCACCCATCACATTAAAATCTTCCTGGCTGCCGATCCGTCCTTTGTAAATGCCTGCGGCCTGTACGGCGGCGGTTCGCCAGAGATCACCGGCTTCAGTAAATGTTTGAGAAGCTGCTAACAATTCATCTTTTTGATGATAGGCAAATGCTTCCTGCAAAAACGCTCCATAGATATACCGGAAACCTCCGCCGCCTGTTCCTATTTCTTCCTGCATGCGAACCAACTGTGCGAGGTATAATCCTGCTTTCTGTAATCCTAATTTATCGCGCCATTTTTTTATTCTCCTGCCGGCAAACGCAATACCATTCACCCCTGCAATGGGGCCAGGGATCCCGATCATATTACTGGTATTTTTTTTGATCCCTTTTTCAATCGCTTTGGCGATCTGTTGATCCGTTACAATACTTCCTTTTTTGGGATAATACAATTGACCACGCGGCGCCAACGCGCCTTTTGCAAAGCGCACTCTTTCGAGTTGATAACTGTCAAGTGTGGTAGTGTGCTCCATTACCGGATCACTTACGAGGTAATTGTCTCCTTCCTTACCAAACACAACAATGTTATGCGCATTAAAATGAAAACGGTATTCTTTGGGGAAATAAGGGAGATAGTAAACACCTACCTGGCAACCTGCCGGCTGCCCCGCTTCCAAAGTAAGGTCAAGCGCTTTTTGTGCTTCTTCTTTTGAACTGAATTTTTTCCTGGTCACTTCTATACCGAGCGACTTACAGGTTCTTTTAAAGATCAGTCCCGGCAGTGTTCGAAAAGCAATAGCCGGGCCATTGTTGATCTTGATCAGCGGGATATATGCGAAGAACAAACCGGCACCGATACCAAAGGCAAGCGGTTCCGTCATTTGCGATACGCCTATGTTTCTTAATAAATTTGTGGTTACTCCATTTTCGCAGTGAGCCGACTGGAGATGTTCAAAATCAAGCTTCATGTACATCCATTCTTTTTAGGTCAGCGATACTCACATTAAAAACTTCAGCGTAGCGTTGTAATTTTTTGTCTGGTAAATTTTCAAAAACGCCGGGGCGTAGATGTCTTTTGATCTGCCATTTCCAGAAACCGGTATATCCTGCGAGGATGGTGACATCCATTAAAGCGCGTTCCATAAAAAAAAGCAATGCACTGGCTTCGCCTTTTTTTATTTTTTCTTTTGCAGCAGCCATCCGTGTTTCAATATCTCCCCATGCCGCGTCCAATGCAGTGATCTTTACTTCCCATCCTTTACTCAGTTCCTTTACATATTTACCCGATTCATCTGTGGCATAACAAACCTCTTTGGTGATCTTGCCCAATGAACTCAAGTCTTGTGGAACGTCTTCTTTTTTCATTTTATGATCGTGAGTTGTGAGAGGTGAATCGTGATTGGGCCGCATCTCTGTGGGCCTCTGTGTTCTTTGTGAGCGCTGTGTTGAAAAAAAGGCTGCACCATAAATATGTTATTTTTTTCAACACAGAGATACAGAGTAACAGAGTTCCACAGAGCTAACCGCACATAATTCATATCTCAGGTTAAACAACTGTGAGCATAGAATACATATAAGAAAACCGGCCGCTTTCGGGAACCAGTAATAATAACTTCTCCCCTTTCTTCAGCCTGCCGCTTTTGAACAATTCGTGCACCATCAGGTAAGAAGAAGCTGCGCCCACATTTCCCATCGTGCTTAAATTGATGAACCATCTTTCGTAGGGAACGCCATCGCCATATACTTCCATCAATTCAAATATTTTTGATTTAAAGAACTCGCTGGAAATATGCGGCATGAAATAATCTACCTCTGTTGTTTTTAATCCGCGTTTTTCAAAGATCTCTTTGATCTTTTGTCCGCCGAGTTTTACAATATTATCACTCAGCAACGCAATATCCTGTTTGATGCTGAAGATGGATCTGTCTTTGATCTCTTCTGAAGTAAAATCCATGTATCCTTTTAAGGTACCGTCTTTTTGTTTTTCAGCACCTGCATACATACAGGTGGCCATTTCATTGGCGTAGGAAACACCTTCGATCCAGTCTACACGCAGACTTAACCCATTTTCATTTTTTCTATCAGACATTTTAAAGGCAGAAGCGCCATCGGACAGCATCCATCTTAAAAAATCTTTTTCAAATGCTATGTAGGGATTGTCATTGAGTTCGGCCAGTTTATGAGATTCTTCTTCAAAAGCCTTGGCAACGATGGAACCTGAAAATCTTTCAGAACCCGTGGCCACGGCCTGCTGTACCTCTCCTGCCTTGATCGCGAGAAAAGCATACTTGAAAGCATGCATTCCCGCGCAACAAACGCCGGAAGGAGAAACTACTTCTATCGAATTACTTTCAGGCAACCATCCATGCACCATGGAGGCATGAGAAGGAAGCAACTGGTCCGGGGATGAAGTACCACAGGAAAGCAGTTCGACCTCTTTCATTTTTTCCGGTGCTTCTTTAAACAATTCTTTGATGGCAAGCGCCGTCATCTGTGCATTGGTATGTGTTGCTTTGCCTTCTTTGTTCAGGGCATAATAACGTGTTTTGATGCCATTGTTACGCAGTACAATATTCTTCGATTTGGAAGGTTTGTTGTTGATATAACCCAGGTAATTTTCCATTTCATCTATACCCACGGGTTCATTAGGCATAAAGATGGAGGTATCGTTAATGTAGACTTCCTTAACGGACATACGCTTTCAATTTTTTTAATTCAGGTTCAGGTAATATTGTTTTAATTTTTGTACCCTTTTTGATGAAAAGGGCCGTATGAATAACGCATCTATGATAAGCAGTATTGGTGCACCTACAAAAAGCGCCACATGAAGATAATATTTAAACACCGATAACAATCGCTTTCTATCCCGGCTGCCGTTCACTTTATTTGCCCATGTAATATATTGAGGACCGGCTTTCGCCTCCAGTATCATCAGACTGTAATTATAGGCCACGGCTTTTTGAGCAATCAATGCATCCTGCATACCATTCCATGTTCCTTTCTCCATATATGCAAGAATCGTTCCTCCGAAAGCAGAAGAACGGCGGATGTCTTTATCGGCCACGCCCGGCAGAGGAAAAATGCCAAGCAACCTTGTTTTTTTACCTCCCAGCAGCCAATGAAAAATGGTGAAATAACTAAGCGGGTTCAGGTGTTCATCTACCAGTGCGATATTGCCAACATGGTTTGCCGAATGTGCCCGCAGTAATTTCTTGATACCCACAAATGCATTCAGCCACATGTTCCTCGCGCCGGTAACAGTTACAACAGGTGTATTTTTTAGAACTGTTGTAAACGCTGGATGATGTAACAGTGAGTTGGAAGGAATGCCGGGCGACAGGAACCAGGATTGGTAACCCATAATGATCAGGTCATAAGATGTTTCTTTTAAAACAACCGGTTCGAGTTCAACGGGAACACCCAGTACGCAATCGGGCATCACATCATAAAACCGTTCACCTGTCCAGGGAAAAGGGTAATCGTTCACGGGCCGCACCCTTACTTTTTCAACAGAGATCCCGCCGTCTATTAAAGGTTGCGTAATGTGATCAATAATGTCTGCCAGTTGCCCGCTTTGTGAATAATAGATCGCCAGAACTTTTTTACGCATGGTTAGTTTTTGATTAGAGGTCTCCCTGTCGCAGCACTTTCGAGGTTTTACTGTATTCCCTGATCGCCTGCTGTACAACCGGCGGTAAGTTCGAAAAATTATTCTGGATAAACTGCTTATCACTCTCCTGTTCCTTATAATATTTTACAACCCTCGGCGCATGCTCCTGTATGGTGAGCCGGAGAAAGCGATATTCTGCGTTGTTCGCATCGGTCTGCATAGCTGTTTCGAATTTGATCCTTCCTGCTTTAAACGCTTTCAATTTATCTTCCGCTTTTTTCAGCAAACCCGATTTGCGCATGAGTAATGCTCCTTCATACGCATCCTTTTCCGTAAAAGAAGCGTTTCTAACCAATTCCAGTTCAGTCTCAATCTTTGCGAGGTTTCCTGAAGCCATGGCATTGTAAAACCCTTCTTTGTCAAAGCCCTGCGGCACAGTTGCCGCCATGCCCCAAAACCCTGAAAAGATGCATAAGAAGCTAAAAATCAATTTATATTTCATTCTCCACTGTATTCAATAAATATGCCAAATATAAAGAATTAACTATCTTCACTTGGATTGAAACGCTTGGTTTCAACTGATCGTAAAACATTAAAAGTAGCTGCTATTGGATACATCTACAACGCAATTTTCGGGAATGTGGGCCATCATCCTTGGTGGTTCTAGTGGTTTTGGCCTTGCATCCGTTGAAAAGCTGGCACGTTCAGGAATGAATATCGCCGTTCTCTACCGTGAAATGGCCACTATTGAAAAGCCCCTCAAAGAAAAATTCGCTTCTCTCGCTGCTGAAACAAACGTTCAGATCGCGGGCTTTAATATGAATGCGCTTGATGAGGCGGGCAGAAATAATTTTCTCAAGGCATTTGCAGAAATAGCCGGTAAGAAACATTGTGTGCGCCTGTTACTGCATTCGATAGCGCGTGGCAATTTAAAACCGCTGATCTCAGACGATAATCCTTTATCGGTAGACGATATTCAGCTAACCACCTATGCTATGTCAACCAGCCTGCTAGACTGGGCGAGGGACCTCCTGGCGGCACAATTTTTTCATGAGAAAGGAAGAATAATCGGTCTTACCAGTGAAGGATCCGGCAGGTATATAGACAGTTATGCCGCTGTTTCTATTGCGAAGGCCTCATTACAAAGCCTGGTAACTTATATGGCAGTGGAATTGAGTAAATATGGTTTACGAACAAACCTGATACAGGCCGGCGTTACGGAAACGCCATCGTTAAAAATGATACCGGGAAGCAAAGAACTCATCGATATTTCCAGGCGAAGGAACCCGATGGGAAGACTTACGCAACCCGCAGATGTGGCGAATGTTATTTACCTTCTTTGTACAGAAGAATCAGACTGGATCAATGGATCGCTCATACATGTAGATGGCGGCGAACATTGTCAATAAATAATAGCTTTAACCGGTTTGCGCATGTATGAAGATATTTTAGACCTGTTACCCTATAAATCGAGCTTCCGCTTTGTGGATCATATTTCTGAACTGAGCGCTGATGGCGTAAAAGGCGATTATACCCTTAGAAAAGATGCTTTTTTTTACGAGGACCACTTCCCCGGAAACCCGGTAACGCCGGGTGTGATCATTACTGAGATCATGGCGCAGATTGGCGTGGTGGTGCTTGGCATTTACCTGATATGTGAAGGGCGCGCGCAAGGGATCGGTTCCGCTAAAGAAGTGGTGCCATTGCTCTCATCAACCGAAGTCTCCTTTTTTAAGATGGTATTGCCGGGTGAAAAAGTGACCGTGGTTTCGAGGAAACAATACTTTCGTTTCAATAAGCTCAAATGCACCGTAGAAATGCACAATGCCTCGGATGAGCTCGTGGCAAAAGGAACGTTCTCCGGATTTATTAAACCATGGGAAAATTGAACAGTATGAGTCGTCGCGTTGTGATCACAGGCTTAGGTATTTTATCACCCAACGGGGTGGATATCCCTTCGTTTTTAGATGCTATTCAAAATGGCAGGTCAGGTATCCGTTTTGTACCGAAGTATGAAGAACTCAAATTCAACTGCCATGTGGCAGGTGTACCGCAATTTGAGTGGGAAACACTAAAAAATTATTTACCCGAAGTAACTTTTCATGGTTTACGAAGCATTGGTATCGGCTATGGCATCAAAGCAGCACTCGATGCATGGACCGATGCGGGTTACACCGTAGAAAACAATGAAACACTCTGGGATACCGGCTGTATTTTCGGAAGCAGCGTGGCCGATACAGATGTGATCAGGAACGCGATCGAACGGATTGATGCCAAAGAATCAAGAAAACTGGGTTCACGCGTAGTTGAACAGATCATGGGAAGCGGCATTACAGCGTATGTTGCCGGCCGTTTGGGTTTAGGCAACCGCACCATCTCCAATTCCGCGGCCTGCGCCACCGGAACACAGGCCATCGTGATGGGTTATGAATACATAAAGAACGGCGCCGCCAAAAGAATGCTGGTTGGCAGCAGTGAACATGTTGACCAATATATTTTCGGCGCCTTTGATTCGATGCGCATCCTTTCCAGGAAATTCAACGATAACCCTGCCGCCGCATCAAGACCGATGAGTTCCTCTGCCTGTGGTTTTGTACCTGCTACCGGCGCCGGCGCGTTGATGCTGGAAGATATGGAATACGCACTCGCAAGAAATGCAACTATTTATGCGGAGATCGTTGGTGCGGCAACCAATTCGGGCGGGCAACGCGGTGGCGGCACTATGACGGCACCCAACCCGCAAGGTGTGGTTCGCTGTATCCAGACCGCCATGGCGGAAGGAAAGGTAGACCCGGGATCGATTGACCTCGTGAGTGGCCACTTAACCGCAACGCAGGCTGATAAAATGGAGATCCAGAACTGGGCCACCGCGCTGGGCAGGGAAGGCGATGATTTCCCAATGATCAATTCGCTGAAATCCATGGTGGGCCATGGTTTGAGCGCTGCCGGTTCGATGGAAGCGGTGGCCGCGGTGCTGCAATTGAAGCATAATTTCGTGCATCCCAATCTCAACCTGGAGGATCCTGATCCCGAGATCGTACGGATTGCAGGGGCCGATCACCTGCCTGTAACCATGATAAAAAAAGAAATCAATACTATTGCAAAAGCAAATTTTGGTTTTGGAGACATCAATACCTGCTTAATATTTTCTAAATTTAACAACAATGAATAGACAAGAAATCTTAGACGAGCTTAAAAAAGTACTGGCCCCCTACACAGAAAATAAAGAATTACTGGCAGGAATAACGGAGGATACCAACCTTTTAAAGGACCTGAAAATAAATTCAGCAAACCTGGTTGCTTTCCAGCACAGTGGGATCCGAAGCTTGGAATTCACGTGACTTGAAGTCGCGGC